>JGI24710J26742_10003043_pt1 | contig 14410 bp, 16 predicted proteins | sample BioPla2DNA2_FD_26742 | JGI IMG/M metagenome (IMG submission 26742) | reverse complement strand
TAAAGCTTGATTGCTGCATATGTTGCTGCCAGCTCTCTCGCGTCTGATGTGCTGTTCGCGAGCCTGTAATGTCAGAACATAACCTGTTTTTCCGTCAACATCAACAGTTTTGCCTGCTATTCTTCCAGGCATCTGTCTAAGAAGATGCTTGGTTGCAGCTATGTAGCCTAGGTAAGGACCGCCAAAGCTGAGATTAATACCCAAAGGTTGTCCTTCGCCTACTACTATGTCTGCGCCCATATGGCCCGGAGCTTCGAGCATAGCAAGAGCTATGGGGTTTGCGGAAATAATTGTCAGAGTGCCTGCTTCTTTGGCTTTGTCAGCAAAATCTTTGATTTTTTCGACTTGTCCGTAGAAGTTCGGATATTGCAGAACTACAGCTGCAACTGTGCTGTCAAGAGAGGGAACAAAGTCTTCAAGTGAAGCTTTGCCGGATTTGGTTTTGACAGCGACAATTTCCAGACCGCTTGTTTCACAAATTGAACGGACGACTCTCAAGTAATCAGGGTTCACTGTATCAGCTACAAGAATCTTTTTGCGTCGTGTTTTTCTGGATGCCATCAGACAGGCTTCAACAATAGCCGAACCGCCTTCATATAGAGAAGCGTTGGCTTGATCTAAGCCTGCGAGGGAAGAAATCAGACTTTGAAATTCGTATATAGCCTGCAAAGTTCCTTGAGAGACTTCTGCTTGGTAGGGGGTATAAGCTGTGAAGAAGTCACCTCTTAAAAGGAGGTGATCTATAGCTGCCGGTATTATGTGGTCATAGGCTCCTGCTCCTAAAAAGCAGATGCAATCATCAACAGTTTTGTTTTTGGCTGCAAGTTTTTTAAAGAAATTGAGAGTCTCAATTTCAGTTATACCTTTCTCAAGCTTAAGCGGTCTTTTGAGACGGCAAGATTCCGGGATGTCGCTGTAGAGGTCTTCCAAGGAAACCATACCCAGAACTTGCAGCATTTCCCTGATTTCATCAGGGGTGTGCGGTACATAATGAGCCATATGTCTTTACTCCTGGGTTGATTTGTCGTATGCAGCTTTGTCCATGAGTTTGTCGTAATCTGCGGGATTTGTCGGTTTTACTTTGCAAAGCCATCCAGCGCCTTCAGCGTCTTCATTAACAAGACCAGGATTGTCTTCTATTTCTTCGTTGACTTCTACTATTTCGCCGCCTACAGGGAGATGGAGAGAAGAAACAGTTTTTACGGATTCAATTGTGCCAAAGGTTTCGGTTTGTTCAAACTTGTCGCCTACTTCCGGGAGTTCTACATAAGTAACATCTCCAAGTTCACTTGCGGCAAATTCTGTAACGCCTACAACAAAAAGATTGCCTTCTTTTTTAGCCCATTCGTGAGTTTCTGCGTATTTCATCATTTTTCTCCAATTATTCTTTTAAATTATTTATAAAAAGGGAACTTGTCGCAAATTTGACTGACTTCGTTCCGAACTGCCTTAAGATTTGATTCATTTTCAGGATCTGACAATACTTTATCGATCAAAGCTGCGATTTCCTTCATGGTTTCAGTATTCATTCCTCTGGTTGTAACAGCGGGAGTGCCCAAGCGCAAACCGGAAGTTACAAAAGGCGATGCCGGATCGTTAGGAATAGTGTTCTTGTTTACAGTGATACCTGCAAGGTCAAGAGCTTTTTCTGCTGCTTTGCCGGTAATATTTTTATTTCTTACGTCAACCAGCATAAGATGGTTGTCTGTTCCGCCGGAAACAAGCTTAAAGCCTTTTTCCATCAAGCCTTCAGCAAGAGCTTTGGCATTTTTCAAAACACGTTCTTGATAACCTTTGAATTCTGGTTCAAGAGCTTCTTTGAATGCAACTGCTTTTGCGGCTATAACATGCATAAGCGGACCGCCCTGCAAACCGGGGAATACAGCTTTGTTCAGGTCTTTAGCCCATTTTTCCTTGCAAAGCACCATTCCGCCTCTGGGACCTCTGAGAGTTTTATGAGTAGTAGTGGTTACGAAGTCAGCATAGGGGACAGGTGAAGGATGCAGGCCGACAGCTACAAGACCGGCTATATGAGCCATGTCTACTGCCATAACAGCACCAACTTCATCGCAAATTTCTTTGATTTTTTTGAAGTCAATTATGCGCGGATAGGCGGATGCGCCTGACATTATGAGTTTGGGTTTGTGTTCCAATGCTAAAGCTCGCATCTGGTCATAGTCGATCATTTCAGTGTCATCTTTTACGCCATAAGCTATAACATTGTAGTTAAGACCGCTGAAGTTGACAGGGCTGCCGTGGGTCAAGTGTCCGCCGTTCTGGAGGTTCATGCCTATATAGGTGTCGCCAGGCTTCATTACAGTCTGATATACAGCCATGTTGGCTTGGCTGCCGGAGTGTGGCTGAACGTTTGCGTGTTCTGCTCCGAAGAGCTTTTTTGCCCTTTCTATGGCTAAATTTTCTGCTTTGTCTACGACTTCGCAACCGCCATAATATCTCTTTGCAGGATAGCCTTCGGCATATTTATTGGTCAGAACAGAACCCATTGCTTCCATAACTGCTTCTGTGACGAAGTTTTCTGAAGCTATGAGCTCGATCTGGCTCATTTGTCGTTTTTTCTCTTCTTTGATTATTTGGGCTATTTCAGGATCAAATTGCGCCAATGTCTTCATTTTTATCTCCTTTTTATCTTTTATAGAAAGGTGTTTCTATTATTTCTGCGTCATAGTCTTTGTCACGAATGACAACCTGGATTTTTGTGCCTATTTCGGAATATTTAGGCGGCACATAGGTAAGACCAATGTTTTTGCCCAAAGTGGGGGATTTTAGGCCTGAAGTTACGTGACCTACTTCTTTTCCGTCAGCTTTAACAATATATCCATGTCTGGGAGCCGGACCTTTTGGCATTTCAAAACCCACTAAGGTCTTAGAAGTGCCATTGTCTTTTTGTTCTTTGAGAACTTTGGAACCTATGAAGGGGCCTTTGGCGAATTTAACTGTCCAGCCGAGGTTGGCTTCCATAGGTGTTATGGTATCGTCAATGTCGTTGCCGTAAAGCAGAAGTCTGGCTTCAAGTCTCAGAGAGTCTCTTGCACCGAGACCGGCAGGTTTAATTCCTGCGTCTTTTCCGGCTTCCATGAGAAGTTCCCAGATTTTTTCGGTGTTTTCTATGTCGCAATAAATTTCGAAGCCGTCTTCGCCTGTGTAACCAGTTCTGCTTATAACACATTCGCAGTCAGCTATTCTGGCTAATGTGAACCAGTAGAATTTTATCGCTTTAAGTCTTTGATTGGTAATTTTCTGTAAAACTTCCTCAGCTTTAGGACCTTGGATAGCTATAAGACCTGTTCTGTCTGAACTGTCGGAAAGTTCAACTATGCCTTCAAGGTTGCTTTTTATCCAGTCATAGTCTTTTTGAGTATTGGAAGCATTGACTACCAGCATAAAAGTGGATGTGTCCCATCTGTAGACAAGTATGTCATCTACAATGGTTCCGTCAGGTTTGCACATAGGAGAATAAGCAATTTGCCTGTCGGAAAGCTTTTCGATATCCTGTGTACAAATGCACTGCAAGTTTACCATGGCATCTGGGCCGTTCAACCAGAACTCACCCATGTGAGACAAGTCAAATATACCGCAGGCATTTCTCACTGCATTATGTTCCGCTATAATGGAATCATATTGCACTGGCATGTTCCAGCCAGCAAAATCAACCATTTTGGCTCCGAGTTTTTCGTGAACTGCACGTAAAGGCGTTTGTTTCATAAGTCCTCCAATTTATCCTTTAAGGCACAAGTGCCAATTTTTTTGTTTTATTAGCTTCAGCAAGAACAAGGCTGAAGTTTGATTATCTTTTTTTCTTTTCTATTGATTTGAAAGCTTTTAAAGTGTTGTTCAAAAGCATTGTGACAGTCATAGGTCCTACGCCGCCGGGAACAGGCGTTATATATGAAGCACGTTTTTTAGCTTCTTCAAACTCAACGTCTCCGAATAGCTTGTAAAGGGAAGAGCTTTCAGGGTCGGGAACATAGGTTATACCCACATCTATAACTACAGCTCCTTCTTTTATCCAAGAACCTTTTATGAAAGCGGGTTGCCCTATGGCAGCAACTAATATGTCAGCTTGCCCGACCAGTTCCTGGATATTTTGGGTTTTTGAATGGGCTATGGTAACCGTTGCGTTTTCCCTTAAAAGAAGCCTTGCCACAGGTTTGCCTACAAGGCAGGAGCGGCCGATTACAAGAGCCCTTTTGCCTGCTATTGGTATTTCATAATGCCTGAGAATCTCCATTATACCTTCCGGAGTGCAGGGATAGAGACCTTCGATTCCCACAGAAAGTTTACCGACATTTATCGGATGGAATCCGTCAACGTCTTTGCAAGGTTTAATTGCATATATTGCCTTAAATGAGTCTAGATGCTTAGGTATAGGCATCTGAAGCAAAATTCCGTGAATGTCGGGATCTAAGTTTAAAGAAGTTATGGCGTGATCTAATTCTTCTTGAGAAGTGTCTGCAGGGAGATTGACTGCCTTAGAATAAAAACCGGCCTCCAAGCAAGCTCTATGTTTTGAAGCAACATACTTTGCTGATGGTGGGTCATTGCCAACTAGAATGGTGGCTAAGCCGGGAGTTTTTCCAGTTTCTGCTCTTAATGCTATAGTCTGTTCTTTTATTTTAGTTCTGATTTGCTTGGAAAGTTCTTTACCGTTAAGCAGTATAGACAAGTGTTATCTCCATTTTGAAAATGATATGGAAAGTATACGATCAAAGAAATTTATAATCAAGCTTTCAGTGGCTTGTGTACATAAAAAAGAGGTATTAGTAAATTTATAAAAAGCATCATATGTAATCCAAAGTGTATAATGTAAAATATTAAAATATAGGAAAAACTATAAAAATTTTGTTCTAAAAAAGCTATCTACCAAGGCCTTATCTTTGCTTTTCAAGCATTTTTTTTAAAGCCTTTCTAGGTAAGTAAAATTCAATATGAGTTTTTAATATGAGGAGCAGTAGATAGAAAAACATGAAAAATACTATGAAAATTATATCTGTAGGGCTGATAATTACAGTCTTTCTTTTTTGGAGGTATCGAAGTAAAGGAGCTGATATTTTGCTCGGGATAAAAGGAACCGATGGAATTGGAAATAAGGGTACTCCAAACAGCACCCAACTGATTGGATTCAGATATTCTCTCAATGAAAGTCCGCGAGGCAATAGTTACACCTATGAGATAAAAGATAAAAAGTTCACCTATACGACACTAGCTCATAGCGAATATGCAGAAAGAAGTATTCCTGTAGATAATATGCTGCTTGAAAAATTAAAGAAAGTATATGTTGAAGCTGAATGCTATAAATGGGATGGTTACTCTAAATACGATACAAGAGTATTAGATGGATATAACTTTTCTTTGTTATTCCAGTTTGAAGATGGAAAAAGTTGTTTTGCCAGTGGAAGTAATCGTTCTCCTGAAAACTACAAACAGTTTGTAAAGGGAATGCAAGAATTGCTGGAGCCCCTAGCTGACAAGATAGTTGAACATGGAAAGCAAAAGAAGATTGCTGAAGGTTTTCCTGGAAAAGTTAAGAAAATAGTCATGAGCTTTGTGCAGCAAGGCAATTCTGGAGAGGACAAATATTCTTTCAATATTTATTCTGCAGACTCTAACGATGAAAACAATCTTGATATTTCTATTCGCAGTGTGAGTGAAGAATTTCTTCCTAAGGGTGATTACAAATACTTTGGGCATCTTGATAAGCAATATGTTGATTTTACTGAGCTAGATAACCTGATAGACAAGTATCAGCTTATAAATTGGTATGATTACTATGTTATTGCTCCAGATTCTAACAATATGGAACGATTTAATATATCAATCAAATTTAATGATGGTAAACATCTGTACGCCGATGGAACTGAAAAACCTGAAAACTATGATGCTTTCAGACAAGAATTCTTGTCTTACATGATCCGGTTTATTGACAGCATCAAAGATGTTTACAAGCCGTATTCGCACAACAAATAATATTTAAATGTCATCTTTGGGCGTTATATTCGCAGATGGTCACTTAGTGCAGAAGCTAGGTTTTAGGGGTAGGGAGTAGCGAAATAGACCACTATTAGATGTCGTGCTGTTCTGATTGCTGTTCCTTTTGCTGCATAAGGATAATCAGCAGGCCTTTTTCTTTTTCGGAGAATTCCAAGGAGCTATGGCAACAAGATTCAAAGTAGGCTATTATTTCTTCAGAGCCAATTAAATCATCCATCCAGCCTTCTTCAATCAATATCTCTCTTAGAGAGTCTATTTCGGCTATTAAAGCTTCTTTTGAGACTTTTTCGCCTGTCAGTAGGCTATTAGCCATTTGAAAAATTTCCAGTGTTTTTTTGTATGAGCTTGGGTAATCTTCTGCACTTTCATTTTCAAGAGTTGTTTGTATTTCAGTTTCAATGGAAGATTGTGTTGGGCTATGTTTCTCCAGATGAGTTTTTTCAGAATTAATATCTGTTGTGTTTTTCTCTATTGTTACAATTTTAGCTATTAAGTATATTAGCATTCCTATTAAAATGGGGTGCAAGAAGAACATTATGGCTGCTCCTCCATCATCGTATTTATCAGCAGCCAAGCACATAGCTATTGTCCATTGAATTAAAAATACTGTGGTTAGTGTTTCAGACCCTATTTCTATTGGTCCTATATACGACAATAGTCTTCCGACAAAAAAAAGCGAAGCGAATATCAATAGAGATACTAGATATCCTGTGATAAAACCAAAATAACTGAAGGAGTACAGAGAAAATACTATGACAAATATAGCTTATATGCCGAAAAGAGTGTTTGCTATATGGCTTTTTAGTTTAACTTTATTGCTGTCAGATTGCATAAAACCACCTGTCGTTAATTATTCTTAAGGATTTTCTCCGCCTCCAATAATATTTGATGTGAAAGCAGATCTCAAGCTTCTTGACTAAAATTCAAGTGTTTGCTTGATTGTCTGAGTTCATCATCTTCTATCATTGGTTTCAAGAGTTTTTTTGTGCCTTTCGTGGTTTAGTTTTTTCTGTTTCTGACTCTTGAAATTCAAAAAAAGTTTTTTATATTATCTGATCCAGCTTACTTTTAAGGAGAACTTCATTATGAAATTCAATTTTTTACACAACAACATCAACGTGCTTGATTTAGACAAAAGCATGAAATTTTATGAAGAAGCTCTGGGACTTAAAGAAGTAAGACGCATAGAGCCTGAAGATGGCAGCTTTATCATAGTATATTTAGGTGACGGCGAAAGCAGGCACTTGCTTGAGCTTACATGGCTGAGAGATAGGAAAGAGCCTTACAATCTCGGAGACAACGAGTTCCACTTGGCTTTTGAAACAGATGACTATGAAGGAGCTCTCAAAAAGCACAAAGACATGGAATGTGTAGTCTTTGAAAATGACGCAATGGGAATATATTTCATAGCAGATCCTGACAATTACTGGATAGAAATACTGCCTGTTGACTACTAAGATCGCACCGTGACGAGTGGTGAGTGGCGGGTAGCGAGTTGATTGTTTAGGGCTCAATTGCTGAAGCTGATAACTGCTTTGCCATTATTTCTGTAGCTTTTAAGGCAAACATCGGTATAAAATAAATTCTTCAAAGAAAATTTATTTATGCTAAGTCGCAGACTAAGAACAGAGATTTGCAAGTTTACTTGTGAAATCTCTGGATTAAGCTGAGACAGAGCAAAAGCATATGCCTTTTGAAAGATTTTTGTCATCTGTGTAAATCTGCGTAATCTGCGGATTAAAGAATAGGGAGTCGGGGGTAGCTAGAACAAATCTGTTCACGGCCCACAGAGTACTACTCACTGTTTGTTAAGTGTATTTCGTGTGGTCTGTGGTTTAAAAAAATGTTCTGGAGTTTTTCTGTTGTAAGAAGGCATCAATACGGGTTTGAACATTCTTTTCCAGATTTCTGTAGAAGAACTGATAATCATAGAGGTGATAAACTCCATCTTGGAAAATACTCAAAACAGGAGGGTACTCCTTGGAGTTTACGTCTATCACTTTCAGAGCGCCGCGCTCGGGATGAATATAGGCGCCAGTCAGGGCAGGTATCTCGTTTGTGATATCCCCGTCATAGTTTGTGAAGCAAGCACCCAAATTAAAGGAATTATCAGCTATAATTCCGTCTGTCACCCAGTTCAAAGGGTTTATGGCAAGTGTTTTTGTTCCTTTTGGTATCATTAGAGAATCATCAATATGTTCGGCTTCGCTGTTAAATGAAATAATTACGCCCGTATCAGTTTCGCCCTCTGCAAATTTAAGGCCCGGATATGCCCTCAAATCATTTTCTGCGATGTGCCAGCCAATGGCGTAGCAGGCAACAAGGTTTTTGGTGAAGTCAGCATTGCCTGCATACTCCTTCATCAGACGAAGGCACAGATCTGCTCCCTGCGAAAAGCCGGCAAGAATAAACGGGCGGTCATTGTTGCAATTATTCAAATAGTATGAAAAGGCATCTTTTATATCAAAATAGGCTATTGCAAGATATTTCTCTCTTTCCTGAGGAGGCATCATATAGACATTCAGCCCTACTTGTCGATAATAGGGAGCAAAGAAACGTGCATTGTCATCGTAAATGCCTTTTTCCATATTTGTCGCTCCGAGAAAGTTTGCCCGTGTTTCTTTGTCATCCATGGCCATATTAAACGATGTTTCAGTTCCGCCGAAAACAGTAGGGCAGATGAAGAATACATCGGCGGATTTTTCAGACTGTTTGTTTTCAAAATAAGCCCAATTGTTCGCATCCTGCCAATTGATTGTGTTGGTATTTGAGCTTTTGCTATGGTTTTTGCATGCAGTCAGGGAGAAAATTAAAAATACGGATAAAATTATAGATATGACTTTATTTGTCTGTTTCATACATTACCTTCAAGCGTTATTTTTATTTAAAAATTGCCTTATAATTGTCTAAGTACACAAGATAGTATTTATTACACACATCTGTTCTCGCATAGTATCAGTGAATAGTAGAGAGTAAAATGTTAGGAACTTAATATTACAACCGATGGTTGCTTTTAGCAAATTAAGGAAGTTAAAGTGAGAGGTTGAATTTGCCTTCGGGAGATGTTCAATACTCTCTACTGTAGATTACGAAAGTATTGTTTTCTGTGCAGGAAGCTGCTTCTATAGCCTTCTGGTAATCAATTGTTAGAACTTTGCCTATTTGATCGAATAGAAATGGTGCATAGCACTCATGCTCTGACATCATGAAAATCACTGTGTAATTATCCAGTGCGATTGCCATGACTGTATCAGCCAAAAACGGTCCCTGGTCAGTTGTCACTATAAGTATTGTTTGGATTGAAGAGACTTTATAAATATGCTTTTTCTTATCTTTAACAACATATATTTTGTCATCTTTCAGAAACAGCGAATCTCCTGGTTCGACATATAGCTTTATCTTAATTTCTGACATATACTTTTGTCCTTTATGCTCACTGTCCACTAATCCCCGTCCACTGTTTTTTGTGGTGCGAGACTTTCAAGATGCCTAATCCAAGCATCAAAGAAATGGCATTCTTGTCTGATTTTATCGAGGCCAATAGCAATTGAAATCAGAGAACCGTGCAAAACCTTCTGATAGTTGCTGCAAATAGCTAATATTCGTTTTGAAGGAGCAGTTTCTGGAGCATCGTTGATGTATTCGGGAGTATCAAAACTATTTCTAATATTGGTCAGCTCGCTTACAATATTTGAATCATACCAGCCATTAAAAGCGGAGGGTTCACTGAAAAGCAATCCCTCAAACTCGTGTCTGATAATGTTTGCGATAAAATTAGATTGTTCAATGTCTGCTTGAAAGGCTGCTTCAACAGCTGTGATTCTGCTTAGTGAATCACCTTTTGAGTCTAGGGCGGGAAAATCTTTAGGGAGCCCATAGAAGTCTAGCATAGTTGTAACCCAGCTGCTTTTATCTGTTTTACAGAGTTTTTCTATTTCTCTTTTGATTTTGCCATAGGTTGAAACTCCGCCTCTGCTTTGCGAACTTGTGCGTATAACAATTGGTATTAACCATATATTCAGCTGTTGAAAATGTGGCATTAAGAGTCTTTTTACAAAAGCTTCTTCTGTTTGCCCCTCGCAAAGAATATATACCCTGGTTATATGACTCATCTTGTCGGTCTTCCGCCTAAGATGTTTTTTTCCCAGAGTTCACCTAGTGAGTAATCTTCAAGCCAGATCCGTAAAGTGTCTGAATCAAGTCGCTTAAGCTGTGTGTGCTCATCAGCACGATCTGCGACTATAACATCTTCTGCTGAGAACTCATTCAAGAGATTAACTGATTGAGTCGAGACTATGATTTGCGAGGTGGCTGATGCAGAACGCAAAAGGGAAGCCAACATGCTTATAGCAAATGGATGCAAGCCAAGTTCAGGCTCGTCAATCAAGATGGTTTCTGGCATTAATTCTTCAGGCTGTAAGAGTAAAGTAGCTAGACAAATAAAACGCAAAGTTCCGTCGGAGAGCATATGAGCTTTAAATGGGATATCATGTCCTTTTTCTATCCATTCCAGCTCAATTTGTTCTTTATTGTCAGGATGAGGACGCAGTAGGAAATCTCCAAAAAATGGAGCAACTAAATTTACAGTTTCCAGTATGCACTGATAATTATCTGGGTGATGCTTTTTAAGAAAATAAAGGAAAGCTGCCAAGTTGCGGGCATCGGGGCGCAGATATAAATTATCATTTATGCCATGACGTTGCTTAATCAGAGAGGTTTCACCTGTATCATGAAAATGGTAAAGATGCCAATTTTTCATAATTGGAACTATATAATCGTATATGTTTGTTGGTTTCTTTTGAGTGTTTAGGTTACTTTCAAAATGTCCGGAACCTAAATTCTCCTCTTTGCCTCCAAAGGCATTCCACCACAAAACTTCTTGGGAGAACATCATGCGATTATCTTTCGTTGGCTCCAGAGTGCATTTATAAGCGTTATTGCCAAAATAGACTTCTGCGTGCAGACTTTCTGTCGTTTTACGTCCAAAATACAAAATGCTATCAGGACCACCTTGTTTACCGACATATAGCTGCAGATTGCCTTGGAGAGTTTCCCGCATCATATGGAAAAAGCTGATAAAGTTGGACTTGCCAGCCCCGTTCGGACCAATCAGCACATTCAGGTCTTTGAGTTCAAGATCGCATTCACGGATAGATTTGAATCCTTTAAGCACTATGCGCGACAGCTGTCGTCTTGAGTTCATTTCTCTTTCTCCCAGTTTATGATGGCAATTGGCAGGGCAGGGCGATTTTCAAAAAAAATGCTTTTTTTGCATCTGACTATTTCACAATAAAATGCCAGCTGTTAAAAATCAAGCAATCGGACAAGAAGAACTGGAGAACTGCAGAAAAATTTCGAAATACGGAAAAATCTCCCAAAACCTTTCTAAACCGCTGAACACACGGAATACTGATAAGCAAAAACGATTATTCAACTTCTACTATTTTTAAGGTTTTTCCGAGAGGCATGAGGAGTTTTAAAACAGTATCAATTTGAGGGCTGGTTTTTCCTGTTTCCATGCGAGCAATGACGGGCTGAGTGATACTGCTAAGCTTTTCGAGTTCTTTCTGGGTGATTCCCTTTTCTTTTCTGGCTTTGATAAGTTCACTCATCAGAGCTGCCCTAAGATCGCTTTCTCTTATTTCTTCAGGGGTGTAAATGTCTTTTTCTACATCTTCCCAAGTAGTTAATTTAATTTTGTTCTTAACCATTTCCGGAACTCCTTTCTCTCAAATCTTCCAAGTTTCTTTGTGCCCTTTCAATCTCTCGTTGCGGCGTTTTTTGAGATTTTTTCATAAAACAATGCAATAATACGAATTTCCCGTCTTCCCAAGCTGCGAATAAAATGCGATCTCTAATAGGTCTGAGTTCCCAAATATCGCCGATAAGATGTTTTATATATGGCTCTCCTGCTCTGGTGCCATGTATTTGCAACATTTTAATATAGTCGCGTATTTTACCTAACTTAATCCTGCTGTCTTTATCATTTTTGGCATTTAAATACTTCATATAATCTAAAACAGGATTTCTGCCCTTGATATTTTCGTAATCTTCGCCTATTACAATTTTATAACTTTAAAAGCATATTTATCAAATTTGACTTTAAAATTTTAATCAATACTTATGATTGGCTCCATTTATCTAGTATTCGATTTAAAAGCATAATTGTTTATTAAGAGTTTAGAATAGGGCGGATTAGCTGTCTATAAGTTAACTTTTCTCCTTGTCTTGTTATTTAAGAAGGGTTTTAATATAATTGAGTGAAGGCGTTTTGAAAGGAGCTGATTTTATGTGCGGCAAGTCAGAAATGGAGTTCTCAGTTTTTCTAATTCATCAACTTGCTGAAAACTGGAGAAAAGCTCCATGGGAAGTCTATGAGGTTTTGAGCAGCACAGGCATCCTGGATGATTACATAATAAAGCATTATGACGTGCTGCATTCTATGGGAGCTGAAAGCCTTATAGAAGATATTACGGGCTTTGTGCAAGAAAAGCAGTCTGCATGCTAGTTTATCACGGCTCTATTTGCGAAATAAAATTACCGGAAGTCTCATACTCTAAGAAATATTTGGATTTTGGCAGAGGGGTTTATTTGACTTCTTTGAAAAAACAAGCTGAAAGATGGGCTTTGAGAAAAGCTGAACGTGTTGGCTCTGGTATACCAACTGTAAATGTTTATAAAATGAATGAAGATTGCTCGGGCTTAAAAGTATTAGAATTCGAAAATGAAAACGAATTGTGGCTTGATTTTATTTGTGCCTGCAGACGGGGCGGGGAAGAATATAAGAAATATGATTTAATCTTTGGACCAGTTGCTGATGACGATGTTTTTAAAACAATAAACATGTATTATCGCGGGTTTTGGGATAAAGAAAGAACTCTTAAAGAGATCAAATATGCTGAAAGCACAAATCAATTTTGTCTAACTAATCAAGAGACAGTTCAGAGACTTTTGAAATTTACTGATTCATATTTGCTAAAATAGAGCAAGATGAAGACTATGGAAAAACACGAAGAATTAACAAAATTCTACAAGCAAGAGCTTGAAACAGCTATCATCGGTCATTTAGCTGAAATCTTGCATATTGATCTGCGAAAAGCTATGCAAATATATTACAGCAGCAGATTGGCAAAACAAATCGAAGCCGGACAAAACGGCATCGAAAATCTTGATTATAAAAACTTGGCAGAAGATCTCATTGAAAATGAGCTGAGTTAAAGCACTCGCAAAGGGATGCCAGGCGATTATTATTTACCAGGTATTTTTCTAAATCTTTAAAATTAATATTATGGTTACCACAGGCACTTGTTTTGCAACTTGTATTAGTTTTCCAGCTATTTTTATTCCGATCATTTGATAGCATCCCTATATAATTGTATTACATAAAGATGGGGAGTTATTTTCAAAAAAGGGTAAACCAGAGGGGGAGAAAAGTAAAAAAAAGATAACGCTATTCGGTCATATTTCTGATTCTGATTCGGTTAAGTTTTTAATTCTCATTCGGTCGAATTTTAGTTTATTGTTCGGTTCCGTATTACGACTGCCAATCTATATTTACGTCCTAAAAATGCAAATCCTGTTCCCAATTTCAGAACAGAAGAATTTATTATTCACAGATTACACAGATGAGGGCAGACAATCTTTCTGTTGTAGTTGTACGCAGATTTTTCTGGATTAATACTGATGAGTAATTTCTTGTAGGTCGTAATCAGTGTTTTCGCTGGAATTATGATTTGCAATTGCAACGCCTCTTTTCTTAGAAGTTCTATTTTTTCCTTGAAAGTGCTGTTTTACTCATCTAAATTTTCTTAGCCAGCTTTTAAGAAAGTCTATTTGCTTCTGTGTGTGGAACCAATGTTCACCATTTTGCATGACAGTAAGTGTGGCTTTGATTTTGTTCGCAAATTCAGAAACCGTTTCGTAAGACGTCAGATTATCTTTTTCTCCATACAGAATATATGTTGGAATGTTCCAGATAACAGGATGTTCTCTTAGATAGGAAAGATAATCCCAAGAAAGTGTTTCGCCGAAAGATGTTGGAATTTCTTTTTTTTCGCGAAGCTCATTTTCGCTCACATTTGCCCAGAGCATCATATCTAAAATCAGCTTCTCCATATCCACAATTGGAGAAATAAAATATGCTTTTGTTATTGATTTATCCGACAAAGTAAGCATAGCAAAATATGCTCCTATGCTGTTTGCAATTAGCTCTACGGACTGGAATCCTTTGCAAGCATTGTCAAAAAGCGTCTGGAATTCTGACTTTGCTTCCCATGGTGATTGTGCTGTATAGTCCAATCCGATGACATTGCTGTCAGCAAAAAGCGGCTTATAATCTGCTGCTTCTTTTGCGTTGCCGCCTTTTCCGTGTATATATATGACGACCTTGTTCATAAAGCTA
>JGI24710J26742_10003042_pt1 | contig 14411 bp, 8 predicted proteins | sample BioPla2DNA2_FD_26742 | JGI IMG/M metagenome (IMG submission 26742) | reverse complement strand
ACTTACCTTGACTCTGTCGGATACCCCTTCACCAAGCACCCATACTACTCCGGCATCATCAGTCAAAATCGGATAGCACCATCTTACAGCTGGATCTACACCCATTTCATTAAACAGCTTTTTTAAAGTTTTGGTATTGTTTCTTCTGAGAGAGCGGAATGAGTCGCCCTTTTCTCTGCTTCTAAAAAATAACACACCCATAATTTTATCACAATCAACGGAGTTTTGATACTCAAATATGTTCATATTTTCCATATCCGATGAATTGTTGTCAAATCTATCGACAAAAATCGTCCTCCCCGAAGGCAACACGTTCTTTCCGATCTCGCAAACAATTTTATAGTTATTTTCAAAATTATTTCTTTTGGGATTTAACCCGTCCAAATAAACAAATTTGTCTTTTCTCAAAAATACTTTTGAGGACGAAATCTGAATACCGTTTTTCTTCCCCGATATTACAGCTAAACACTCCTCTATTATTCTGTTTGAAAGATTGTTGTTTTCGTCTCCCAGTATGGAGAGAATGCAGTATTTGATAACAACTTTATCGGCATTATTGAGAATTTCGGAGTCGAAGAATACTTTTTCATCGATAATTACTTTTGACATTTGCAAAAGCTTCTCGGCTTTGAAAAAGAGAAAATCATCAATTTCCGATATGTTCCTTGACAATCTTGAGATGTTATTTATGACGGAAGAATTGATAATGCCCATTTCGGGAATAATAATGTTTCTTATTCTGTTCCTCGAATACTGATTTTCAAAATTCGATTTATCCGTTCTGTACGGGACATCATTTGCCTCACAATACTTTATTATCTCATTTCTTTCGACATCAATAAGCGGTCTTACAATATTTCCCCTGTTGCCGATACCCTTAAGTCCGCCGAGTCCGCTTCCCCTCAGAAGATTAAAAATAACCGTTTCAACGGAATCGTTTTTATTATGTGCGGTAAATATCAGGGAATTTTTAAGGGACGCCTCGTTTTCTAATACGAAATAGCGTTCCTCTCTTGCCCAGCTCTCAATGCTGAGTCCCTTCGGCTTTTTTCTCTCGAGCAGTCTACCTTCGTGTGATTTAAACGGCACATCGAGCTTTCTGCAGAATCGCTTTACAACTTCTTCGTCTTCATCGCTGTCTTTATTCCTTAATCCGTGATTATAGTGAATAACGCTGATAGAGGCATAACCGAATTCGCATTTGTTTTTTGCAAACAAATGCAGCATGGCCATAGAGTCCGCTCCACCGGAGACAGCAAGTAGAAGATTTCTTCCCTCTAAAGCCGTGCCGCTTTCTGACAGTGTATTTTTAACAGTATTAATCAAAACGAAATTCCGTAGAAGAAAATTTTGTATGCTGACCGTCCCACTGAAGGCTGATGTTTGCTACCTCACCGTTTCTGTTTTTTAAGACCATTAACAGAACCTCATTTTTATTAGTTGCACTATCATCATCGTCCTCTTCAATATCTCTGTGCAGAAACAAAACTATATCCGCATCCTGCTCAATAGATCCGGAATCCCTGAGGTCGGACAACATCGGTCGACGCCTTTGTTTTTCGTTGCTTCGGCTGAGTTGAGACAACAAAATTATAGGAACATCCAGCTCCTTTGCCATAATCTTAAAGGCTCTTGTTATATTTGAAATTTCCTGAACTCTGGATTCGCTTCTTCCGGGAGAACTCATAAGCTGAAGATAGTCGACGATTATTAATCCGAGATTTTTAATTCTGCGGGACTTTGCCTTGATTTCCTGAACCGAAATACCTGAAGTATCATCAAAATATAAATTGGCTCTCGCAAGAGGATCCGTCGCTTCCGCTATCCTTCTCCAATCAGCGGGCGCGATTTCCCCGGTTCTGAACGCCTGGCTCGAAACCTTTGCTTCACTGCTCAAAACTCTCGCGACAAGCTGTCTTTGAGTCATTTCCAAAGAAAACATTACGACCGCTTTGTCCGGGTATTTTTTACTGACATTTGTCGCAATATTGAGTGCAAAACTGGTTTTTCCGATGCTGGGTCTCGCCGCTAAGATTATGAGATCTGCTTTGTTTAGCCCTGTAATAAGTTTGTCAAGATGTCCGAACCCTGTCTCTAAACCAACAAGCTTATGTCTGTCCGGGCCGCTCAGCTTATTCAGATAGTCCAAAGTCTCAAGCAGTGCGGCATCAATCCTGATTAGTTCGGAAGAGCTCTTTCCGCTTCGTATTTCGTAAATCCTTTGTTCGGCAAGGTCAAGCAAAGCAGATGCACTATCCTGCGATTCGCTCGCATGATACATAATGTCTTTGGAGGCCGTAATAAGAGCCCTGAGAAGATATTTATCATAGACAATCTTTGCATAACTTGCGACATTTGAAATTGTGGGAACGGTTTCCGCCATTTCAAATAAATATCTCTTGGCTTCCTGCTCGCTTTCAAATATATTCGCAAGCTTGACCGCTTCGAGCACCGTGACAAAGTCAATAGGTTTTCCCATCGAAAACATCAGCGCCATTTCCTGATAAATTTCCTTATTGATTCTGCTATAAAAGTTTTCAGCGGAAATTATCGGCATGACATCGTAGAGTGCTCTTGAATCGACAATTATCGCACCCAACACCGCCTGCTCGGCTTCTATGCTGAACGGTAGTTTTATACCAAGCATTTCAATGGGAACACCGGAATACTCTGCCACAACTTCTCCTTAAAAACTACTCTACACTCACAATGATATTAGCGACAATATCGGTATAAATCTTTACTTCGACATTATATTTTCCAAGTTTTTTAATATCTTCGTCAAGTTGAATCTTTCTTCTGTCAATTTCAAATCCGGATGCCGCAGAGATTGCCGCTGCTATTTCTCTGGACGTTACGGAACCGAAAAGCTTATCACCTGTGCCGGATTTTGCTTTAATGGAAAAAGTCTTTTTGTCGATTTTGTTAAAAATCGTTTCCGCTTCTTTCTGCTCCTGCTGCTGTCTGAATTTCTCCGAGCTTTCTCTATTTGCAATTTCGTTCAAAACATTCGCGTCAACTTTTTTTGCAATTTTTCTCGGAATCAGAAAATTTCTGGCGTATCCTTCGGAAACCTCAATAATCTCGCCTTTTTTTCCTTTACTCTTGACATCTTCCAACAGATAGACCTTCATTCATACCTCCCTATCGGCTGATTCTGTGTTCGTTTTTTTCCAAATAACTGTCTATTGCGTTATGTATCATCTTTTTTAAAAGCTCTTCATCAACATTTTCTACTCGGGCACCGGCCGTTGTATGGTGTCCTCCGCCGCCTAATTGTTCCATAATTATCTGAACATTATAGCCCCCGAGAGAACGTGCAGATATATTATAGGCATTGTTGCTTCTGACCGCAACTATGGAGGCTTCGACACCCTCAATCGTCAGAAGATCATCGGCAGATTGAGGAATGACAACCCTCATGCTCTCGGGAAGCTGATCATCTATTACGACGGCGCATCCTCTATACTCGTCAGCCATGGAGACGAGCTCCGACCTGTGCTTGTATTCTTCCATCGAAATGAAGAAAAACGACTTCGCCACGATGGTGTCCGCACCAAGCCGTTTAAGGTAGGAAGCGGCATCAAATGTTCGAACACCGGTCCTGACGGCAAAGTTTTTCGTATCAAGCATAATGCCGGCAAGCATCCCCTCCGCCTCCAGTTTTGTAGGCATTTTTTCAGGGGTTTCTATATGCTGCAACAGTTCCGCAACCATTTCACAGCATGAAGAAGCATACGGTTCATGATAAAACAAAACGGCGTTGTCAATATAACCGACCATTCTTCTGTGATGATCAATAACGGCAATATTTTTTGTCCTTTTTAAAATTTCCGACATTTCGACCTGTCCGGGTGTGTGGCAGTCGACAACCACGACAAGAGTTTCTTCATCCACATAATCAAGCGCTTCATAGGGTGTTATGAACAGTTTTTCATCCGCCTCTTTACAGTACCTGTCATAGAGAGTTTTTGCCATGGTTCGGTTGGGATCTATAAGAACATTCACATCACAACCGGTTATGGCGGCGGCTCTGGCGACACCCAAAGCGGAACCGAGGGAATCCAAATCGGACATTTTATGCCCCATTACTACTATGTTTTCACTTTCTTTAAATAAATCGGTCAATGCGGAAGCGATAATTCTAGCCTTTACCTGATTTCGTTTTTCAATTTCCCTTGACATTCCGCCGTAGAAAACATAGCCGTTTCTTGTTTTTAACGCGGCCTGATCGCCTCCGCGTCCGAGAGCCATATCGAGAGCCTGTTTGGCTGAAAGATTATTTTCCTTAAATGTATCGCCCTCTCTGCCCACCCCGATGGACAATGTAATCGGAATGCTTCCGGTATCAACGTTTCTTATTTCGTCAAGCACGGAAAATCTGTCATCGATAATTGATTCCATGTGTTGTTCTTCGACTATCGCAATATAGTGTTTAGCGGAACCTCTTATTAAAATACCGCTGGTTTTTCCGATAAAGTTTTCCAAAATCCTGTTTACTTCGGAAAGAATCACGGCGCTGTCACTTACCTTCAATTCGCTTTCTATCTCATCAAGATTGTCAATAAGGAAAATTATTACCGAAGGTCTGGTTTTCTTATATTCTTCCGATTCCCTGAATCTGAAATCGTCGTCAATCAAAAATGTGACAAAAAGCGAGTCGTCATCGCCTGAGATACCTGAAAAAGCAAGATAATGTTTACCGTTTATTATATATTCGCTGCCTCCCGATTCGGAAGATAGCGTTGCATTAAAATTATCTATGGTGTGCTTTATATCTTCAAGAAAAATTTCCTCTCCTTTGAGAATCAGATTTTTAAAATGGTCGTTGTACCAGAGCACTTTCCCGAAAGCTTCGGTTATCACTATAGGCAGATTCATCGATTTGAGCATCGATTTCTGTTTGGTACCGGTTCCTTCGGAAAAAAGCACCTTTGTTATATTCGACCTGATTTTGGCGGAACGGACAAAGAACAGGAAAAAGGTCGCAATAAACAATACAATGGAGACAGCAGAAAGATATATGTTTTGCAAAGCGGAGAAGGTGGCGAGAATCACAAAACAAACCATAAGAATTCCAAGCACTATCTCATAGGTTATTCTCTTTCTAAATTTCAATAAACAACCTTCCTTTCTGCTGATTATATTTTAAACTTCCATAATTATAGGGAGAATCATCGGACTTCTTCGGGTTTTTTTATACATAAGTTTTGACAATTCATCGGTAATTTCATTTTTAAAGGTGTTTCTGCTCTTCTTCCTCTTGCTTCTTTCATACTCTTCCAACAAATCTACGACTACGCTCTTTGCCTCTTCAAAAAGTTCATCCGATTCTTTTGCATAAACAAATCCGCGCGAAATGATATCCGGTTCGGAAACGAATTCACCGAGCGTTTTGTCATAGGTGCATACTACCACCATCAGACCGTATTGAGAAAGATGTTTTCTTTCTTTGAGAACCGAACTTCCAACATCGCCCACGCCCAGACCGTCGACTAAAATTCTTCCAGATATTACAGTTTCGGCTTTATTGATAGAATTTTCATTCACTTCAATTACGCCTCCGATAACCGGCATCACTATATTGCCGGGATCGATACCGGAAGACTCTGCAATTTCAATATTTTTCTTCAAATGTTTATATTCACCGTGGATAGGTACAAAATACTTTGGTTTTATCAGATTCAACATGAGTTTTATTTCATCTCTGCACGCATGTCCCGACGCATGCACATCGTACATCGTTTCGTAAATAACTTCACTTCCCAGCTTCATCAACTCATTTATCACCTTGTTTATCATCTTTTCGTTTCCCGGAATCGGGGTCGCGGAGATAATTACGAAATCATCTTTCGTTATTGATATTTGCCTATGACTTCCGTTTGCCATCCTGGAAAGCGCAGCCATCGGCTCACCCTGACTGCCTGTAGTGATAATAACGACATCCTTATCTCTATATCGGTCTACTTCATTTATCCCTATTATAATCCCCTCGGGTATTTTCAGATAACCGAGTTTGGAAGCCATATTTGTATAGTTTTCCATACTTCTTCCGCATATGGCAACCTTCCTGTTTTTTGCTTCAGCGAGATCGAGAATCTGTTGTATTCTTTGAATATTTGAAGCAAATGATGCGATTATCACTCTTTTGTTCTGTGCTCTGGAAAAGAGTTTTTCGAAACTTTCACCTACCGCCCTTTCCGAAACGCTGTGCCCGACTTTTTCGGCATTTGTGGAGTCGCACATAAAGAGCAAAACCCCCTCATCTCCAAGCTCACTGAATCGTCTGAGATTAATTACATCATCCAGGATAGGTGTGAAATCCACCTTGAAATCTCCGCTGTGGACTATAGTTCCGTAAGGAGTTCTTATGGCTAACGCCATCGCATCCGGAATGGAATGATTTACATTTATCGGTTCAATCTCAAACATTCCGAGCTTTAATCTATCGGAAGCCTTGAAAACATTGAGATTTTTTGAGGACATTCCGTGTTCTGCAAGTTTTGCCTCGATAAGACCTATGCTCAGCTGTGAACCGTAAACCGGCAAATTAAGGTTTTTAAGAAGATAAGGTACGGCACCTATATGATCTTCATGTCCGTGTGTTATTACCAGACCTTTAACTTTATCTCTGTTCTCCATCACATAACTGAAATCGGGAATGACAATATCCACACCGAACAGCTCATTATCGGGAAACCCCATTCCGCAGTCGACAATAATCATTTCGCCGTCTGCTTCAATTATGGTCATGTTTTTGGCAATTTCTTCTATTCCGCCAAGCGGAACAATACGGATAACTCCTGTATTTTTCCTTACGGATTTTCTACGGTTTGTTCCGATAACGTTTTTTTTCGAAGCGGACCTGCCTGCCGTACTCTTCCTGCTTACTGTCCCCGATGTTCCGGACATTCTTTTTGCTGCAGGAGAAGATTTTTGTTGCGCAGTACCGCCTCCGGATGTTTTTCTTCTCGCGGAGATTCTGTTTGAAGTTGTCGGTTTTGCAGTTGATGATTTTATCGTTTTCCCGGAAGACTCAGCGATAAGTTTCTTGTTGTCGGAGAGACCGGCGGTTATTCTGGCACCGTATTTCGATTTTTCGGCGCCTTTCTTTGTATCCAAAAATTTTACCTCCAAATTTATACGCACGACAAGCCCGCTAAAAATAGCAGGCCAACGAACATTTTATAGTGTTATATCTATTTTAAATTTCATTTTATATTCAAAAGATTACATTGAATAATATACCTTATCAGTAATTAATGTCAAGCAACGGGTGGACTTAACAATTAAGAAACAGTCGATAAATTCATATTGTATTAAATCCGGTATTTGGCTCAATCAGCCATCGGAATCAATAACAACCGCAATTGTTATAGGGAGAAAGTTATTGTATAATCTATGATATTGTTGTAGGGGGGTGTATTTTGGAGAGAGTAGAGCTGTACACTGACGGTGCCTGTTCGGGCAATCCGGGTCCCGGCGGATGGGCTGCAATATTGAGGTACAATGAACACGAAAAGGTCATCTGCGGAAAACAGGAAAAGACCACAAACAACCGTATGGAGCTTACCGCAGTAATAGAAGGACTTCGCGCATTAAAGAGAAGAGTCAGGGTTGATGTCTACACCGATTCAAAATATGTCTCGGATGCGGTAAACAAGAAGTGGGTATTTTCCTGGCGTTCCAAAGGCTGGAAAAAACTCACCGGAGGCAAGGTTCTAAATGTTGACCTTTGGGAGGAGCTTCTGGTACAGCTGGAGCTTCACGATGTGAGAATTCACTGGATTAAGGGACACAACGACAACCCTTTCAACGAAAGATGCGATGCTTTGGCTGTTGAAATGTCAAAAAAGGCCACTTGAATATGAAGGCGGGATTAAAAGGAAAGGTCGCCCTCGGGATAAGCGGCGGGGTGGATTCGGCAATAAGCTGCAATCTGTTGAAAGCTTCAGGATATGAGGTTTGCGGATTCTTCTGTATCATGTCCGAGTCACATCTCGGTGATGTTTCAAAAGTCCGAAAAGCTGCCGATGAACTTTCAATTTCAATTGACATAGCGGATGTCAGGAATGATTTTAAAAACAGTGTTATAATCCCGTTTGCGGAATCATATTCGAAAGGAATCACACCTAATCCTTGTGTCGTATGCAATGAAAAGGTCAAGTTCAAATCCCTTTTGGAGTACTCTGAACAAATCTCCGCCGATTATATTGCAACCGGACACTATGCCAGGGTGATTAAAAATAACGGCTGTTTTATCGGTACCGCAAAAGATCCCGATAAAGACCAAAGCTACGTTCTGTATCGACTTCCGCAACGGGTATTGTCCAGGCTGATTCTTCCTTTGGGCGAGCATTTAAAAAGCGACGTAGTGAAAATGGCGGAATTGTCAAATCTTTCGAGTGCATCAGACCCCGAAAGCCAGGATATCTGTTTTATTGACGGAAACAATCATGCTGAATTTATAAACGGTATCGGCTATTTCGGAGTCAGAGGAAATTTTGTAGACAACGACGGAAGAATACTCGGCAAACATAAAGGAATCGAACACTATACCGTCGGTCAAAGGAGAGGTCTCGGCGTTTCTTCGGATAAGAGGTTGTATGTCAGGAAAATCAGCGGGTCGGATGTAGTGCTCTCTGAGATTGAAGACTTGCCGGTCTCCGAGCTGAAGCTTACCGATACGATTATCAACCCCTTTCACAAATTTTCCGAAAACAATAACTACAGAGCGAAAACGCGCTATTCAAAGAACTTTTACCGTTGCAGGCCGAAGTTGAACGATGGCAGTATAACGGTATATTTTGATAACAAGCCGGTGGCTGCTCCCGGGCAATCCGCCGTTATATATTGGGGAGATGTTGTTGTTGCCGGCGGTATTATAAAATAGACAATTAATAAATATGTAAACTTCTTTTTACAGGTGAAATTATGTGTGATTATGCAGGAAACTTTATTTTTGACATCATTGACGAGGATTACAGAGAAGGCAGGCACGACAGCGTCCATACCCGTTTTCCGCCCGAGCCGAACGGATACCTCCATATCGGCAGCGCCAAGGCAATTTATATTAACTATATAACCGCAAAAAAATACGGCGGTCTGTTTAATCTCAGATACGATGACACTAATCCCGTCAGAGAAGAAGATGAATATGTCGATGCGATTCTCGAAGATTTAAAGTGGCTCGGAACTGAACCTACCGGAGGAGTTTTTTACGGTTCGGATTACTTTCAGAACTGTTACGACTATGCGGTAAAACTTATAAAAGACGGAAAAGCATACGTTGACGAACTGACTCCGGACGAGATAAGGGAGTACAGAGGCAGTTTGACGGAGCCGGGCAGAAGCAGCCCATATCGCGACAGGCCGATTTCTGAAAATCTCGATCTGTTTGAAAGGATGAAAAACGGAGAATTTGAGGACGAAACTTATACTTTAAGGGCTAAAATCGATATGGAGAGCCCGAATATGAATATGAGAGATCCTATAATCTACCGTATATTGCATGCGGAACACCATAGACAGGGGGATGAGTGGTGCATATATCCTTTGTATGATTTTGCCCACCCTATACAGGATGCTATTGAAGGAATCACCCATTCTCTATGCTCTATAGAATTTGAAAATCATCGCCCGCTATATGATTGGGTCGTAGATAATATAGGGATACCGGAGAGAGAAAAACCTCATCAGTATGAATTTGCAAGACTGAATATGACATACACCGTTATGAGCAAGAGATATCTCAGAACACTTGTGGAAACCGGAGTGGTTGACGGATGGGATGATCCGAGAATGCCGACCCTTCACGCATTGAGAAGGCGCGGGTATACTCCTTCCTCCATTTTTAAATTTATTGAGACCGCCGGGATATCAAAGGCATACAGCATCGTCGATATTGAACTTCTCGAACACTGCATAAGAGATGAGCTCAATCAAACCGCAGAAAGACGAATGGCTGTACTTGATCCGGTTAAAGTAATTTTAACAAACTATCCCGAAGACAAAACGGAGGTTATGCGACCGCAAAACAACCCGAGCGACGAGAACGCCGGAAGAAGAGAAGTTCCCTTTTCCAAAGAAATATATATAGAGAAGGAAGATTTTTCCGTTTCTCCTCCTCCAAAGTACTTCAGGCTGGCTCCCGGAAGAGAAGTAAGACTTATGGGTTCATATGTGATTAAATGCGATGACTTTAAACTCAATGACGAAGGAGAGGTAGAAGAAATCTACTGCTCTGTCGATTTCGATACGCTTGGCAAGAATCCTTCCGACGGAAGAAAGATAAAAGGAACCATTCAATGGGTCAGCTGTGAAAATAATTACCCGTGCGAGGTCAGGATGTACGGCAGACTGTTTTCTCTTGAAAATGTCCTCGACATGCCCGAAGGCAAAACATACGGCGACTATCTGTGCCCGGATTCTCTCACGGTCTATCCGAATGCAAAACTCGAAATTACACTCAAGGATGCGACGATAGATGAAAGATTCCAATTTGTCAGAATAGGATATTTTATAAGAGACAGCAGAGACGGCAATGTCTTCAACAGCATAGTCGGATTAAAAGACAGTTGGGCTAAAATAAGCAAAAGTAAAAGGTAAATATAATCAGATTAATCAATTAAAAAACAGCGCAGAGAAATCTGCGCTGTTTTATTGAACGTTTTTAGCCGATTATTTTCACAGTCTGACTCTCTTTAAACTGATTCGTATAAAGGTCATAATAACGCCCCTTTAAAGACATAAGGTCTTTGTGGGTTCCCTCTTCCACAATTTTTCCCTGTGATATGACAAGTATTCTGTCCGCGCTCCTCACAGTGGAAAGTCTGTGGGCGACGATAATACCGGTCCGGTTTTTCATGACATCCTTTATCGCCTTCTGAATCTGCATCTCGGTTTCGGTGTCGATGGATGATGTGGCTTCATCGAGCACAAAGATTTTCGGGTCGGAAATCATTATACGAGCAAATGAAATAAGCTGTTTCTGACCGGTTGACAGTTTGGCGCCCTCCTCGCCCACTTCAGTCTGATAGCCTTTGGGCTGATTTATAATAAACTCATGGGCATTTACCAATTTGGCTGCTCTTATAACCTCTTCGTCGGTGGCTTCGGGTTTTTGGTATCTGATGTTGTCAGCTATTGTACCGCTGAAAAGGTGAGGCACCTGAAGAACATAACCCAGATTTCTCTGAAGCCAAAGATACGACCTCTCTCTGTAATCTACTCCGTCAATCAATAACTGTCCCTCGGTGGGTTCATAAAACCTGCATACGATATTTGAAATTGTGCTTTTCCCCGCACCCGTTTCGCCGACAAGTGCCACCGTCTCTCCCGCTTTAATCTTCAGGCTGAAATCGTCGAGCACCACCTCTCCCCTGTTGTATTTGAAGACGACATTTTTGAATTCAATATCACCTTTTATCTCAGGCCAATTCTCAATTTTAGGATTGAATTCATCGCCGTATTTTTCAATTACTTCAGGCGTATCAACCACTTCCTGCTCAGTATCCAGGAGGGTTAAAACCCTTTCCGCAGACGCCTGAGCCGTCTGCATTTCCGCAAGTATCCTTGCAATCTGCTGAACGGGTTCGAACATCTGACGGGAAAGCTGAATAAAAGCGGCAAGCGTTCCCAGAGTAATACCGCCTATTTGAGATATTTTAACTCCTTTATAAAGCGCCAAAGCGGTTCCGATATTTCCGAGAAGCAGAACAAGAGGAAAGAAAATGCCCGAGAGTGTGGCAGACCTCTTGGAATAGTCGCTCATCTTTTTTGTCAGTTCGCGAAATTCCTCAAAATTCTTCTCTTCGCGAACGAGTGTCTTTGTCGTCACTGCTCCGAGTATGTTCTCATTGTACGCACCGGTTATTTTCGAATTGGTATTTCTGATCTTGCGCTGCCAGCGGAGTATTCTTCTCTGAAAATATATCGATATAACCGTCAACACCGGAACCACAGACAAAACAAGAAGCGCAAGTGTAGGATTTAAGAAAAACATCATGACCGCGCTTCCGAAAACGAAGGATACAGACCATATTATGTCAATCATTGCCCAGGCAACAAGATCGCTTATTCTTCCGATATCGGAAATCATTCGTGCGAGCAGGTAGCCCACGGCGGTTTTGTCAAAAAACGACATCGACAATTGTTGAAGCTTTTTAAAAGCTTCTTTTCGGATATCATAAGCCATTGACATTTCCAGCTTGCCCGCTCTGGAAATAAAACCCTTAACACAAAATCCCTGAACAACTATCACAACAATATATAAAAGTATATAGGCAGCGAGACTGCTCAAATCATTTTCGATAATAAAAACATCAATGGCATAGCGGTTTAAAAGAGGATATAAAATGTCGGCTAGAGCTACGATGAGCATTGCCGCTATTCCGCCGAAAAGCACGGACTTGTATTTAAGGGCATATTTAATAAGCCGCTTCCAAATTTGCGGATTGACTTTTTCTTCCATTATTTTTTCATCGGTTACTTCGATTTGTTGGCTCATTCATAGTCCTCATCTGCATATTCGGATTGTATCCTTGCAATTTTACTGTACATTCCGCCGCTCTTTACCAGCTCGTCGTGGCTTCCCCTCTCGACAATTCTTCCATTGTCGAGAACAATAATCACATCCGCTTCGCTAAGGGTGACGATGCGGTGTGAAATCAGAATTGTAGTGGTATTTTGACGTCTTTCCAGCAAAGCCTCTCTAATTCGCTTATCCGTTTCGGTATCGACGGCGCTCAGCGAATCGTCGAATATCAATATCGGAGCCTGTTGTATCAATGTTCTTGCTATCGCAATTCTCTGCTTTTGTCCGCCCGAAACGGTCACCCCTCTCTCGCCGACTTCCGTTTCATATCCTTTCTCAAACGATTCAATGTCGTTGTGAATTGCTGCGATGTTCGCCACCTCATATACGGCTCTGTCGGAGATATCCGGCTTTGATATTTTTATATTTTCCATGATTGTTTTCGAGTAGAGGAAAGGCTCTTGAAGAACAATACCGATGTTGTTTCTGAGATGATGACGTTCTATGTCGTTCACATTGACACCGTCAATGTATATAGCTCCGCCGTTAACTTCGTAAAGCCGCTGTATTAACTGCACCAAGGAAGTTTTACCCGAACCCGTTGAGCCGAGTATTGCCATCGTTTCGCCGGGTTTAATTTCAAAAGTTATGTCCTCGAGTACTTCGTGGTCGGAATCCTCATATCCGAAACATACTCCCTCGAATCGGATTTCCCCCTTTATTTCGGGTTTTAGCGCCAGTCCCGGCTCACGCTCTTCCTCCTCATCCGTTATCTCCTCAAGTCTGCAGACAGACACCACGGCTTTTCCGAAATCGCTTAGAATCCTGCCCATCTGTTTGACCGGCCATACCAGCATGGAAACATAGGTTGTAAAGAGAATGACGTTGCCTACCGTCAGTTCTCCCTTTACAGCAAGAAGCGTTCCGACAACCACTGTCAACGCTATCTGAAGGAAGGTGAGCATATCGGAAGCTCCCCAGTATTTTGCCATTGTATTTATAAGCTTTGTCGTCACCTTTTTAAACTCGCTGTTAGCTTTTTCAAATTTATCGACTTCAGCCTGTTGCTGACCGAACGCCCTAACAACCCGAACACCTGAAAGGTTTTCCTGTATTACAGTGGAAAGTCTGCCCTCAGCCTCATCGGAAATTGTAAATTTGGACTTAATGCTTTTAAAGAACAGGAAGGACATTATAAAGAGAATAGGCAGCAAAGACGAAGAAACCAGCGCCATTCTGTAGTCAACCGAAACCATGACCGTCATTGAAATGACTATCATAACAAGCGTCCTTAAGATTTCCATCATCTGAACACTTACAAATCTTCTTATAGTTTCCACATCACTTGTGCATCTCTGCACGATATCCCCTGCGGAAATGTGTTTGAAATAATCATAAGGAAGATTCTGAATGTGGCTGTAGAGTCTGTCTTTGAGCCTTTTGGAAACCCCTTCGGATATTTGGGCGGAGATACGCAATCTTAAAAATATGAAAATACCCGCAATCATTGTTATGAGAACAATCAACAGTGCCGGTATCCAGATATTATCAAGCAGATATTTTCTGTCTGCCTCTTTTACGATATTTAAGAGAAATCCGGGCATATCGGGAACTTCATTTGAAATTACAAAATCGATAACGAATGTTATTACAAGCGGTGTTAAAAATGATAACCCTACCGCTCCCACAACAACTAAAAATCCGAATAAAAGATACCTTTTATAGCCGTAAAAAGCATCTTTTATCAGATAGCTGTTGAAGAAACTTTGATTTTTATAGATTTCGGTATTTTTTTTCTGCATTTTTCCTCTGAATAAACCGCAATAAAAACAGCCTCTTTGAATTTTGAAGGCTGTTGCGGAAAGATAAAACAATT
>JGI24710J26742_10003036_pt1 | contig 14425 bp, 16 predicted proteins | sample BioPla2DNA2_FD_26742 | JGI IMG/M metagenome (IMG submission 26742) | reverse complement strand
CCTTAATGGATACTTTCAACCAATCATTTGTAAAAAAGTAATTAGGATTTAAAGATAGATGCTTATTAGGTTAAGGGGGAGTGATATAAATGTTAGCATTAATCGCATTTATTCCTATACTTATAGTGGGAATATTAATGGTTGGGTTGGACTGGCCTTCAACAAAAGCAATGCCAGTAGGATTTGCAACAGCACTTGCAATTGCAGGGTTTTTCTGGAAAATGCCTGGACAATGGATGGCAGCAGCAACTATATCTGGAGCAATTAACACAATAGATATATTATTAATAGTTTATGGAGCATTATTAATACTAGGCATTTTAAGAAAAAGTGGCGGTATTGATGGAATTGCCAATTCAATGGCATATGTGTCCACAGATAGAAGAGTGCAAGTAATACTTATAGGTTTTCTTATGGGAACTTTTTTTGAAGGAGCCGCAGGATTTGGAACACCAGCAGCAGTAGCAGCACCACTTTTAGTTGGAATAGGATTTCCACCTTTAGTAGCAGCTATGGTTGCCTTAATTGGAAACAGTACTCCAGTAGCATTTGGAGCTGTAGGAACTCCAATAATAGGTGGTCTGTCTCACTTGCAGGATAGAGTTGCTTCTATTAATTATTCAGGAGTATTTGGGCAATATCTGATGGATATAGGTGGATTTGTTGGAATACTTAATTTATTAATAGGAACATTTATTCCCTTAGCGATGGTATGTGTTATGACTTTAATTGTAGATAAAAGTATTAAAAAGGGATTGGCTACATGGAAATTAGCAGTGTTTGGTGGATTAATATTTACTATACCTCAGGTATTAATTTCCAATTTTGTAGGACCAGAATTGGCGTCATTAATGGGCTCCTTAATAGCTATACCGATATTTATAACAGCAGTTAGAGCTAACTTTTTAGTACCAAAAGAAAGTTGGGACTTTAAACCACGTAGTGAGTGGGAAGATGATTGGGAAGGAACTATTAAAGCAGGTGGAAGTGAGAATCTAGATCCAAATCAAGAATCAATGGGTTTAGCTAGAGCATGGTCACCATATATTATTATTGGTTTATTATTATTGCTAAGTAGATTGAATGTTTTACCATTCAAAGATTTATTAAATCAATGGAGTATTGGGTGGACTAATATCTTAGGAACTGATATAAGCCGTAGCATAACACCACTATATAATCCAGGGATTTTACCATTTATGCTTGTAGGATTATTAATACCTTTCCTACATAACTTAGAGCTTAAAGAAGCTGCTCAAGTTTGGAAAGATACTGTAAAACAAATTATACCTACTGCAATAGCACTTTTCTTTGCACTAGGACTAACATATATCATGATGAACTCTGGTGGAGCAACACAATCAGATTCTATGTTGATAGTAATAGCAAAGACATTAGCAGGATTAGTAGGTAAGGGTTGGTTTATATTTGCACCATTAATAGGTATATTAGGTGCTTTCATATCAGGAAGTGCAACAGTATCAAATATTATGTTTGGACCACTTCAATTTGATGCAGCATTACAGGCAGGTATACCCACTATACCAGTACTAGCATTACAATCTATAGGAGCAGCAGCAGGAAACATGATTTGCGTCCATAATGTTGTATCAGCACTTACAACAGTTGGACTAGTAGGTAAAGAGGGTAAAGTAATTAAAAATAATATAGTTGTATCCATTGCATATGGACTACTTTGCTCATTAGTAGCTGTTATACTAATCTATGCGGTTAAAATAAATATAATATAATAAGTAATATTATATTATATGCTAGTTATCCCCTGGATAGGCTACACTTAATAGGACAGATCTTTACTTAACATGGTACAATAAAATCAGGAGGAGATTTTATCCTGCTGTAATAAAAAGCCGCCGCTTCCCGGAAGGGAGCGGCGGCTTTTTTTGATGCGACGGGATTATTCGCCGCAGGTATCGTGATGCTGATGTTCGTGACATTCAGATCCGGTCGACTTCAACTCTCCTTTTAGATAAGCCTCCACGGCGGCGCGGGCATCGCCCTGCGCGCCCACGATGACTTCGACTTCGCGGCTGTTGAAAATATCAACGGCTCCGCCGCCCATTCCGCCGCTGATGATCGTGTTCACGCCGCGGTCGGCCAGGAAATTCGGCAGAAATCCGGGTTTGTGTCCGGGATTGGCGATGGTTTCCTGTTCCAGGATTTTGTCATCCTGTGTGTCAAACAGCATAAATTCTTTACAGTGCCCGAAATGTTCGGTCACCATTTGATCGTCGGTTGCAACAGCAATGCGCAGCATTTTACAGTACCTCCTGATTTTCAATCGTTCGTACGGCCGCATCCATCCAGCCGTTTTCCAGCGATTCGACCGATCCCCGGTCCACGGCATTTGCGATCTTCGGATCGATCGGCAGTTTCGCCAGGACAGGCAGATGATGCGCAAACGCGATTTCTTCGATATGGCTTTCACCAAACACGGAATAGTTTTTACCGTTGTCCGGGCAGGTAAAATACGACAGATTCTCTACCAGACCAAGGATCGGCACATGCATGGATTCCGCCATCTTCACAGCTTTTTCCACAATCATGGAAACGAGTTCCTGAGGCGATGTGACGACGATGATTCCGTCGATCGGGATCGACTGAAACACGGTTAGCGCCACATCGCCTGTTCCCGGCGGCATGTCAATAAACATATAGTCGATATCTTCCCAGATGACCTCGCTCCAGAACTGTTTTACGGTGTTGGCGATGATCGGGCCCCGCCAGACCACGGGGTCGGTGTCCTGCTCCAGCAGCAGATTGATCGACATCAGTTCGATGCCGGTTTTTGTTCGAACGGGCCGCACGCCCTCCGAGCTGCCCGTGACTTTTTCCGTCACACCGAATGCTTTCGGAATGGAAGGGCCGGTGATATCGGCGTCCAGCACGGCGGTGCGCGCGCCTTTGTTGTTCATGGCCACGGCCAGCAGCGAGGTGACCAGCGATTTGCCGACGCCGCCTTTTCCGCTCAGTACGCCGATGACTTTTTTGACACGGCTTAGTCTGTGCAGCTTTTCCGTAAAATCGTGCGGTTCTTTTCGTTCCGCGCAGTCTTCGGTACAGCTGCTGCATGCTTCATTGCATGATTCGCTCATCTTGCTTTTCTCCTGTTCTTCTCAGTACATGTTGCCGAATACACAGGATACGGTGTTTTGAAACACCTCCCGTATCGCATCGGCTGCGGGAGAGTCGGTGTCAATCACCGACTCTCCGCGGTTGACGGCCTGCACGGCGGCGGGATCAAACGGGATTTTGCCCGTAAAAGGCAGCCGCTGTTTTCTGCAGTAGCGTTCGATCTGTGCGGAATGTTCCGGATGGTTATCGTATTTGTTGATACACACGGCGATGTTTGCACCCAGTTTCCGGGCGGTTTGCACGATCCGTTCCAGATCGCTGATGCCTGACAGGGAAGGTTCTGCCACAATCAGAACCAGATTCACACCGCTGACGGACGCGATGACCGGGCAGCCGATCCCCGGGGATCCGTCGATGATCGCCAGCGAATCCGTTTGCGCGTGTGCGCGCATTTGCTTTTTCACTTCGCTGACGAGTTTCCCGGAATTGCCGCTGCCCATTTTCAGCTGCGCGGTGGAAAACACGGCATCCGAAGAAGTATACAGCTCGAGCTCGCCCGCCTTGGCAGGTTCCATACGAATGGCGTCCGCGGGACAGACATAGGAGCACACACCGCAGCCTTCGCAGGCAAACGGATCCACCGCATAGCCGTCTTTCAAGGAGATCGCGTCAAAGCGGCAGCGAGTTCTGCAGCGGTCGCATTCGATACAGCGTTCCTGGTCGATGGCTGCAACCGGCAGACCGTAATAATCCGATCGGACGGGGGGAGTGGTGCGGCCGGCGAGCAGATGCAGATTCGGCGCATCCACATCGCAGTCGGCATACGCTTTTGCTTCGGCCAGTTTGATAAAGGCTCCCGCCACGGTCGTTTTCCCCGTACCGCCTTTTCCGCTAAGAATAAGCAGCTGCTTCACGCCGCACCTCCTCTTGAATCCTCTCCCACAGAGTGGCAAACCGGGCGCGGTGCGCATCGTCCGCGACCACGGCGATCCGGCCTTCGGCGTTGATTTTTCCAAGTGCCGCGTCGTAGGGAATCCGGTCCAGTACCGGGATGTCGTGCTTTCGACAGAAGAGTTCGGCCGGATTGTCTTCTTCCACGACCTTGTTCAGCACAACGCCAAACGGCTTTGCAAACAGCTGCACCAGCTCGTATACCATGTGCAGATTATGTACGCCAAAGGTCGTGGGTTCCGCAGCGACCAGGCAATAATCCGCGTCCTTGATGCTCTCCATGACTCCGCAGGCACTGCCCGGCGGACAGTCGATGAACTGCGGACGCGAATCCGTGTGCTCCAGCAGTTCCCGGATAATCGGGATCCCGGAAGCTTCTCCGGTTTGCATGATTCCGGTGCGCACGGTGACGTCCCGGGCCCTGCCTTTTCGGATCACGCCCACCGTTTTTTCTCGTTCTGTCAGCGCCTGTTCGGGGCAGACCAGAAGGCAGCCGCCGCAGGCGTGACACACGTCGTCAAATACTTTCAGCTGCTTGGTGAAGGCGAGCGCATGGAAACGGCAAAAATCCACGCACTGCCGGCAGCCGGTGCACAACGCGGCATTGACTTCCGGTACTGGCACCGTGACGGCTTCTTCCGTCACCTCTTCGGGCTGAAAAAATAGATGCCCGTTCGGCTCCTCCACATCACAGTCGATATACACCGAAGGCCCGGCAACGGCTGCGAGATTGACCGTCAGAAACGTCTTGCCCGTCCCGCCTTTGCCGCTCAGGACGGCGATTCGTTTACCGCTCGTTTCCGTGTCCATGGAAACCTTCGCGGATCTCTTCCAGCACGGCGAGTTCTTCCGCCTGGCAGGCCGCGATATTTTCTTTTGCCGTGCCTTCTTTCGAATGCAGGACCCGGATGTCCGCATCCTGCAGGACATCGGCCGCGTTTTGTCCCAGTCTGGGTGCGAGCAAAGTGTCCGCGCCCGCATCCACCACGGTTTGCGCGGCAAGTATGCCCGCGCCCCCGGTCGCGTTCATTGCGGGATTGTCGATGTAACGTGCTTCCTCCGAAGCGGTGTCAAAAATGAGAAAATAAGCAGCACGTCCAAACGAAGTGCTGATGTTTGCGTCCAGTGTGTTGCCATCCAGAGGCATTGCGATTTTCATGGGTGTTCTCCTTTCGTATTCGGTCCGGTCGGGGCGGATGGTTTTCTCTGCGGCAAAGCACAGTCCGTTTCGGTGTCTGCGGCAGGCGCGTCCGCACGCCGTCCCGGATCCTTCACAAAGTCTATATTCACCGCCTTCGATATAGAGCTGCTTTCCGTTTACCAGTACTTCCGCCAGTTTCTTTCGCGCTTCGAGATAGATCCCCTGCACCGTACTGCGGGCCACGCCCATCTGCTCGGCGCATTCTTCCTGATTGAAGCCTTCCAGATCGATCAGCCGAATCGTCTCGTATTCATCCACTGTCATTTGTACCTGTTCTCTCTCCTCCGGCCCGGCCTGCAACGGACCGAAGCGATTGCTCTCCGGAAGACTGCAAATATTTCTTCGTTTCAGCGGTCGCGCCAACGATCATCCCCTCCCTCTACTTTATGACATATGCCATCAATTGCATTGTACTCCTTTTTTGACATATGTCAATAACTCGCTTCGGATAAAGGCGGATCCGGTTACACCGGAAGCAGCATCGATCAGGATACGACAAGCATGACAAGTCTTGGTCGATTGTGGCATAATCCTATGAGAAAAGAATCGGATCCTCTGCAGTGCAGGAGATATGCCATCGGTTTTATGAGGCGGGGGAGGTTTTTGGAATTGGATCTGAGTATTGGGTGGAGAGTGAATCAGGATGAAGAGCAATACAAAGAGAAATGCAAATATAGCGATCGTTCTTTTATATGCGGTGGTTTTCATTTTGCCCTATCTTTTCAATATACAAAATGACTGGTTTGTCTTTCTGGAACAGCCGCTGCTGATCTTCTTGCCCGCCTGGCTGGGGGCACGTTTTTATCTTCATACGAAAGAGAATAAGCGCCCAGTCGGTTTTCCTGGAAAGAGGCCGGACCGGCATACGGTTTTGTTACTGGTCGTCATCGCGGTTCTGCTTTTTCCCGTCATCAATTTCGTAGCAGAACAGTTCTTGTTTCTTGCAGCGGAGGCGCCCGGGGAGGCGTTTCTTTTTGTACCCGAAGCGACAGAGGGAACAATCCATGCGATTCTTACCTTCTTCTATGGAGCGGTGTATTTTGCCGTGTTTCCGGGGTTCTGTGAAGAATATCTGTTTCGCGGGGTTCTTTTAACACTTATGCGCGAAGCGGAGTGGAAGACGCCGGTGATTCTTATCGGGAATGCGCTGCTGTTCGGTTTGTTTCATTTTAATCTGGAGCAATTTTTTTATACAACCGTACTGGGACTTGTCCTGACTGCGGTCGTACTGATTACGAATTCCCTGTATGCGGGGATGATTCTGCATTTCGTTTACAACTTTATCGTATCCCTTCCGGATATACTGTCGGTAGAAGCGGGCAGGTTTCAGGACCTGTACATGGGATACTTCTATCACACGGATACCTGGCTCCCCGCTCTGCTGAGCGGCGCGGCGATCGTGTTCCTTCTGATTCTGCTCAACAGAAAAAAACCGGGTCAGAATCACACAGCCTGATGCGTCGGGCGTATCGGCACAAATTTAGGGTCTGCGCCGATTGAGGGTATAAGCCAAAGTAAGAATGGAGGGATTTCCAATGCCGTTTACCATAGTCCGGCAGGATATTACCAAAATGAACGTGGACGCGATTGTGAACGCGGCCAATACCGAACTCCAGCGCGGCGGCGGGGTGTGCGGCGCGATTTTTCAGGCGGCGGGGGCGGACCGGCTGCAGGCGTCCTGCAATCCGCTCGCTCCGATTCAAACCGGCCAGGCCGTGATTACACCGGGGTTTGATCTGCCCGCAAAGTACATTATTCACACGGCGGGACCCGTGTATGACAGTCAGAAAGCCGAAGAGAGCGAACGGCTCCTGCGCTCGGCGTATACCGAGTCACTCCGGCTGGCCGCGGAAAACGGCTGCGATAGCATCGCCTTTCCGCTGATCTCCGCCGGGATTTACGGATACCCGAAAGACGAAGCTCTGCGGGTGGCCACGGAGGCCATCCGTAATTTTCTTGCAGACCGCGAGATGGATGTGACGCTGACGGTGTTTGACAAATCGTCTTTTGCCGTCAGTCGGGATTTGCTGGGAGATGTTGAAAGCTATATCGATGAGCATTATGTGGACGCGCACGCCATCTCCAGGCGGTCGGAGCACGAGGGTGTTCTTGCTGAAGCGGAACAGCGGGTGGAGTTTGCCTTTGAGACCCGTCCCGAGATCAGGCGCGCGTCGCTTGCGGATCGGGTCGGCAATCTGGATGAACCGTTTTCTGTGATGCTTTTGCGACTGATCGACGCCAAAGGAATGACCGATGTGGAAGTGTATAAACGCGCCAATCTGGACCGCAAGCTGTTTTCAAAGATCCGAAGCGGCAAAGGGTATACGCCGAGTAAACGCACGGCGCTTGCGCTGGCGGTCGGGCTGAAACTTTCACAGGAAGAAACGGCTGAACTTCTGGAACGGGCGGGCTATGCGCTGTCGCATGCGGTGAAGTTTGATGTGATCGTGGAGTATTTCATCATAAACGGGATCTATGACATCTTTGCGATCAATGAAGTGCTGTTTTCTTATGACCAGCCGCTGCTGGGAGGCAGCTGAGGCGACGCATCCCGGATGCCGATGTCGCTTTGCAGGCGACCTCTGACGGCGCAAAACATCGTATCCTAAGATCAAACATATCTTGGGAGGCGAACAAAATGAAAAAAGGAAATACGGAACTGGTTTTTATTCTCGACAAAAGCGGATCGATGGGCGGGCTGGAAGCGGACACCATCGGCGGCTTCAACGCCATGCTGAAAAAACAGCAGGCGATGGACGGAGCGTGCTTCATTACGACGGTGCTTTTTGACAACCGGTATGAACTCCTGCATGACCGGATCGATATAAAAGCGGTTGGACGGATGACGGACACAGAATATCAGGTCGGCGGATCGACGGCGCTTTTGGATGCGATCGGCCGGACGGTGCACAAGATCGACAATGCGCAAAAACACACCGCGGAAGACTATCGGGCGGAGAAAGTGCTGTTTGTGATCATCACAGACGGCGAAGAGAATTCCAGCCGCGAGTATACGGTCGAAAAGGTCCGCGCGCTTATCGAACGGCAAAAAGAACACTACGGCTGGGATTTCATCTTTCTCGGCGCGAACATCGATGCGATTGAGACCGCCGGACGCTACGGCATCGCCCCAAACCGGGCCGTGGATTTTATTGCCGACAGCGAAGGCACCGAGCTGAACTACAAGGTGATGGCAAGCACGGTGACGGCGTTTCGGGAGTCCGGCAGGATTGATGAGAAACAGTTTGAGGAAATCCATGAAGATGTGAAAAGGCGGGGCGGACGTTCCTGAAGCGAATCGCCGATAAACAGAGAAGCTCGTATTGCACGGAAAACCCCGGGTGATACGGGCTTTTTGTACACAAGCATTCGCATCTCGACTATAATGAAGCTGAATCCAGAATGCACCGAAAGTAGAAAAAGGAGGAGGAACAATGGCGGAGATCAAATACGAGATTACGGAAACCCTGGGTACGCTTTCCGAAAACAACAAAGGCTGGACGAAAGAACTGAATCTGGTCAGCTGGAACGACCGGGCTCCCAAATACGATATCCGTGACTGGGCGCCGGACCATGAGAAGATGAGCAAAGGTATCACGCTCAATGCCGATGAGATTCGCAAACTGCGGGATCTGCTGAACGGTATGGATCTGTAAGATCGACAGTGTCGACCCTTTTGCGGAGTGAGCAACTCTTCGTTTGACCGATCGCAGACACGGAGGGGTGCGTCGCATCCAGGAGGTGGAACATGAGTAAACAACTGATACTGTGGCTCAGCCTGGCATGGCTGCCGCTTCTGATGGTTTTTGCGCATCGGAATGTTTCTTCATGCACTGGACCGGCAGCCGCTGAGCCTTGCACTGACGGAGAACACTTTGATTGCGCATCGGAGCAGTAAAAGCGAGGTCATCGACCGGGCAGATATCACCGAGGTCGAACTGCTCTTGGAATTGCCGGAAAATATGACCCGCAGCTGGGAAATGCGCTGGATCATCAGCTGGCGGGTCGCTTCACGGCACCGGGCAGGGGGAGCATGAAACTCAGCCTGGATCCCACCGTGCCGTCCTATCTGCTGGTGACTGTTAGAGGCGGACAGAAATTCCTCATCGGCTCCCGCGAGCCCGGCCAGACGGAGACGATCGATTCTCTCCTTGCGCCATAGGAAGAAGGAACGGGGTCAGGCTTTAGTTAGTTTAGCCAGGGCGATAATTTGCAACAAAACACATTGGATCAACAAAGGAATATGACACGAAAAGGTGACCGGACTAAATCTTCTAAAGCCTGACCCCCTTCGTTTTTGGTGCGGGCCGGAGCCGGGTCTGTACCGGAAGTTTACCGGGTCTTTACATTCGGATGATATGATGGAGCCTATCGAATGGAAGGAGGGGCAGGCGTGAGAAAGTATCCGGTGCAGTCTTTGGCGACACTGTTTTTGGTGGTGGCGATTCTGTTGGACAAATTTTCCGGTTTGGGAAATGCGATGACGACCCCTTTGTATGTCGTGTCGATTCTCTTGTCATTGGCGGGATTGTTTGCAAACCGGGCCGATCGAAAGGGATAATAAATAACGGGAGAAAATAGATGGCGGTATTTGCGAGAGAAAAATACGGGATGACTGAAAAGCAGCTGACCCTGGAAGATGGCAGCGTCATCCACTACGCGGAAAGTCCCGACAACGGACCCGCGCTTTTGCTTTTACACGGTCAGCAGGTGTCCTGGGAGGATTACCGGAAGGTGCTTCCGGAACTGTCGAAACAGTTTCATGTGTTTGCGGTCGACTATTACGGGCATGGCGGTTCGTCTAAAGATCCTGCAAAGTATACGGCGAAAGCCATCGGTACGGATCTGCTCTGTTTTATACATACGGTCATCAGGAAAAAGCCCGTGATTGCGGGTCATTCCTCGGGCGCGCTCCTGGCTGCCTGGATGGCCGGCAACGATCCGGACGGAGTGGCGGGGATCGTGCTGGAAGACGGTCCGTTCTTTTCGACGGAGAAGGGCCGGGCGGAGCACACTTTTGCCTGGCTTGGTTTTGAGGTAATCCACCGGTTCCTGCAAGAGGAAGAAACAAATTATACCCTCTACAGTCTGGAACATCATTATATGCAGACGCTGTTTAATCAAAACGGGAAGGACAACTGGGAACGGATCGTACTGAATCCCGCGAAGAAATACATGAAGAAGCATCCCGGAACGATCCCGAAGATCTGGTATTATCCGAAAAAACTCGGCATCAATTCCATCTATGCATTGACCGCAAATCTGCAGGACGGAACGGGAGACTACGATCTGCGTTTCGGGGAGACATTTTACGACTTCTCCTGGTTTGAAGGTTTTGATCAGGAAGAAACGCAAAGACCCGGAATCTTCCGCTGGTGGTCCTTCTGCACATCCTGTACAATCTCCTGAGCGGCTTTCTTCCTTCCGTGCTGGGCAGTGTTTCCGTGTATGCACAGGCAGGATTCATCCTTGTTCTGCTGCTGTTGTCAGTCGTCGCGATGATTCGTTTTTTGAAGCGGCGAAGAGCGTCCGCGTTCTTCCCCGCAGGCAAAGCATGGAGAAGCATTTTTTCCAGGCGGGGATTCTGGCTTTACCTCGGCATGCTGATCCTCAGCCGGATCCTTTTGCAGTAAATCTTACCGATACATACGATAAAGAGTGAATCGGGTATCTATACCACAGCGATGTTTTTGCAAGCAACAAAACGAATGAGGACGACCGAATGAAGGATGTAAGAATTACCGTAATGAAACAAACCGTGTATCAGGATTTGATTGACCGGTACGAGAACCCGATCGAAAATGCCTGCGATCTTCAGGTCGGACAGGTGTTTTTGTCGCGGAAAGCAGAAAAGCCGAAAGGCCTGTGTGACAGCGCCTGGGAGAGCATGGCGTCTTTTGTGCGGACGCTCGCCGAAGGCGGCGGCAATTTTTTCGACGGCTGGATGAAAAACAAAACCTCCGCGATGATTTCCTGCAACGACGGGTTTCGGCCGGTGAGTTTTTATCTGGAAACGGTGACAAGGAGTGACGACATGGAAGAACTGAAATTTCGCGTGCTGGATCGACCGGCACGAAAACTGATTTTGAAAAGAAGCCAAAACGCCGATCATTATCTGGCCTATGTGGCGGAGGTCGGCTGCGGGCGGCACGGAGATTCCGCCGCCTGGGATGTGCTGGAGCATGTAAAGGATGCCCTGTTTGAGCCCGTCGGGCTGTGGCTGCCGGAGCCTTTGCAAAAAGAAGGCACCGGAAGCTATGCGCACGGGGTCGAGGTGCCGATCATCTATACGGATCCCGTGCCGGAGGGTTTTGATGAAATCACGCTGCCTCCCTGCCGCTATCTTGTCTTTATGGGCGCGCCCTACCGGGAAGAGGACGAACAGGACGCGATCGGAAAAACCATGGAGCAGATCGACGCGTTTGACCCCGCGACGCACGGGTACGAATACGCCCCGGAAACGGGACCGCGCATGCAGCTGAAGCCCGCGGGTTCGCGTGGCTATATTGAACTGCGCCCGGTCATCGACCGCTAATCGAACAAAAAAAGGCCGCCTGCAAATTGCAGGCGGCTGTTTTTTCTTTTATTTCCAGTATTCCAAATGCGACTCGTCGAGTCCGATGCTGGCACCTTTGAAGACGGGGTTTTTCCCGGCTCTTATTTGTTCCTCGTAATCGCGCAGGGAGTTGATGGCGACATTCCCGAGGATGATGATCACGGGAATGTTGATCAGGCACATGATGGCCATCAGAACATCCGCGATATCCCAGGCGAGTCCCATGCTTAAACCCGCGCCGATAAAGATGACGAAGGAGGCCAGTATGCGAAAGCCCGTCATGAAGGATTTGCTCGGCACTTTTTTGTTGATGAAGGCCAGATTGTTGTCGACATAGTACAGATTTCCAAGCAGCGTCGTAAACGCAAACAGCACCATGGCGACGGTGATAAAGATCGGGCCGAAGTTTCCGAATACGGTGGACAGAGACATCTGCACATAGGGTGCGCCCGCATATTCCGCGAGCGGTTCGATACCGGAGCTCAGGCTCATAAACGCCGTGGCGGAGCAGATGATCAGCGTATCCAGGAAAACGGACAGCATCTGTACCAGACCCTGTTTGGCCGGGTGGCTGACATCGGCCGCGGCCGCGGCATTCGGCGCGGAACCGACCCCGGCTTCGTTTGAATACAGACCGCGTTTGATCCCGTACATCATACTCGATCCCGCGACACCGGCAAAGATCGCCTGAAAGTCGAACGCATCACGGAAGATCCGTCCGAAGATGGTCGGCAGATTGCCCGCATTGATCACCATCATGATAATGGCCACGATGACATAAATGACACCCATAAACGGCACGAGCGCACTGGTGACGCGGATGATTCTTCGTCCGCCGCCCAGTATGCACCAGGCGGTGATCACGGCAAGGATCGCGCCGATGATCCAAGGGGTGACACTCGGATTGTAAAAGTCGTATACGGCAAAGGTCGACTGCAGATTGAAGGCCGCCAGCATATTGAAGCCGCCGGCATAAGTAAGGATCAGTGCGACCGCAAACAGGACGCCGACTGCGCGGCTTTTGAGTGCGGTTTCAATGTAGTAGGCCGGTCCGCCGTAGCTGTCGCCGTTTGCATCTCTGCGCTTGTAGATCTGCGCCAATAGGTTAGGTATACCTTTGTATGCCTTTTTTAGTCGCCGTTTGCATCTCTGCGCTTGTAGATCTGCGCCAGTGTACTTTCAACAAAGGCCGTGGCACCGCCGACGATGGCGATCAGCCACATCCAGAACACGGCGCCGTAGCCGCCCAGACAGATGGCGGTGGAAACCCCCACGATGTTTCCCGTTCCGACACGCGACGCCGTGGAGACCATCAGCGCCTGGAACGAAGATACCGCGCCTTCCTCCGTCGGCTTTTCCGTGACCACGGAAATGGATTCCTTCAGCAGACGCAGCTGGAGAAAGCCGGTGCGGACCGTGAAATACAGTCCCGCAGCAATCAGCACGATGATCAGGATCGGGTAATACAAAACCCCGCTTAACGAACCGATCAGATTACCAAATAATTCTCCCATAAGAACCTCCTTTACTTGAGTACTGTGTTGCCGTTCTCTTTGTTGAGTATACCATAAAACGTGCCAAAAACTGAACATAATCACAGTGAAGAAACAAACAGGCGTGAAAGAGGAAAAGGTTATCTCAATATACTTGTACTTTACATGCGATTGAATCACCGATATACTCCCTCTCATGCACGGTGGGGACCGTATTGTGCATCTCTTATAATACGATATTTAAGTGAATCAACAATGTGCCGAGGGAAAGAAACCCGCCCGGGCATATGTCTTTTTATACTGTTTCTTTGGCATCGGAAGGCCCGGGGGTTAAAAAAGAGGAGGATTCTGTGAATAAACGTATACATTGTATGGCGCTGTGCATCGCGGTGTTTCTTCTGCTGCTGATTCCGAAGTTTGCAAACGCGCAGTCGCCGGTGCGCACAATCATCGGCGCCGACCGGATCGAGACGGCGATTCTGGTGTCGCAGGAAGCGTACGAATGTGCGGATACCGTATTTTTGGCGCCGCACACTGCGTTTCCGGACGCGCTCGCGGGCATATCACTCGCGAAAAAAAACGAAGCGCCGATCCTTCTGAACCCGGACCCCGCGCTGCCCCCGGAGGTGCTGCAGGAGATCGGGCGGCGGGGTGCGCAGAAGGTTCTGCTGCTCGGCGGACGTTTTCAGCCGGACGTGACGGAAACGCTGCTTGCCCAGGGTCTTTCGGTACAGACCGTATCCGGCAGTGACCGCTACGAGACCAGCCGTTTTGTGACGTCCGCGGCGTTTTCACCGGAGGAGATCACAAAAGCCATCCTTGTATCGGGCGAGGATTTTGCGGATGCGGTTTCGGGATCCGCCCTGGCCTATCGCGAGAATCTGCCGATCCTTCTGGTAAACCGTGCCGACCGCGGCCTGGCAGAGATCCGGGCGACCGGCGCGGTGTTTGCGGACCTGGTGGCGGCGGTGTCGCTCGTAAAGGACGGATCGGGAATCCGGCTGCTGCGGGGCGGTTTGTCGGAACTCGGAACGGAGCAGTGCATTACGATCGTGGGCGGGCGCATTCAAAATGATCTGCGGCGGCTTGCGTATCCGAATGTCCTTTGGGTGAATCCGCATCAGGATG
>JGI24710J26742_10003032_pt1 | contig 14434 bp, 12 predicted proteins | sample BioPla2DNA2_FD_26742 | JGI IMG/M metagenome (IMG submission 26742) | reverse complement strand
TATGATATTTATAGAAATCTTGTTGTCCCAGCACCGCCAGGTACATTTCCTTGCGCTCCGCTGATCACTCTTGCCATCCGGAAAATAGGGATATACATAGCAAATAAAATCACTGCAACAAAAACGGATATAATAATTACAAATAAAGGCTCTAAAAAAACAGTAATCTGGTCAATTATAAAGTTTACGTCGTCTTCGTATATTCCTGAAATGTTCTCAAGCATAGTATCAAGACTGCCGCTCTCCTCACCAACATTGATCATCTGCACAGCAAGCTCGGGCATAACTCCGGAATTATCCATAGCAACAGAAAGCTTTGTTCCTCCCTGCACATCTTCTTCCACAGAGTTCAAAGAATTCTTTATTTTCTCATTGTCTACCGATTCCTTTGCAATTGCCATAGCGCTTATTATATTGATCCCTGACTTGAAAAGAGTTGCAAGATTAGTAGCATAGACAGCTATCAGATACTTCTCATAAAGAATCCCGAAGAAGGGAACAGACAACTTCATATTGTCAAAAATATATTTGCCTTTAGCCGTTTTTCCAAACCATTTGAGAAGGAAAAAGATTAAAATTGCCAAAGCAATCAAGGTCATAAAATGACTTACAAAAAAACTTGAAAGACCTATAACGAACTTAGTAATCCCAGGCAACTCATGCCCAAACTGACTGAAAAGCTTTTCAAACTTTGGTATAACAAAATAAAAAAGAAAAGCCACGACAGCCAAAGTCACAGAGAAAATTATGAATGGATAAGTCATAACACTTATGACTTTCCTTTTTATTTTAATTTTGCGCTCAATCAAAGCGGCAAGGCGCTCCAAAACCAGAGGCAAATTTCCTGATTCCTCTCCGACCCTGATCATATTGCTGTAAAGAGGTTCAAATATGCTCTCATGATTGTGCATGGCAACATAAATCGGACGGCCTCCCTCAAGATTTTTAACGCAATCTTGCAAAGCTTCGCTCATTAGAGGGGATGTCATATGTCTTGAAAGAACATCAAGAGAATGCAGAGGCGAAATACCTGCTTTAGACATTGAGCAAAAATAATTTGTGAATATTAAAAGCTCGCTGTCAGAAACCTTCCTGAGAGAAGCCAGAAAAGTTTCTTTAAAGCTTGTTTTACGTTTTCTGTTCTGCTTTTCCATGTCGCCTTCATCATTTTATATTTTTTTCAGAAATCAATAGGAGTTCTACGAGTTCAGAAAAACAGCCGAATAGCTTCTAATCAGTATATAAAGTTAATCCTTGGTAAACAAGCCTGATGTCTTTAAATTCTTTTAAATGGCTTCCAGAATCCGGCAACAAATCATATTGCCAGTCATAGTCCTCCCAAGCGTATATCCAACCTTCCCGCCCTTCTGGACTTGAGTCATCCGTCAGCCTGAGAACTTGCAATTTGTTAGAAGAAATATCCAGCATATGTTTCGGATTTGTGATTAAATAAGCATCAAGATCGGAAACTTTTCGAGGATAAGACATCCTGCTCTTAAAATGCCTCGTCATAGCCTCTTTTATTAGCCCAAGATTATATCTGTACACTTCTATTTTAGCTTTCTCTTGTTCATTTCTATGATAGGAAACCGCAATTATAGTTAAAATAGAAACCAAAAGAACTGCAACTAATGTTTCAACAAGAGAAAAAGCTTCTTTTTCGGAAAATTTCCTCATTCTTTTCTAAAAATGACTATTGTTCTTTCAGGGTCACCCTTGTAATCAATAATCATTGAGAGCGGCCTATAGCCTTTTTTGCTTAAACTGATATTGCCGTATTCTTCAGTTATAGATGAAATTTTAAACTGCCCCTGATTGTTTGTACGGACTGTCCCTTTTCCGATTCTCACCTCAACACCCTTCAGAGGCATATTGGTGAAACCATCCAAAACTGTGATGGTCAAGCTTGGCCTGACAGGAGCAGGCTGCATTTTGATTACAGATTTCTCTGAAAGCTCTTCAAGGTAACCTGTTCTTGTAACATAACCGTCTGCAAGCACTGTCAAGTGTTCTGCAAATTCATTCAACACACACGAGCCTCGCTTGTCGGTTTGATAAATTTTGTCCAGACTATAGATCAAAGCTTCAGACAAAGGCGCATCTGTAACGGAATCCACTATTCTCAATCTGACTTGCTGCTTAGATTCAGGCGCTTTTCTTTCTTTTGCAAAGCTTTTTTCACGCTTAATTTCGATAGGCAAAGAAGAGGAAACAGTCTCTTTACTCATAACAAGACTTTCCTTCTCTTCTAAATGCTCTTTACGAATTTCAGATTTTTTTTCTTTGCCATCAAGGTTATCAAGGTCAGCAGTGCCTTCATAAGACAACAGCTTTTGTGTTCTTATAGCCCTGAGAACAGCCAATGAGTGCTTAAGATCAGCAAACTCAAGCTTTCTTTCTCCGTTAATCTCAGAAGTCCTCTCTTCGGGAAGATTAGGCAAAGATTGTATGATTTCACTTTTCAATGGCATTATTTCAGAAGCTTGATAAATTTCAGCCTTTTTCGGAGTTTCTCGCCGCTGTTCCGCCTTAATCAAATCATGTCGCTCTGCAATAGCGGGAGCGACAGAAAAACCCGAAGGAACTGAGCTAACAGGCACTTTTTGAGTTTTCTCAGAAATAGGAAGGGGGGAGGAAAAGTCAGGCAAAGTTACAGTCACATAAGGATTTCGCAAAAAGCCCTCTTTATAACGAGCTTCTATAAGTTTTTCTGCTTCAGAAGGCTTCAGTCCCTGTATTCCAACAAAGCCAATCAATGGCAAGTTGACGTTGCCCATTCGATCTATTACAGTCGAAGCAGTTAACTCAGGCTCACCGGCAACCATAATCAAAACCGGATCGCCAGCCTTCAGCACAAAGGTTGTCTGTGCTTGAAGTACAGACAAGGCATTTAAATATAAAATGCTAGCAATTAAAATCAAAAATATTCGTTTCATACTTTTCTGAATCCTATCTAAGATCGTCTAATTTTAAAAAAAGTTAACTAAGCGACAAAAAGAGTGTATAATTATTTCATATAGAAATACAAATAAGAGAATACTTTAGGAACAATTGATGACCTTTCCCTTCTTAACAGAAGCGGCTTCGACGGGAAGCTTGGTTTTTCTGTCAGGCGTAGCCTACGTCATAATAGCAGTACTGCTTTATTTACTTTCAATAAATGGACGTACATTGCGTTCTGTGCTCCTGCTTCCTGGCGTGGCCATGATCGGTATTGAAAAAATCATTATATCGCTTGATTGTATAGCCGATTTGGGAATCCCTCAAGCAATTTTGATATTGCTGCGGCTTTATATTATTTTCTCCTTTTATGAGTTTATACGTGTAAATTTACGGACAGACAAAGGAACCCCGCTGTTTGTTAAAGAAACACATTTTTTACTGGCCATATCACTTTTCATAGCCTACTTTTTTGTCTCTCTGCCTTTCGATTCAATAGTCTTCGCTCTCTCCAATATAGCCAAGATAGCAGCCTGCTATGTCGGCATAAAGTATATAGACAGAGAGCCTGAAGAAATACGTTCCAACACTTTTGCCGCCTTTGTAGTTTCCGCCTTTTTATCCCTGTTGCAAATACCGACACAGGTTTTTCTTTTTGATAATATGCCTCACGCATATTCCACATACTACAGAATAATAGGAGTTTTACATCTAGTTGAGCTGATTATAATCAGCAGTATTATACTCTTAAGACTTTCTTATAGCCCTACTGTACAAATCGCAAAAAAGCAGAACATGGCAAAAATCTCCATAATTTCGCCAATGCTGGTAGCTTTTCTAAGCGCCTGTGTAATGCTGATATCCCTAGGCAGCACAATTTATTTAGCTAACAATTCCAAAATTTCGGCAAACAAGCATCTATACCAAAAAGCCGACAAACTGGCAAAAGAGATCGAAAAGAATATTTCTCAAGCAGACTTTTTTTCCCTTCTTCTTTCTTCCTTGCCGCAAGTCGAAGAATATATCCTTTGCCCTCTTCCTGAAAAATTTAACCTTCTCAAACAAGAACTACTCTCCTTCGATGAAAGTTTTCCAGATATTTTGCTTTATGTTACTGATCTCACAGGCAAGGTAATAGTTTCTTCTCATATTAACAGCCTGATGGAAAATAAGAATATCTCTTCAAGAGAATATTTTTTAGAAGCAATTAGAGGAAAAACAGGAAAACAAATAGGTGACGGTTTTTTCACTAAAGAAAGCGGATATTATTCCAGTCGTCCAATTTACAACACTGATAACAAAGAAATTACGGGAATAGCTATTGCAAAAAAACATATAAATAAGCGTGAAGAACTAACGGAACCCTATAAGCCAGCAGCCATTATTAAAACAAACGGCACAATCTTGGCATCTTCAAATCTTCCGCCTGAAGCCTCCAACTTATCAGGGATAAGAAATTTTACAACTCAAGTAACAGATCTGTCCAAAGTTCTGCATGAAGAAAGAAAAGACGCAGCGAAAATCAGATTTGCTGCAAGAGCTGTATCTGATACAGACTGGTTAGCTGTAGTTTTCGGAAAATATGAACCTATTTATATAGCTACATTGCCTATTGCTATAGGCTTTTCTATCAGTGTGGTTTTGTTTATGCTGCTTTGGGGCATTATAAGCAACTCCGAAAGTGTTCAAGCCATAGCATCCGCGAAGCAAAACTTTAAAACAGTCTTTGACAATACCCCTGAGTCTATACTGCTAGTAGAACCGGAAAATCTGAAAATTTTAAATGCAAATAAGCATGCCAAAAAAGCTTTTTGCAACAGAAACCTTCCATCACTGACCTTAACAGATCTCCTATATGAACGGTCACAGGCTCTTTCTTTCCAAGATTTCGCCAAAGTCTCTCTTGAAGAGCCGGCCCCACAGGTTGAAATGAAATTTTTGGCCTCCTCAAACGGCGAACATATTTTTGAAGGTGATGTGGCAACCTCTATGATAGAAATAGACGAAAAGCCTGTCTTGTTAGTCATAATACGCGACATTACCGCTTCAAAGCAAATTGCCAAAAATCTGCAAGAATCGGAAGAAATGAGAAGCAGACTATTGGCAAACGCAGGTCACGAAATACGTACGCCCGTTACAGCTATTATCGGTCTATCAGAGCTTATTGTTTCCTCAAACAAAAATCCTGAACAAAATAAAATACTAGAATTGCTGAGAACTGCCTGTCAATCATTAAGAAGTCTGCTTGAAGATGTATTTGTCCTTGTCCAATCCGACAGAGGACATATACGATTAAAACGTGAAGTCTTCAATTTGCCCAAACTTATAGAGGATATAAACAAGCTGAGCAAATTCCAAGCTCGCCTCAGCTCTGTAAAAATAGCCTTCAAGGTTTGCGAGAAACTTCCTGAGTTTGCAGTTTCTGATCCCGACCGCTTACGCCAAGTTGTTCTCAACATTCTTACAGCAACAACTGCTGTTGTAAACAAAAGAGAAATAACTATTGCTGTCTGTGCGCTTCCTCATCCAGAGCAAAAACAGAATAAAGCAGTTTTGTCTATAAGCTTGGAAAATGAAAAAAAAGAAACAATAGAAGAAATACTGAATAGCCTTTCTGGACGCACTCTCTACAGTGATCCCTATAAAATAGATGAAAGCAATTCGCGTATGGGTCTTTCCGTTGCTTTAAAAATAATAGAACGTATGGAAGGCAAGTTCGAAACCTTATTAAATGACGATGAAAAAACCAGCTCATTACAACTTTTAATACCTATTGATATTCCTAATGAATTAATCGCAAAATCCGCTTCGAAGCGTAAACAGATAAACGCCTTTACAGGGCAACAGCTCAAGGTTCTGATAGCCGATGACAATGAAATAAACCTCTTCTTGGCTCAATCAATAATGAAGAAAATAGGTGCTGCCACCAAAACAGTCAATAACGGAAAAGAAGCAGTTGATGCGTTGAAAGCAGAGAGATTTGATTTGCTCCTTATAGACATGCAAATGCCTGTTATGGATGGTTTCGCCGCTATAAAAGCTGTCAGAGACTATGAGAAAGAAAATGGCAAGCCTGAAGGAGAAAAGGTAAAAATAATAGCTATAAGCGCCTTCTCGTTGGAAGAGGACCATGAAAGAGCTATAACAGCAGGGGCACAAAGCTACATCTGCAAACCCTATTTCCCCGAAGACCTGATAGAAGAAATTTCAAAAGTTCTAGACAGTGAGGTTTACGCTCCGATATCGGACAGCCTGATACTCAATACAAAAGAGGAGCTCGCCAAGAAACTTCTTGAGAATATAACTCCTGCTAAAATTGAACCTGAAGAAGCTGGCAACGTCACCCTTGAAGAACTTGAATCTGCAGCTGACCTTCAGCAAATAGACTTAAAGAGTCTAAATCGCAGAATTACAAAATCTGTCAAAGACCTTCTTTCTATAGCCGACATCTTCGAAAAAAGAGCCGAAGAGCTGGACATAGCTCTCGACAAAGCCATTTCAGAAGATGACACAAAAGCCTTGCAAGAAACTATGCACTCACTAAAAGGTTTATCCGGAATGATTTCTGCTGACCGTGTCTTTAATCTCATGCTAAAAATGGAAAAACTGGCAAATGAGGAAAAGACAGAAGACTTCATCAAGCTGGTGCCGGAACTTAGACGCAAAATGTTTGAGATTCAAGAAGACTTTGACACTTTGAGGCATATGATTGTCCGCAACTGATAAACACCGTCTGAAATTTGCATCCGCTTTTTTCAAAGAAAAGTGGGGAGAAAGAGCCCAAAAGATTCCTTTAAATGCGGGATTTACTTGCCCTAACAGAAACAGTCATTCCGATGGCTGCATTTACTGTAACAATACCGCTTTCTCACCTTTTTACTGCGACTTTTCAGCTTCTTTGGAAAAGCAGTTGTTCAGCGGATATAACTATTTTAAAAAACGTTATAAAACCAATACTTTTCTTGCCTACTTTCAAAGCTACACAGGAACATTTTGCTCGCCTGAACATCTAACAAAGCTTTATAATCAGATATTAAAACATGACTTTATAAAAGGGATAGTCATTGGCACTCGCCCTGATTGTCTTCCGAATGCAATTATTTCAGTTCTTAAAGACTTTGCCTCTGAAACATATCTGAAAGTTGAAATAGGTGCAGAAAGCTTTGACGACGAAGTTTTAAACTTTGCAAATCGCGGACACAATAGCGATGATATAAAAAAAGCTGTAGAAGCCTTGAGAGAAGCCAATATAGATGTAGGCCTGCATCTGCTCTTGGGACTCCCGTTTGAAAAAGAAAGTTTTATTGAGGAAACAGGCAGAGAACTGGCCAAATTGGATTATCAATTTTTAAAGCTGCATCATCTTCAAATTCTCAAAGGCACAAAGCTGGCGGAAATCTGGAAACAAAACCCTGAAATAGTAAAGCTTTACTCTCCGGAAACCTATAAGTCCGATTTAAAAAAACTGTTGCCTATGATCGCACCCAATGTCTATATTGAAAGGCTTATAAGCAGAGTGCCCGAAAGTTTTTTGCTAGCCCCTCGCTGGGATGGCTTAACCGAAAATGATTTAAGAGCTGACCTGAATGATTACTTTCAAGACTAAATATTTTTAAGCACAGATTAAAATCAGAAATCAGGGGGGCGGGGTATAGAGCTTCAGTCTTTATATAGGAATATTCAGGACTTTCAATTTCTTTCCATTCTTCGATCTTAATGGTTTTTCCTTTGATTGCGCCTTCAACCTTGAGCCATTTATGCTCATAATAATAGGCTATGGACTCGCCATTGTCGTCAAAGAGGATTTGAAATTGCACAGGATTTCCGCTTGCGTCCTTTTTATCAGTTTTAAGATAAGCCTCAACGATCTTTCTTTCAGCATTGCGTTTTACAGCAACTTGTCCAATGAGTTCGCTGGCATATAAATTTGCTGAAAAAAGAGAGAAAAGGAGAAAGAAAATTGTAAGCTGCAGTGTCTTCTTCATTGAAATTGAAATCTCCATAAAATTTTTAACTTCTTTCAAAACAGTGGATAGTGAGTACTGGATACCTCTACGCCCTGATTTTAGGTATCTGTCCTGAATCAGAGGCCAGATATTGATAAGCGACACAAAATGGTTCTAAACAATTCAACTGTCCAAGATCCACTGACCACTGAGGTTGGTGCGATCTTAGTAGCTGCCAACAATGATTTATTGCTGAGCGAGATGTCTTTTAAAAGGAGATTTTAGCTACAACAAGCACTAGTAGTCTTCTTCCTTGGAATAGTCAGGTTCCTCAGTGTAATCTTCTGAATTTTCAGCATCTTCGTCACCATAATCAGAAGAGCCGCTATTTTTATTTTTCTTGTTGATCGCAGCATCTTCCTTGTGAAACTTTTGAACATCTGCGAAGAACTTTTGAGTAGCCTCCTCTTCACTCATTCCGTCATATTCATCCCGCTCATACCTGAGCTCCTCGATAATTTCAGCCAGTATTTCTCTTTTTTCGTCCTCATCTTTGTCATCGCCAGCCAATCTTTCAGCCATTGAACCTAGAAAGTTTTTATATTCTTCATTTTGGACTTCTTCCTCATTAACTTCAGCAGGCAAGGGAGCTTCATTTTTTATATATGCGTATTCCGGATTTTGAATTTCTTCCCATGTATCTGCTTTAATAGTTCTGCCGCGGACTTCGCCACTGATTTTAAGCCACTTGTGTTCATTATAAAAGGCGATGTATTTGCCATTATTATCCAACAAGAGCTTGTATTGCACCGGCGAACCCGAGGGATCATTTTGATTGGTTTTGATATATGCCTCAGAAATCTTTTTTGCCGCGTTGCGTTTCAAAACAATTTTACCGCTGACCTCAGCCGCATATAAGGCTGAAGATAAAACAGAAAGTATCAGTGCAAGAAAAACTCTCTTTTTCATTTCAAATCTCCTTAAATTAGGAACAGTACATAATTATAGATGATTTTACGCTTATTGAGAACTGGCTTTTGCAAGATTTTCTCACTTTCTTGTCATGCTTTCTGAGAATGGATATTTTCTAAAACCATTCTCAAACAAATTCTGCAAGTAGGGAGAAAAAGAAGAATCTTTCATATGTATGGGCAAATCAGGCTCACGATAATGTTTGCCGTTATAAAAACGCTCAGCCTCCAGAAGTACCAAATGAGCTTTTTCCTCTTCCTTCGGAAGCAAATATCTCATTCGTTTGAGACCAAAATTGAATTTTTTGAAAAACTCCAAGATCTCCACAAAGCGCGTAACAGGAATAACAACGCAAAACTTTCCTCCATAACCCAGCATATAGTTGGCCGCTTCCACAAAATTTTCCAAAGTGCCATGCAATTCATGCCTTGCAGCCGCTCTGTGACTTTTGGGTGAAAGCTTTCCGCTGCCGCTTTTGAAATATGGCGGATTGGAAACCACCAAATCAAAGGTTTCGGGCAAAATTTTTGACGGAATATTTCTGATATCCAGTTTATCAAAAGCTATCCCGCTAAACTGCGGATTCATTTGTATATTTCTGAGAGAGAGAGCGTGCATTTCCGGCTGAACTTCAAAACCTGTTACGTGAATATGTCTGGCTCTGTATTTAAGCAAAAAAGCAAGGATGCCGCTTCCTGAGCCAAGATCTGCCACAAAATCTATGTCCGGATTAAACTGCACAAAATCCGCCAGCATAATGCTATCTATGCTGAAAGCAGTGCCATCAATTTTTTGAATCAAGGCAAAATCCGTTCCAGGAATGGTATCAAGACGCTCATCTACATCCATAGGAATTTCATTATAGTCAGGCATCATTTTTTCTCTCTTGTATTTTCAATAATGTGATAGTAGCACTTAAGCAAAAATTATTAAAGACACATACAGAAGCGCTCTTAGCAGTTGAAATAAAAAATATGGAATGATAGATTAATTGCACATCAAGGAAAGAACAGGACAACAATGCAAAATAAAAATTTACATGAGGAACAAGAAAAAAAGACTCTTCCCCAGAAACTCAAACCATGGTTTTGGATCACGGTTGGAACATTGCTGACCACTTTCGGCTATGTTATATTCATTTTGCCTTTGAACCTGTTTGAAGGCGGAGTCACGGGTCTTGGAATCGCCGTGGCTCGAATAATCGGCAATATTTTCTATGACGGGAAAATGCCAGGGATAGTCGGTTTAGTTTCATGGACTCTAACCCTTATAGCATTCGGCATCGCTCTCAAGGTTCTGGGCAAAGCATTCGGCTGGAAATCCCTCTATGCCACCACAATCATGTACGGTTCCATGGACATCTCTCTTTGGTATTTGCGAACTAACGGATATACCGACAAAATAGTGGCCATGCTCTCCCAAGAGATGCTTATGCCTGCTATTTATGGAGCCCTATGCGTAGGAGCCGGCATGGCTATGGTTTTCAACCAAGAAGCCGCTACCGGAGGAGGAGACGCCTTCTATCAGATCATCAGAAAAGTCTACAACATTCCCATAGCCAAAACTATGTTTATCACCGATATTTGTATTTTGATACTTTTGTTTTTCACAGTCAAAGACACCGGATTAGCCCTCAGAACCCTGATGTATTCGCTAATATTCATAACTTTGCAAGCCATTACTCTGGACAGAGTAATGAACGGCTTCAAGGCATCGCAAATAGTCACAATAATCACAAACCGCCCAGAAGAAATAAAAAAAGCTATATTACACACTTTCCAAGCCGGCGTAACCGAATATGAATGTGTCGGCGGCTATACGGGCGAAAAAAGAAAAGCTTTAGTCAGTGTCACCAACATAAGACGTATGCCCAAACTTAGAACTCTTATAAGGGAAATAGATCCTGAAGCTTTTGTTATATTACAAGATACAGCTCAAGTTTACGGAAAGGGGTTTGAAGGCTTGCCTGTCTGAAAGCAATCATGAGCAGAGACAAAATTTTCGCAGAAATCATACAAAAGCCATCTGACTTCATCTTTGATGAAAAAGTCGCTTCCGTATTTCCAGATATGGTTCAAAGATCCATACCAGGATATTCGGAAATTATTCGCATGATCGGTTCTATAACGGCTATATATGCAAAATCGGAAACCTGCCTGTATGATTTAGGATGCTCTCTTGGCGCCGCAGCCTTCTCTATGGCGGCAAGCCTTGAGGAATGCGATCGGAACTGCAAGATTATAGCAGCAGACAATTCAAAACCTATGATTGAAAAAGCTGTTGCGGTCTCTAAAAAAAAGAACTTCAAAACACCTTTGTCCTTTCAGCTCGCAGATATAACCTCCATGACTTTTGAGCCTTCTTCGGTAATAGCTTTAAACTTCACATTGCAATTTATACCTCCCGCAAAACGAAAAGAGCTCTTAGAAAAACTCTACAAGAGCTTAGTTCCAGGAGGAGTTTTGGTATTGTCGGAAAAAGTAATATTCGAAGATCCTTCCATGAACGAACTTTTCATAGACGCCTATCACAACTTCAAACATCTAAACGGTTACAGCCGCCTGGAGATCAGCCAAAAGAGAACCGCTCTGGAGAATGTTCTCATACCCGAAAGCATAGCAGCTCACAAAAAACGCCTTTTAGATATCGGCTTTACCATAGCCGAAGTCTGGTTTCAGTGTTTTAACTTCATGTCACTTATCGCAATAAAATGAATCTCTTTGATTTTTCGGAACAAATCGCCAATCTCAAAGCTCTTGTCCCCGATTTTCCAACAGAAGCCTTGCCGCCCATAATCGAACAAGCGATGCAAATAAAAGATGGGCATATACCAGAGCTTACTGCTTGGTTCAATTCCTTGCCGAAAATAGAAGCCGAAAGCTTTTTCATTGAAAACGGACAAGTAAGTGTTTCAGGCAATGCTTCACCGGAGGCTATAAAAAGCCTTGAAAAAAAACTTAAATTTATAAATCCTTGGCGCAAAGGCCCATTTAGCCTTTTTGGCATAACTCTTGATGCAGAATGGCGTTCAGACCTTAAATGGGAACGGATTAAAGATAAAATCACCAATCTCAAGGACAAATGTATTTTAGATGTTGGATGTTCAAACGGCTACTATATGTTCAGAATGTCCGAAGATTTGCCAAAAGCAGTTGTCGGCATAGATCCTTTTAAAAGATTTTACTTCCAGTATTCCGCTCTTCAAAAATACATAAAATGTCCAAGCCTATTCTATTTTCCTTTGGGAATAGACGATATAGCTGAATTAGGAGCAGTTTTTGACACAATTTTCGCAATGGGAATTTTATATCACCGAAAATCGCCATTCGACTTTTTAAGAACTCTAAAAAATCTTTTAAAACCAGGCGGAGAACTAATTTTAGAAACCCTGGTAATAGAGGGGGAAGAGACTTCTGTCTTGGTTCCTGAAAACAGATATGCTCAAATGAGAAACGTTTGGTTCATTCCTTCTGTGAAAGCTCTAGAAAGTTGGCTGAGAAAAGAAGGCTTCCAAAACACGGAGCTTATATCTCTCAGCAAGACAAATACAAAAGAACAAAGAAAAACACCCTATATGACATGGGAGTCTCTCGAAGACGGCCTAATGCCAGGAAACCCTGACCTGACAGTTGAGGGACTGCCAGCTCCGCTTAGAGCCGCTATAAAAGCCTGCAAATAATTGACGGCTAAAACTTTTTTTAACAATTGACAAAAAGTCCAATCATTTTATCTTATAAAACCAAGGGACAACAAATAACCGTCTGAAAAATAAGGAACAAATAACCGTCTGAAAAATAAGGAACAAAAAACCGCATCGCCAAAATACGAGTAGTCATAAAGACAACTTGTGAACCGAGGGGCAGGGTAAACTGAATACGGAAAAAAGAATGATATAAAAGACGAACAGACAGCAGGTAAAATAGCTGCCTGTTCGTCTTAACTATTATACTACATTTTTAGAATCCCTCTGTATTATTCAAAGATGTCTCATAGTCTATTTCCGCACTTTCCGCAAAAGCGAGCGCCGGAAACAACACCGGAGCCGCATTGGGGGCAGAAATTTATTTGCGGGTCGACCTGATAGGTAGAGGGTAAATCCTCATCTTCACTGGAGCTGGTCAGAAACAGCCAGTCGATGTCCCCGCCGTCTTCGCATAAACCGATGGCTCCGGCGGGCGATACAACATAAAAGCTATCCTCGTCGATGGGGGCTTCACTGTCGCTTGTCTCGGCAAGCACCAGCAAGCCTTTTACGTCGTATCTATCATCGGAAGTGGCAAAGCTCCAGCTTCCGCAGCGTGTGGCGGCAAACTCCGCCGCCTCCAGCAAGGTGTCGAATCTCTCCATTATAAAAAGCCTCCTTATTTGAATAACAGATTATTACATCGCTTGCAGCGGTCATTTTGTATGGGGTTCATCATGGAGCAGACGTTGCAGTAGATGATGCGGTCTTTGGATTTATCGTACTTCTCGTATGTACCGAATCTTGGGTGAAACCGCACCCTGTCGCCAACGGAAAGATAGTCGTACATATGCCGCCCACTGTCCTTTTCCACGATAGTCTTTTTCTTGCCCGCGTCGGTGTTGATAATCGTGTTATATTCCGTATAGGTTCGCCAGTTGTCGTCCGCGCCGCCCCTATGCTCGCTTTTCTCCTTGCTATACTTATTGACTACCACGCCCTCCCACATGGGCTGCTTGGTCTTTCGCAACGCCAGCAGATTAACGACCAGCATGACAAGAGCAATGCCAACACCGATGATAATGGATTCTCCAAAGGGGAAATCGTCCATCAGCAGACCGGCGATGGGAAAGCCAATGAGCGGCACAAAAACCAATATCCACATACAGCCAATGGAGAATTTTTTGTTTTTCTGCGCGGCGGCCAGTATCTCCGGGCAGTTATACCTATCGGAAAAGCCGACCAGCCCCGTACCACCCTGTGATCGTGCGGGAGCTGCCGCACGGCTCGGCTCCATCGGCTCCGGCGTTGCCGAATTCACCGCCTTGCCGCAGCTAATACAAAATTCAGCCCCCTCCGGCAGCGTTGCACCGCAGGCCGTACACACGCCGGGGGTGCCGGTCTGCATTTTTGCGCCGCAGCCCGAACAGAAAGCCGCACCATCTGTTAGTTTGTTTCCGCAGTTAGGACAAAACATATCCGTATCACTCCTTTGCTCGATAATTTGGGGTGCGGCAGGTTTCCTCGCCGCAGGCTTCTTCTTTTTCCCGCGTCTGGCTGTGCGTATGACAAGCAGCAGCAAAAGCAGATGACCGATAGGGGCGAGGATATGATACATGATCGCTACCTCGCCCATCTCGCTAAATTCGCACAGTGCGGCGGGCTTGTTGACGTAGGGGAAAAGGTCAAGGTAGCGGATGCGCTCGGAGCGCGTTTCGCCCTCGTCCAAACTCGGCCACGCCTCGTCGCTGCTATATATCACATAGCCACGGTACTCCTTGCCGTTCGCCATAAACCAATAGCCCTTGGAAACGGTGCGGGAGCGGTTTTGCTCCGCTTTTGTGTCGTCCAGACGGCTGTCATAGCTGTCCACCGTACCCATTACGCTGTCGCC
>JGI24710J26742_10003022_pt1 | contig 14456 bp, 12 predicted proteins | sample BioPla2DNA2_FD_26742 | JGI IMG/M metagenome (IMG submission 26742) | reverse complement strand
GCATCGGGTCATGTTGATGCCTTTAACGATCCCCTGATAGACAACCGCGATTCCAAGAGACGCTACCGCGCCGATGTTCTGATTGAGGAGCAGATGGCCAAATACGATGAAAAAATAGAGAAGGAGGTGGTCAAAGCCCGCAAGCGTTTCGATGACTCTTTCGATGAAGCAAAATATCGCGCTACATCGGCCAACGTACTGGATTATGCAGCCAGACGCAATGCGTTGCACGACCGCTATAAGAGAGCAATAAACGAAAACAATCTGGAGGAACTCAAACAGATAATTGTTGACGAAGAGATTGTATGTCCCGTAAGCGGTACACGCAACTGGACCGACGTACGTCAGTTCAACCTCATGTTCTCTACCGATATGGGTTCCACTGCCGATAGTTCCATGAAAATATACCTGCGCCCTGAAACAGCTCAGGGTATATTCGTAAACTATCTGAACGTGCAGAAGACCGGCCGTATGAAGATACCTTTCGGAATAGCCCAGATAGGCAAAGCTTTCCGTAACGAAATTGTAGCCCGTCAGTTTATATTCCGTATGCGTGAGTTTGAGCAGATGGAGATGCAGTTCTTCATAAAGCCCGGTACCGAACTCGACTGGTTCTCCAAATGGAAAGAGAGCCGCATGAAGTGGCATCAGGCGCTTGGATTCGGCGCTGAACGATACCGTTTCCACGACCACGACAAGCTGGCACATTACGCAAACGCAGCTACCGACATAGAGTTCCTCATGCCGTTCGGATTCAAGGAGGTGGAGGGCATACACAGCCGTACCGACTTTGACCTCTCACAACACGAAAAATTCAGCGGGAAGAGCATAAAGTACTTCGATCCCGAAACTAACGAGAGCTACACCCCCTACGTTGTGGAGACATCAATCGGTCTGGACCGTATGTTCCTGAGCATTATGTCCGCCTCGTACGATGAAGAAGTTCTGGAGAACGGAGAGACCCGTACCGTGTTGCACCTGCCCGCACAACTGGCGCCTGTCAAGCTGGCCATACTGCCGCTTGTCCGGAAGGATGGACTGCCTGAATTGGCACGCTCCATTTTGGATGACCTTAAGTTCCATTTCAACTGCCAGTATGACGAAAAAGACTCTATCGGCAAACGTTATCGCCGTCAGGACGCCATAGGCACCCCGTTCTGTGTGACAGTGGATCACCAGTCGCTTGAGGACAATACCGTAACCCTGCGTGACCGTGATTCAATGGAACAACAGCGTATAAAAATAGGAGATCTCTGTAACGTATTATCGGATAAAGTTTCAATAACAAGCTTACTCAAAACCCTGTAATCATGAAACGACTGCTGACATTGTGCCTGTCAACCGTTATGGCAGCAATCTCTTTCAGCTCCTGTGAAGAGACGAAAGATACTGATGACCGACATAACTGGAAAGAGCGCAACGCCGCCTATATAAGTGATATAGCGGCAAAATGTGATACCAGCCTGACTGAAAAGGATGCCGGCATAAACAGCATCTTCAGGATTCTTTCGTTTAAACTTAATCCAAAGGAGAGTGACCATAATATAACGACGGATTATGTTTACTGTCANATATTGGCTAAAGGCGATGGAAAGGAGNGTCCCCTTTATACGGACAGCGTTAGAATAAACTTCCGTCTCAGACTTATTCCTACGGANAACTTCCCCAACGGTCAGGTTTTAGACCAGTCTTACACCACGCANGAGCTGGATCCCGAAATAAACATACCGGCTTCGTTCGTGATTTCAGGACTTGTTGACGGGGTGGCCACCGCCCTTCAGCATATGAAAACAGGTGACAGTTGGCGTCTGTATATACCATACAGTTTAGGCTACGGAAAATCTAACGTAAGGAATGTTCCCGGTTATTCGACTCTCATTTTCGACCTCAATTTGGTAGAATATGCGAAAACAGGGAACCCTTTATCACTAAAATAAGTATATCAAACTAACTATCTATCATGGCAAAAATACAAGGTGCTGTCACAGTTGACAAAGAACGTTGCAAAGGATGTGGATTATGTGTGTATGCCTGTGACAAAGAGGTACTGGGCATTTCATCATCGGTCAACAGCAAAGGTTACCAATATGCTTACATGGTTAACCCCAAGGCATGTATTGGTTGCACCAACTGTGGCGTTATATGCCCTGACGGAGTAATTTCAGTCTATCGGGTAAAAGTAGAAGAGTAATTTATGGAAGAGAGAGAACTTAGACTTATGAAAGGCAACGAGGCTATTGCAGAAGCTGCAATACGTGCCGGAGTTGATGCTTTTTACGGATATCCCATCACCCCTCAGACCGAGGTAATGGAGTATCTTATGGAGACCGATGCCACGGCCCGCACGGGAATGGCGGTTCTCCAGGCTGAGAGTGAAATTTCCGCAATAAACATGGTTTACGGCGGCGCAGCTACAGGACACAGAGTTATGACCTCATCGTCAAGTCCCGGAATAAGCTTGATGAGTGAAGGTTTTTCATATATTGCAGCAGCCGAACTGCCCTGTCTGATTATTAACATATCACGCGGAGGTCCCGGACTGGGAACCATACAACCCAGTCAGGCCGACTATTTCCAGGCGGTCAAGGGCGGCGGTCACGGTGATTACAAACTGCTTACACTGGCTCCGTCATCGGTACAGGAACTGGCTGATTTTATTGCTTTAGGCTTTGACCTTGCGTTTAAATACCGTAATCCTGTAATGATCCTAGGCGATGGTGCTCTGGGTCAGATGATGGAAAAAGTATATCTCCCCGTACAGCGTCCCCGCATGACCGAATATCCGGACTGGGCGACAAACGGCACCCCAAAAGGTAAGGAGCGTCGTTTCATCAGCTCTCTGAACCTGCTGTCGCAGGATCATGAGCGGGTCAATATACGTCTCCAGGAGAAATACCGCGAAATGGAGAAAAATGAGGTGCGATATGAGATGATTCAGTGCGATGATGCCGAATACATTATTGTAGCATTCGGAATCATAGCACGTATTGCACATAAGAGTGTTAAGCTGGCACGCGCCAAAGGCCACAAGATAGGTCTTTTCCGCCCCATTTCACTATATCCGTTCCCATATGACCAGCTCCGCGAGCTGGCCAATAATGAACGCATAAAAGGCTTTATGTCGGTCGAACTGAGTGCCGGTCAGATGATTGAGGATATACGTCTGGGCGTTGAAGGTCGCAAGCCCATAGGGTTTTTCGGGCGTCTAGGCGGCATGGTACCTACACCCGAAGAGATTGAGAGCGCTCTGTATAACCACTTCAACATCAAATGATTGCAGCAATGGAAATAAAAAATATAATCAAACCTGAAAATCTGGTCTATCAGAAGAGTCGTCTGATGGCGGAAAAGCCGTTCAACTTCTGCCCCGGCTGCGGCCACGGCGTTGTTGTCCGGACTATTGCCGAGGTAATTGAAGAGATGGGTATTGAACATGATGTAATAGGTATATCACCGGTAGGATGTTCGGTATTTCTATATGATTTTTACAAATTCGATCTGGTTCANGCNGCCCACGGCCGGGCCTGTGCCGTNGCTACCGGAATAAAAAGGGTACTGCCTGACAAGTATGTCTTCACCTATCAGGGTGACGGTGACCTTGCGGCAATCGGCACGGGTGAAACCATACACGCCTGTAATCGCGGCGAAAACATAGTGATTGTCTTCATAAATAACGGAATATACGGAATGACCGGCGGGCAGATGGCTCCTACCACACTGGAAGGTATGAAGACCACTACATGTCCCCGAGGACGTGATGTTGAAACGATGGGCTATCCTCTCGATATAACCCCGCTGCTGGCTCAACTTGACGGAGTTTACTACGTAACCCGTCACTCGGTTCACACACCTGCCAGCGTACGCAAACTAAAGAGAACCTTACGAAAAGCCTTTGAGAACCAGCGTGAAAAGAGAGGTACATCGGTTGTTGAGGTCGTTTCAAACTGTAATTCAGGTTGGGGTCTGGCACCCCAGGCTGCCAATGAATGGATGGTAGAGAATATGTTTAAAAAATATCCTCTGGGAGATATGAAAGTTGATGGCAAGCTTGTCATGGACATGAATGCACCCAGATAAAAAGGAGACACTACTATGACAGAAGAGATAATCATAGCCGGATTCGGAGGACAGGGAGTTCTATCAATGGGAAAGATAATAGCCTTCTCAGGCCTTATGCAGGGCCTGGAGGTATCATGGATGCCATCATACGGTCCTGAAATTCGCGGAGGCACAGCCAACGTAACCGTAATTCTGAGTGACAGTCGCATCAGTTCCCCCATACTGCAAGAATTCGATACGGCAATTATTCTGAACAAGCAATCCATGGACAAGTTTGAACCCATGGTAAAGCCCGGCGGAGTACTTATATATACTCCCAGTACCATAACCCGTAAACCGGAACGTACGGACATTACGGTTTATCCCATAAAGGCAATTGAAGAGGCTGCAAAGATCAATGCTACAAAAGTAGCTAACATGTTTTTGCTTGGAGCTTTTATGAAAATCAATCCAATCCTTAAATTGGATTACGTTATGGAAGGTATTAAACGTTCGGTTTCCGAGCGAAACTGGAAATATATGCCCTTAAATGAGAAGGCCATCAAAGCCGGTATGGAGCTGGTAAAATAGCAGTTTATGCCTAAAAAAATATCATTAACCTTTCTGACGGCGCTCCTCTTTTGCTCTGTGCCGGTTGGGACTTTTGCCTGGATCCCGAACGTTGGGGTCTCCCTTGAAGCCGGAACTACAGGAGTTGGCTTTGGAGTGGAATCACGGCTAAACAGCATGTTTCGAGTACGTATGGGATATGACCGGATGCCCCGTTTTGAGTTTCCCATGCAGTTTACCATTGAGGTTGGCAATGACGGCGAGCCCGGATATGATGAAGACGGGAAATCCCGTTTTGACCGTATGTCCGCCTATCTGGAGGAGATGACCGGATTCGAGATAGACCAGCAGATTGATATGGTTGGCGAGCCCAATTTTCACAACTTCAGGCTTCTTGCCGACATATATCCTTTTGTGAACAAAAAATGGTTCTTTACGGCAGGTTTCTATGCCGGACCGGCGGTTATAGGTCACGCCCACAACACCACAGAGGATATGACTACCCTTATCTCCGTCTCCATGTACAACAATATATACGACAAGATATATGATATTGAGTACAACGAGGACTCACAACTGGACGGGGTATTTCTGGGTATTGAACTGCCTCCCTACGTAAACCGCAGGATACTTGATGCCGGACGTATGGGAATGCGCGTAGGTGAACGCAAAGACGGTACAACCTATATTCTTGAGCCTGATAAGGACAACATGGTCAAAGCCGAAATGAAAGTGAATGGCTTCAGACCGTTTCTTGGAGCCGGTTATGATGGACTTATTTCCAGGCATAACGATCGTTTGCGCTTTACTGCATACGGCGGAATGATGTTTTGGGGCGGAACACCCAAAGTCTATACCCATGACGGTACCGAGATAGTCCATGGACTGGACAATGTTATAGGCCAAGTGGGACGCTATGTCGATATGGTAAAACCTTTCAAGGTCTTCCCTGTAATAAACCTGAGCATATCGTATACATTCTCCAGAATACTTAGATAAACTTCATAAAACCATTTATCCGGAAAACGGGGGAGAATAATATTAAAAACATCCGAAAAACGAAGTGCCGTTTTTCGGATGTTTTTTGTTTTGAATGCGATAAATCGCAAAATAATCACTCTCCGACTACATATTTCCTATTGCCTACAATATAGATACCCGCAGGAAGATCACTGATTTGCGAATCGTTCAAATCGCCCACCTTACGCCCGGAAATCATATAGACAGGATAAAGATTCTCGCCCGTGACGGCTTTAACAGATGCATTTTGACGGTCCTCGAGGAATTTCTGATACTCCTTCTCGGTCATGACCGCTATTTCATCGGGCATACCGGGTTCAACTATAAGATAGGATTGGTTTGCAGCAAGATACTGTTTCTGAGTCTTTGTGTCAACCGGAGCGTTTGACAAGACATAACCAAGCTTGCCGTCCGACATTGTTCCCAATACACGCATGGTGTTTTTATCAAACTCCTTTCTGGAAGCAACCGATTTAGGCCTGTCAGGATTATTGAAATAGACACCTTTAAGTTTGTTGCCGGCCGGACCGGTTGCATACGAATATCTCAGGTCAATCTTATTGTCAGACACCGATTGTGATCCACACTCTATAATGAGAGGAACACGGGCAGGGATCAGTCCGGCATCAAGTTCGCTTATGATGGCAGCCTCGGCTTCAACTCTGGATACATACCATACTTTCATCCCTTCAGCAATAGGTATAAAACCGAAGTCGGCATAGAAAGGATGGAAAAAGCGACCGTTACATTCAATCGAAGGTCTGATCCCGAACCATTCGTCACTGCCAATATCAATCCTGTCGGCTAACCAGCGACGATAGTTTCCTTTACGATCTATTCCCATATATCCTCTGTCAATATCGGTAGTCTCATTGTCACACAAATACTTTCCCTCAGCATAAAGTTGATATGATCCGTCCGAGTAGTACAAATAAATGTATTTTTCGATTATCTCATAGATACCTGTACCCTGACTCTGTAAATTATAATATGGTCCTCTTGAATCAACACCCTTTTTCTTAAGATAAACTACAGATGCCGGATCGGAAACTGTCCTGGATTGGTTTTTCCAAAGTTGCAGAGCACCAAAATCTGCCGTCATTGCCTGATAGTTGATACTGCCGGTGTTGTCGGTAATATAGACATAGCGCTCCGACCCCAAATTGTGGACTCTGTAATATCCGTCCTCAGGATTCTGAGCTTTCAGAAACAAGGGGGAAAGGAAAATAAAAAATAGAAGTAGTAATCTTCTCATTACTATAAAATTAAAAAGTCTTGCCTGCCAACTAAAAAACAGAGGTAAACAGGCAAGACTTTATTATATTACGTTGATAGAATTACTTTCCTATACAGACGCATACACGGTTCAACTCAAAGCTGCTGTCACCGTAGAAGTTGGCGGTATCGCCCTTAGCCACGGTGGTAATACGTGAGCTGCTGATACCGTAATCATCGGTAAGTTTCTTGGCAACCTCGGCAGCACGCTTCTCAGACAGAGTCTGATTTATGGCCTTGGTACCTGTCTTACTGTCGGCATGACCGGTGATTTCAACTTTAGCATCAGGATTGTTCTTCAGGAAGTCGGCAATCTGGCTTACCTTGTACTCTTCGGTCTTTGCTATGTTGTACTTGTTGATGGTAAAGTAGATCTCCTGATAGAGATAGGGAACCTGCTTTTCAACCTCAACTCTTTCAACAACTCTCTCGACAGGTCTCTCAGGCGCTCTCTGAGCAGCCATGGCAGCAGCAACGGCAGCAGCCACAGGATCAGCAGCAGGCCTCTTTGAATAGGTCTGTCCAAAGCAGTATTTAACCCCTACCAGACCATTGAAGTACCAATCAGGATTGGCAGCCTTCTTTGAGTTGTAAGAGTCACCCACGATGTTGGCGTTTGCTTCGAGTCCGATACTCCAGTTGTCGTTAAGACGGTAATCATAGAAAGCGCCAAAACGTACTACTGCATTGGTTCCTCTCTCACCGCTTATAGGCTCTTTCTTAAAGGGATCGTCCCATAGGAGCTTAAGTTGAACCTCGTTGGGATCAAGACGATTAAAACGGGTTTTGAGTTCGTTATTTGCATCATAAGCCTCATCGTTGGCGAAGCCTATGTTGGCGCCGAGACCGGCGAATACGCCGATAGAGTGTTTACGCTCTTCAGGTTTGTATCCTCCCAAAAAATTGGTCAAATCAAACATTACATCAACTGAAGGAGCTACATACTTCCATTTCCAGTAAAGGGGTGTACCATTGTTGCCCAGGTCAGCCCATTTGCCTTCTATACCGGCCTTACTCTGCCATGCGTTGACTGAGAAACGGCCTTTTACTACAGGATTGAACTCATAACCTACAGCGAACTGTACGTTAGGTGAAAGCAGCTTTCCAAACTCAACCTCACCCAGAGTATACTGGCCGCCGCCCTGAAGTTGTATGAACCAATGGGGATTGAAATCATATTCATACTTCTGACTACCGGCATTCTGTGCCTGTGTAGGCAATACAGCACATACTGACATCATCAGTATAGCTAATACAAATTTCGATATTCTTTTCATGTTGTTCATTTATTTACAAGGTTAGGTTACTTAACAGTTACATAGAATCTACGAGTTGAAATCCAGCCCTGATAGTCAATGGCTGAATAGAGAATCTCATAAGTGTAACCGGCCGTTGTCGGCTTAAACTCTACAGAAGCGACGTTGCCTTCAAGTACAGTGTTGAAGTCGGCACTGCTGTTCGTACCCTGCAGGATATCTTTGCAACCTGTATCACCTAACTTCGCGCTAACGCCGCTGACGTTGTTAATAACATCGGTAACAGCGATGAACTTCTTATAGGCAGGTGCCAGAAGCTCAGCATTGAATGAGGTGGGATAAAGTGTATAGGTAGCTACACCATTGAAAGGTGAAGGCACACCGGCATTGGCACTGGCAGGATGGTATTGTTTGTCTTTACCATAATAAAGCAAGGTGATATCAAACAGATTATCTGCATTATCAATAATACCGTTAATTCTGTTAATCAGTGAATTGACCCTTGACACCATGGCGCTTGAACCGACCTGTGTCTTAATGTCGTCAATTATTTCACCGATATTATCTTCTACCTGAGCCTCAAGCGGTGTCAGTATATTGTTGACCTGAGCCTCAATACTGTCTATCAAAGCAGCAATCTGAGTTTCAGCGCCTTTAACCGAACCGTTCACATCAGTAACAAGTTTATTGATATCTTTCTGAAGATCACTGATATCTACACTGTCAGTACCTATAACGTCACCAGCAGCATCCTTAACCTGGACGTTGATAACACTTTCGCCGGAAGGAGTGTAAGTAATGTCGGTAAAGATGATGCTGTGTGCACTGAGATTAAGAGTTCCTAAATTCAACGTGAATTTAGGCTTTTTAATTGAAGCAAGAAGGTCACCGATAGGATCAACAGGCAGTTTGGCGGGGAGGAACCCGCTGATTGAGGTGTGGTATGAGAGAGGCTTCACAGCAGCGATAGCCAAATCATAACCAGACCTTACCTGATGGGTACCAAGGCTGTCAGACCATGTTACCTGAATTGCATTGGCATCAAGTACCTCGTTGAAAGCAGTGAGGACAGATTGGGTAATATTGCTGAGATTTACACCGCTCTTGAAGTTCTTCAGATCTTTAGCTATTGTCTTCAAAGCCTCCTTATCGATGCTGGGCTTCAGTGCATCAACATCGGCTGCGTTAATCTTCACATCTGCCTCATAAAAACCATTCTCGGTATCGGCAGCGTCAACACCGGCCTTTGTGCTATAACCGAATGTCAACTTGTCGGTCGAAGGGCTCAGATTACCAAGGACAGCCTTGCTCTCCTGACCCAGGCTGTTTACAATCTTGAACTCATAAGTATTGTCAAGAGCAACATTGTTGGGGTTGACTGTCAGATAAAGCTTACCTGCGTTGTCATTAACATCGTTGATTACTGTGCCTGCGCTATACTTCTCCGATGCAAAACCAAGCAGAGCCTTCTCGGCAGCTGAAATCTGAATATCACCGCTTATAAGATGCGCGGTAGCAGTTGTTGGGAACTCGATAACAGTATCGAATTCACCATAGTATGCCATCAACAGATTCGACCTGATTCCTACAGGAAGTGAGAATGAACCGAAAGCAGGAGTCTTGGCGCCCTGTACAAGCAGACTGGAAATACGCTTCTCCTCGACATTCTTAAGTTTGTCCTCCAGAGCAAGCAGTTTCTGGTCAAGAGCTGCTATGTCTTCAATGTTCTTCTGGACGTCTGCCTGAAGAGTAGTGAGTAAGTTCTTAAGATTATCAACCCTCGTTGTCAGCCCCTCAAGATCAAGGCCAAGATTACAGATAGTATTGTTTAACACATTGCCTACCGAATCGGCTACCTGGCGGGATACTAAATCAGTATAAGCCTTGGCAGTAGCTAAATTCTCTTTTGCAATTGAATAGACACTGTCATAAGTGGCATAATCTGCAAGAGAGAGTTCGAGAGCATCGATTCTGATAGAATCTCTGAATGCCAGAGCGTAAGCTAAAGCAGCTGAATCATAAGCCGCCTGAAGTNTTGAATCCCAACCAACGATAGCGGTCCTGATACTATCGGCAAGATCATAAGCTGAATCGGCCTTGCCAAGAGCTGCCTGAGCACTGGCCGCAGCCTNACTGATCTGCTGGTTGAGTTTGTTCAACTGTCCGTAGTTCAAAGTATCCGTAACGGCAGCAAGGCTGTCGCATACGTCACCGAGCTCACGGATTGCTTTCCAAACTGTTGCCGTGTCCGTCAGACTCTGCAGACTGTCGACACGATTCTTCAATTGGTTATAATAATTATTCAGCGTGTTATAATTCTTATTGATCAAATTTTTCACGCTTACCAGAGAATCGTTAAACTCTCTGGAATTCTTGTCCTGCGATAATTCCAGATCACGGACCATGTCATCTGCGTAATCATTACAGGAACCAACGAGGCCCATGCCTACTACGGCACAAGCCAGAATCAGTAAACTGACAAATTTCTTTTTCATTTGTTGTTATTAGTTAATATATAAAAATAAACTCTTTTGAATATCATGTTTTAATTTACGATTTTTATTTGTCATGTGCAAATGTACTTTCATTTTTTGACACTCCAATACATAAAATTGACTTTCATCAGACGAATTATTCCAAAGGATAGTATTCCTGAGTCACAAAGTTATTACCTTTTTTAATACGCACGCATACTTTTTCAAAAAATAGCAGGAAAAAAGCTTTTTTCCACTGCTTTAATTGTTTTTTCACGTTTTTTTATCCGAAAAACCGAAAAAAAATGAAAATAATCCCCTGATTTTGAAAAGAGAACCATTTCTTTTTTTTCAAAAAATCTCTCTATTCTACAAATTTTCTCGCCCCACCCTACAAAAAATCTTACTCTATTTCTCTGTTTGTTTTGCGGAATCCCTGTCGCGTATTTCAACACGTCTTATCTTGCCGCTGATGGTTTTTGGAAGTTCATCAACAAACTCGATAAGGCGGGGATATTTGTATGGAGCCGAAACCATTTTTACATGGTTCTGTATCTCTTTTATCAATGTCTCTCTGTCGGGACAATCCCTGTACTCCTTTGAGAGTATTATTGTCGCCTTGATAATTTGGCCGCGGACCTCATCCGGGACACCGGTTACGGCGCACTCCACGACAGCCGCGTGTGTCATAAGAGCACTTTCGACCTCGAACGGTCCGATACGGTAGCCGGAGCTCTTTATTACGTCATCGGTACGACCTACAAACCAGTAGTAGCCGTCACTGTCGCGCCATGCCACATCGCCCGTATGGTATATGCCGTCACTATGAACGGCTTTGGTCAGTTCGGCGTCCCGGTAATACTCTTCAAACAGGCCCACCGGGAGACGTTTGTCTGTACGTATGATTATTTCGCCATTCTCGCCGTCTTCGGCAGAACGTCCGTCTTGAGAGAGGAGATCCATGTCATATGCCGGATTGGGAACGCCAAGCGACCCCGGCTTCGGCTCCATCCAGGGGAATGTACCTATGGTCATGGTCGTCTCGGTCTGACCGAACCCCTCATGTATAATCAGTCCCGTAAGTTGTTTCCAACACTCGAATACGCTCGGGTTGAGCGGTTCACCGGCGGTGGTGCAGTATTCAAGCGCGCTTAAATCATATTTTGAGAAATCTTCGCGTATCAGATAGCGATATATGGTAGGCGGCGCACAGAAAGAGGTGATACGGTATTTGGCCATTACAGCCAGAATGTCGGCCGGAATGAACTTTTCATGGTCATAAACGAAGACCGCTGCACCGCTCAGCCATTGTCCGTACAGTTTACCCCATACTGCCTTACCCCAACCCGTATCGGCAATGGTAAGGTGGAGGCTGTTTTCATTCAGATTGTGCCAATATTTGGCTGTGACTATATGCCCCAGAGGATAAAGATAATTGTGGGCCGCCATCTTGGGATTACCCGATGACCCCGATGTAAAGTAGAGCAGCGACATATCACGATTCTCATTCACGTGTTGAGGCCTTACAAAAGGTGCCGCACCACTGATTCCCTCATCAAGACTCAACCAACAGCCCTCCTTGTAGGAGCCTGTTGCAACAGTTAAGCTGACGGTAGGAGAGTCGGGAAGCGCCTCTTCCACATGTCGCAATATTTCCGGTTCATCGGCGCATACTATCATCTTTATGTCGGCTGCGTTGGACCTATAGATAATGTCTTTAGCCGTAAGCAGATGCGTTGCCGGTATTGCCACAGCGCCTATTTTATGTAATGCTATAATGGAAAACCAGAATTCTATCCTGCGCTTGAGCATCATCATCACTTTGTCGCCTTTTTCTATACCGAGTGATAGGTAGAACGATGCCACCCTGTCAGACATTCGCTTCATGTCGGCAAATGTGTAGCGGTGCTCCTCCCCCTTATCGTTTGTCCAGAGGAGAGCCAACTTGTGAGGAGCATTCTTAGCCCACTCATCAACTACATCATAACCAAAATTGAAATTGTCAGGTACCTTTATATTAAAATTAGTGCGAAAGTCATCAAGTGAGTCAAATTTGACTTTTTGTAAGTATTTTTCTAACATAAATTCTATATTATTATGGCTAAAAATCTTGCCGGCTCCCCGTTAAGGGCCTTCATTCCATGGGGCTGTGACGAGTCGAAATAGACACTGTCGCCCGGGTCCAATATAAGCTCACGTCCGCCTATGCTCAACATCAGCTTTCCTTTCAGAAGCAGATTGAACTCCTGTCCTTCATGTGAATTAAGGTGCATGGTCTCCTCCATTTTAGGCTCGACCGTAACTATGAAAGGGGATGCCTTAGCATTTTTAAAACCCATTGCAAGAGCCTGATACTTATAGGCTTTCTGACGTTCAATAACAGGTCCCTTACCTTTACGGACAAGCCAGTAGCTGCTCATTTTAGGCGTGTAACCCGCAAACAGCTCAAGTGGTTCGACACCCAGCACCTGGGCTGCATTACAGAGAAAGTTCATGGGAATATCGGAGTTACCCGATTCATACCTGTTAAGCTCATCGGAAGTGACACCGCACTTTTCTGACACTTCTTCAACAGTCATCTCAAGGTCCTCACGCAGCCCGCGCAGGCGCATGGCCATCTGTTTTATTTGTTCATTAATTTCCATATCAGACTACTTCTATGTTCTGTTCTTCGCACATTTTAAGGCTGAGTTCGCGAAGTTTAAATTTCTGTATCTTGCCACTGCCCGTAAGCGGATATTCTTTTACGAAGAATACATATTTCGGGATCTTGTAGCGGGCAATCTTTCCCCTGCAATAGTCACGCACCTCTTCTACGGTCATNGATACTCCTTCGTCAAGTATTATGAANGCTCCGACCTCTTCACCATATTTTTTTGAGGGGACACCGACCACCTGTACGTCACGCAGACCGGGAAGATGGTAGAGGTATTCCTCTATCTCTCGCGGATATATATTCTCTCCACCCCGTATTATCATGTCCTTTATGCGGCCCGTAATGCGATAATTGCCATTCTCATCCCTGACCCCCAGATCACCGGAATGGAGATAACCGTCTTTATCTATTACCGCATCAGTAGCCTTGGGGTTTTTGTAATAACCTTTCATCACATTATAACCCTTGCAGCAAATTTCGCCCTGGGTGCCGCACGGAACCTCTTCGTTAGTCTCAGGATCGACTATCTTGACATCGACATATTCGTATTCACGGCCGACTGTGGTGTAACGGACCTCGTCCGGATCATCAATACGGGTCTGGGTTATACCGGGTGAAGTTTCAGTAAGACCATAGACGCTTGTTATGCGCAGATGCATCTTTTCCTCAACCTTGCGCATAAGTTCTATCGGACACAAAGAACCGGCCATTATACCGGTCCTAAGAGAGGTAAGATCAAACATATCGAACATGGGNTGGTTCAGTTCGGCTATGAACATGGTAGGAACACCGTAAAGTGCCGTACANCGTTCCCTGTGAACCGATGCGAGGGTCACCAGAGGGATCGAAACGTTCGACCACCACCTCGGTNCACCCATGAGTGAGACAGTTCATNGTGGCCAATACCACTCCAAAACAATGGAACAACGGTACGCAGACACAGAGTTTGTCCTCCTGCGTGAAATTCATATGTTCACCCGTAAATAGTCCGTTATTTGCTATATTGTAATGAGTAAGCATGACNCCTTTCGGNAAACCGGTGGTTCCCGAAGTGTANTGCATGTTNACCACATCGTGACATCCTACCGATTTGCGCAACCTGATAAACTCATCATCGTCGGTGTTTTCACCCAACAGAAGAATTTCGGCAGTGTTATACATGCCGCG
>JGI24710J26742_10003017_pt1 | contig 14478 bp, 12 predicted proteins | sample BioPla2DNA2_FD_26742 | JGI IMG/M metagenome (IMG submission 26742) | reverse complement strand
TTCTGTGCACCTTTTATGTCATTCTGTGCACCTTTTATGTCATTCTGTGCACCTTTTATGTCATTCTGTGCACCTTTTATGTCATTCTGAGCGAAGCGAAGAATCTTGCACCCCTCTGTCATTCTGAATGGAACAAAGTGGAATGAAGAATCTTTTGCGTTGACGTTTAAGATCCTTCGACTCCGCTACGCGTCGCTCAGGATGACATTTGGAGGTAATACGCGTCGCTCAGGATGACATTTGGAGGTAATACGCTTCGCTCAGGATGACATTTGGAGGTAATGCGCGACTTTAAGGATGCGATTATACTTTGATTTCGGTGACCGGTGATGTTATTATGTTATTATTATCAATATATAACCACAATCATCTAATGTAAAAGGGGCAGGAGCATATGTACATAGAAAATGTTCTTGATATTATCGGTAATACGCCAATGTTAAGTTTAAAGAAACTGACAGGTGGCAATGTTTTTGCAAAAGCTGAATTTTTAAACCCTGGGGGAAGTATAAAAGACAGAATTGCAAAGTACATGATTGAAGAGGCTGAAAGAAAAGGGCAATTAAAACCCGGCATGACAATAATGGAACCTACCTCAGGCAATACTGGAATTGGTCTTGCTCTTGCCGGAGTTCAAAAAGGCTACCGTGTGATAATTGTAATGCCCGAAAACATGAGCGAGGAAAGAAAAAAGATAATTAAGGCTTTCGGAGCAGAACTTATACTAACTCCAGCCAAAGAAAGCATTTCAGGATCTATAGAAGAAGTCAAAAAAAGAATTGCATCGGACCCTAACATATTTGTGCCTCAGCAATTTGAAAATATGGATAACCCGAAGATTCACTATTTAACTACAGGACCTGAGATATGGCACCAGCTTGACCAAAAAGTAGATGTTTTTATTTCAGGCCTGGGAAGTGGTGGAACCTTAGCAGGCACTGGCAAATTTCTTAAAGAAAAAAACCCTGATTTAAAGGTTGTTGCGGTCGAGCCCAAGAATGTATCGGCATTACTGGGGCATGAGCCTGGGCTGCACAGTATTCAGGGAATAGGCGACGGATTTGTTCCGGCAGTACTGGATACAAGCCTTGTCGATGAGATTGTTGAAGTTGCTGATGAAGATGCTATAAATACTGCCAGGAAATTAGCCCGGATACAAGGATTGCTTGTGGGAACATCATCGGGTGCAAATGTGTGGGCAGCATCACAAATGCTTAAAAAATACGGAAATGATATAGTTATAGCAACCGTATTGGCCGACAGAGCTGAGAGATATTTCAGTACAGCCTTGATATGATTTTTTATTTATATATTCTTGGCTCTGTAGACTATTTCCCCATTAATTATCGTATATAATGTTTTTGTAAAAATATCCATGGGATGTCCGTCAAATATTGCAATGTCGGCATCTTTGCCAACTTCCAGACTGCCTACTCTGTCTGCAACATTGCAAATTCTTGCAGCGTTTATAGTTATGGCCTTAAGGGCTTCCTCTACCCCCAGGCCTTCCCGGGCTGCAAAGGCGGCACAGATAACCAAATCCTGTATTCTTGTTACAGGATGATCTGTCATTATGGCTACGGTTATGCCCTCTTTATTTAAAATGCCCGGGGTTTTAAAATCCACATTTCTAGTTTCCACCTTATTTCTCGTAGATAATGAAGGCCCAATAATGGCAGGGAAACCAGATTCTTTTATCTCGGCAGCAATCAGATGTCCTTCGGTACAATGGTCCAGGGTCATATCNAGATCATATTCCCTGGCTATCCTAATGGCTGTCAAGATATCGTCTGCCCTGTGAACATGTGCTTTTAGAGGGATTTTCTTTTCCAGCACCGGTATCCAGCACTCTTTTTTGTAATCCTCGTCAAAACTGTCACCGCTTTTTTTTGCATTCTGCTTTTTAGCATAATATTTTTTAGCTTCAAAGAGTTCTTCCCTGAGCATCGCACCTATAGACATACGAGTAGTAGGCATTCTGTTCTTACCGTCATAATTAGACTTTGGGTTTTCCCCAAAGGCAATTTTCATTGCTGCGGGCTCCAAAACTACCATTTTATCTATTGATCTTCCATAGGCTTTTATGAAAACAAACTGTCCACCCACGATATTTGAGCTGCCCGGACCCACCATAAGACCTGTTATACCTGCGCTAAGAGCATTGTGAAAAGACGAATCCATAGGATTTATCCCATCTATCGCTTTTAGGTAAGGTGTTACAGGTTCAATTTTCTCGTTGCAGTCATCACCCTCAAAACCTTTTCTTTCTTCAATTATGCCGACATGACAATGGGACTCAATAAGCCCCGGAAGCACCCAGCAATTACTTGCGTCAATTACCTCGGAAATCTCGTTTTCATCAGTGTCTATTTTTGGGCCTATCTTTATGATTTTTTTATTATCTGTCAATATGCTTCCATTTTCATAGGTCTTACCGGCCATTGTCAAAATTTTACCGTTTTTTATTAGTAACATATATTCCTCTCAAAACAGATTTTATTACCTTATTTTTAGCATTACCTGAAGTACTATCCTATTAATTTTTATGATAATCAAAAATATTAATTTTCATGTCAAAGTGAGTGAATAATATTACGAAACTTTTCCAATATTAAAGATATAGGAGGTGATATCGTGGAAAAAAACAACAGACAAAACAGGAACGAGGAAAATCGTAACAACCAGGAAAATAACAGAAATAACCAGGAAAACAAAGAAAACAGGAATAATAGGCGCTAATACCGATAACTTGACACATTGCTTAAAACTAATGCGTAATAAAGAATGGCCCGGAAAATTCATTACTATTCCAAGCCATTCTTTGTTTTAAGAATCAATCATCTTAAGCACCTGGTTTCTCTAGTCAAATACCTGTCAGCTGACAGGTTCTTTATTTAACTTTACTTATTAATTTATTAAATAACTTTTTATTGCGATATTGTTTAATGTCAATCTTATTCAATGTATAATAAACTGGGTACGAGGTGGTTTATTATGGAGAATAAAAAGGCCTTCGTTCTGGGAATGGCAAGAAGCGGATACGAGGCAGCAAAGTTATTGGCCGGTAAAGGATATAATGTCATAATAAATGATTTAAACAAGGAACAACGAAAAGATCATATTAAAGAATTAGAATCATTAGGTGTAAAACTGGTTTTGGGAAGTCATCCTGAGGATATTTTTGACCATACCTTTAAGATGTTGGTTAAGAACCCCGGTATACCCAATAACCATTTGTATGTAAAAAAAGCCAATGAATTTGGTATCCCCGTAATAAATGAACTGGAGCTGGCCTACAGATATTTTCCAAAGGGCGTAAATATTATCGGAGTAACAGGTACTAACGGAAAAACTACCACCACCACAATAATTTATAAACTGTTAAAGGAAACCTCAAAAAGTGTTTATTTAATGGGTAATATAGGATTCCCGGTATGCTCCTTTATCCCTGTTTTAAAGGCCGGAGATATTGCCGTTATGGAGGTATCCGACCACCAGTTGTGCAATATAATCGAGTTTAAAACCAATATCTCGGTTTTAACCAATATATCCGAAGCCCACTTAGATTTTCACGGCTCTTATGAAACATACAAGAACATGAAAAGGAGAATATTTAACCATCATACCCGGCAGGATATTGCCATATTAAACTATGATGATAAAGAATCCCTTGAGCTTGGTGAAGGTATTAAATCAGTTAAAAAGCACTTTTCCTCCGACCAGATAAATGCTACCGGCTGTTCAATAATAAATGGCTCTATCTTTTATTATTCTCATTATAAAGCTGAAAAAATAATCGACCTTGAGGATATAAAGCTGAGAGGAAGTCATAATTATGAAAATATTATGGCGGCAATAACAGCCGTTAAGGAGTTTAACGTTGACAATGACAGCATTATCAGGGTTTTGAAAACTTTTGGAGGTGTTGAGCACAGGCAGGAATATGTAACCACAATAAATGGTATTGAATTCTATAATGATTCAAAATCCACCAATATCACCTCCACCCAAACAGCCCTGTCATCCTTTGACAAGCCCACAATATTGATGATGGGTGGTTTGGACAGAGGCCATAGTTTTAATGAGCTACGGGATTATCTGAAATATGTCAGGTTAATTGTAGCATTTGGTGAAACCCGCAAAAGAATAGCTGCTTTTTCTCAGGATTGCAACATACCCTGTAAGGATTTTGAAACCCTTGAAGAGGCCACAAAATCGGCATTTAACTCAGCTCATCCCGGGGATGTAATTCTTTTTAGCCCTGCGTGTGCGTCATGGGATCAGTATAAGAATTTTGAAATCCGGGGAGATATGTTTAAAAAGTATGTTTCGCAGCTTTAGAACCATATAGTATTTTTTTGTATTTATCCAGTACAGTTTGATCTTTTACCTCTGCTCCGGATTTATAAAAGGTCACTTTCCCTTTTTTGTCTGACAGACTTAAAAGGTGATTCTTCTTTAAAACATCCATAAGATGATTTACGGTGCCTTTGTTGCCGTCAATAATGTTAATGCTCTTTGGCATGTTTTCCTCCAGAGCTTGCTTAAAGAGGGGAAAATGAGTGCAGCCAAGCACCAGGGTTCCGTACTGATCAATATTTTCCGGCATTATCTCTTTAATGTAATCTGTAACTTCCGGACCATGAAAAATATGTTTTTCAGCAAATTCTACGAGCTTTGGTGCAGGCAGCATATCAACAATATGTTCAGCATCAAATCTTGTAATTAAGTTTTGGAATTTCTCCTCCTTGAGGGTAAGGGGCGTTGCCATAACCAGAACACGCTTACCGCCATTATTTTTTTTCTCCACGGCAGGCTTGACGGCAGGTTCCATTCCTATTACCGGAAAGCCATATGCTTTTCTTAAATCCCGTACAGCAGCGCTTGTAGCCGTATTGCATGCTATAACCAGTGCTTTTATTTTCCTTTCATTAAGGAATTTAACTGCATCAAAAGTGAGTCTTTTAACTTCCTCTTTGGTTTTTGTTCCATAAGGTGCATTGTCAGAGTCGGCAAAATATATATAATTTTCATAGGGCAAGAGCATCAGTGCCTCCCGGAGTACCGATAACCCGCCAATTCCGGAATCGAAAAACCCGATATTCATCCTATATACCACCATTACAAGTTTCTATAATTATTTTACCATATAATTAAGATATACCAAGCAATGCAGTTTTGAAAGAATTAGTCGTCGGCTAAGCAGTCTTTGGCCATTATTTTATAAAAACTTCAGATAATATTATAGATTTTTTGCACATTGGGTGTTAACCCTGTCATAATTATTGTGCAGTAATCTACATTTAATATATAATTTGTTGTGATATACTTAGAAATATTATGATTACAACCCGGAAAGCTTTAGCATAGTTTTTTGTCATGAGTTCCCTGAACAGAGCTTTCCGGGAGGCAATTAAATTATAGCGCAGGGGGGAGATTAAAATAATTGCAACTCTGATTATGATTCTGGCCATTATGTTTATTCCGCGAATGGTTATGCTGGTTTCCGGAAAATTCAAATTATTAAAAACCATTGGGCCTGTTTTTATTTGCTATGTTACAGGGTTTCTATTAAGTACTCCTTTTAAAAATGCAGGTGCTGACATTACTCTTGCAGCCGATTTTTCCTCAGTTCTGGTACTGATTGGAATGCCCTTGATCTTATTTTCAGCAAATCTCCCTGCACTGAAAAAGCTGGCAAAGCCTATGATAATCTCATTTGTCATGAATACTGCTGCGGTATTGATAGTGGCAGTTGGATCATTCTTCATATTTAAATATACACTTCCGAATGCTCACAATATCAGCGGTATGCTGGTGGGAACATATACCGGCGGCACACCCAATATGATTGCAATCGGACACGGACTTAACGCCGGGCCGGAACGGATTATGCTTCTGCAAACCGCAGACATGATCGGCGGCGGACTTTACTTTTTTATGCTGCTTTCCATAATGCCCCGGGCACTAAAAAAGATATTGCCTGAATATAANCCGGTTGGCAGTTATAACCCGGACGAGGCTAAGTACTATGCNGAAACCTTCAGCGGAAAGAAACAAAGCGTGAAACCTTTTCAAGCGTTTATGTCACGTGTCGGTCTTGTGGGCATTTCCATAATATGCGTCTTGNTTTCAATGGGAATCTGCCTTTTGCTTCCCAGCCAATACGGCAATACCGGTTTAGCTAAATTAGGAGAGTATACNGCTTTAATAATGCTTTTGGTNACCAGCTTCGGTATTCTGTTATCATTTATCAAAAAAATACGAACTGCTCCCGGTTCCTATAGTTCCGGGCAGTATTTCCTGTTGATGTTTTCTGTGGGAATGGGTTTATGTTTTGATATTTCTGCTGTAAGCAGTTCCCTGGTTTTATTGGGAATACTGCTGATTATTCAGTTCGGAACTGTATTATTACATATTATCATGGCAAGAATCTGGAAAGTGGATTATCACACCATGATTATTACTTCAACCGCAGGGGTCTTCGGTCCGGCTTTTATTATTCCTGTCGCAAATGCGTTACATAACGATGAGATTATTCTGCCGGGCATACTCTGCGGTATTCTAGGCTACGCAATAGGAAATTACCTTGGCATAGGAGTCGGCCAGCTGCTTTATTTGCTTGGATAATGACCCTTAAGATAAAAAGGAGGACTTTTAATGGTGAAAAAACTTCTTCCCAGTTTGGGAGAGTTTAAAAAATTTGCAATATTGACACCACTTTTGGTGATTGCGGAAGTAATTCTCGAAATATATATTCCTTTTCTTATGTCAAAAATAATTGATGTGGGCATAAAGAACAGTGATACTAATTATATACTGAAAATTGGTGCATTAATGATATTAATGGCTCTGTTTTCTTTGTTATTCGGGGTTCTTGCAGGCAAATTTGCAGCTACAGCCAGTGTAGGCTTTGCTAAAGGCCTTAGAAAGACTCTTTTTGAAAAGATACAGATGTTCTCTTTTGCAAATGTGGATAAATTCAGCACCGCATCGCTAATTACCAGGCTGACAACTGATATTAACCATACTCAGGTGGCTTTTCAGATATCAATAAGAATGCTGGTCCGTGCCCCCATAATGTTAATAAGTGCTACATTAATGGCTTATACTATAAATCCCAGACTCTGTATTATATTTTTAGTAGCCATTCCTCTGCTGAGTGCAGCTTTTTATCTTATCGGCACAAAAGCATTCCCGCTCTTTAAAGAAATGCTCAAAAAATATGATGGTTTGAATGCCATGGTTCAGGAAAACCTGATAGGAATTCGCGTTGTAAAGGCTTTTGTCCGTGAAGACCATGAGAATGAAAAATTCAGGAAAGCTGCTGAAGATGTCCGTCTGGCACAACTTAAAGCTGAAAAATTATTGGTTTTAAATATGCCGATTATGCAATTTGTAATGTACGGCTGTATGATTGCTATCTCCTGGTTTGGTGGCAACATGATAATCCGGGGTACCATGGAAACCGGTGAACTTATGAGCTTTATAAGTTATGTTACGCAAATCCTGGTATCACTTATGATGATTACAATGGCTTTCGTTATTATAATTATATCAAGAGCCTCTATGACCAGAATTGTTGAGGTTATTGATGAAGAAATAGATATTAAGGATAATTCTTCAAGTGAAGATCCTGTTNTTGGAGATGGGTCAGTTNTCTTTGAAAATGTAAACTTCAGCTACAGCAAAAACGAAGACAATCTAACCTTATGTGATATAAGTTTTGNAATCGAATCCGGTGAGACTATCGGAATTATCGGTGGTACAGGTTCCGCTAAAACAACGCTGGTTCAGCTTATACCAAGGCTGTACGATGTGTTAAGCGGAAGAATTCTGGTTGGTGGACACGATGTTAAAGAATACAGGCTCGATACTTTAAGAAATGCTGTGGCAATGGTTCTTCAGAAAAATGTGCTTTTTTCGGGAACCATAAAGGAAAACTTGAAATGGGGTAACGAAAATGCCACTGACGAAGAAATTACCGAGGCTTGTAAAATCGCACAAGCATACGATTTTATACAGTCCTTCCCTGACGGTTTTGATACACAATTAGGTCAGGGCGGAGTGAATTTATCAGGCGGCCAAAAACAACGCCTGACTATAGCAAGAGCACTTTTGAAAAAACCTAAAATACTTATTCTTGATGACAGTACCAGCGCAGTCGATACCGCTACTGACAGTAAAATCAGGGAAGCATTTTCACAAAAGATTTCAAATACTACCACTATTATTATTGCACAACGTATTTCTTCGGTATGTGACGCTGACAGAATCATTGTAATGGACGATGGAAAGATAGATGCTATAGGAACCCATGATGAACTGTTGGCAACAAATTCAATCTATAGGGAAGTCTATGAGTCGCAACAGAAGGGGGTTGCTTAAATATGGCAGGACCAGGTTCAAAGCATAAGCCTGTAGCCAGGCCCAGAAATGCAGGCAAAATTATTAAAAGGCTTCTTAAATATATGTCAATTTACAGATTCCAGCTTATTATTGTAGGAATTCTGATTATTATAAGCTCTTTTGCTTCAGTGGCAGGCAATTATTTCTTAAAGCCTGTTATAAACAATTATATTGTGCCTTTTATCGGCAAAGAAAATCCTGATCTGTCGGGTCTGGTTTCCATACTGATCCTGATGGGTGCTATCTATTTAACAGGGGTTTTGGCATCCTACCTTTATGCCAGAATCATGGTTAATATTTCTACCGGTACCCTAAAGAAAATGCGGACAGATTTATTTACCCATATGGAATCTTTGCCTATTAAGTACTTCGACACACATACCCATGGCGAGCTTATGAGCCGGTACACCAATGATATAGATACTCTGCGGGAAATGATAAGCCAAAGCCTTCCCAATATGTTCTCATCGGGCCTTACCATAATCGGCGTCTTTATTATGATGCTGGTATTAAGCCCTGTTCTTACTGTTCTGGTTATTTTGATGCTGGTTCTTATGCTGAATATCATAAAGTTTTTGGGAAAGAAAAGCGGAGCTTACTTTCAGAAGCAACAAAGGGAACTGGGGCGTCTGAACGGATATATAGAGGAGATGATAGAGGGGCAGAAGGTTGTTAAAGTATTCAGCCATGAAGAAAAGGTTCTGGATCAATTTGGCAGGCTGAATGATGAGCTTGCTGTTGCCTCCACAAATGCTCATACCTTCGCCAATATTTTGATGCCCATTATGGGTAATCTTTCATATCTGCAATATGCCATAACAGCAGCCATTGGAGCCATTATGGCAGTAAACGGAGCAGGCATTGATTTGGGAACCATCGCCTCCTTCCTGCAATTTACCCGATCCTTTTCACATCCTATTACCCAGATGTCTCAACAGCTTAACTCTATTCTAAGTGCTCTTGCGGGAGCAGAGAGAATTTTTGAAGTGCTGGATGAGGCTCCGGAAAAAGATGATGGTTGTGTTGAGCTTGTTAGAGCCCAGTATAATATCAACGGGGAACTTATTGAGACAGAAAGCAAAGATGGTATTTGGGCCTGGAAATATCCCCATGACAATGGAAGCATCACCTATATCCCTGTTAAGGGTGATGTACGTTTTGAGGATGTAACCTTCGGATACGAGGAAAATAAGACGGTTCTGAAAAGCATATCCCTGTATGCAAAGCCGGGGCAAAAGATAGCCTTTGTTGGTTCTACAGGAGCGGGCAAGACCACAATCACAAATCTTATAAACCGATTTTATGATGTTCCGGACGGAAAAATCAGGTTTGATGGCATTAATATAAATAAAATTAAGAAAGCCCATCTTAGAAGATCGCTCTCCATGGTCCTTCAGGACACTCATTTATTTACTGATACAGTCATGGAAAATATCCGTTACGGAAGGCTTGATGCCACTGATGAAGAAGTAATTAAGGCTGCAAAACTGGCTAATGCTCATTCATTTATCAAGCATTTGCCCGAAGGGTATAATACAGTACTGACCGCTGATGGCGCCAACTTAAGCCAGGGCCAACGGCAGCTATTGGCCATAGCAAGAGCCGCTGTGGCAGATCCGCCCGTTTTGATCCTGGATGAAGCCACCAGCTCCATTGATACAAGAACCGAGGCTTTGATTGAAAAGGGCATGGATACTCTTATGGAGGGAAGAACAGTATTTGTTATAGCCCACAGACTATCAACAGTTCGCAATTCCAATGCCATCATGGTGCTGGAAAATGGTGAAATTATTGAGCGGGGAGATCATGACGACCTTATTGCAGCCAAAGGCAAGTATTACCAGCTTTATACAGGTATGTTCGAGTTGACTTAATAAATTTATTCGAACCTTCATGAACATTCCTCGTCTATTTTATTGAAAACATTTTTTGAGGAGTGATTAACATGAAACGAAATTTATTTACTTTGTTTATAGCGTTTACGCTGATATTTGTCCTATCGGTTCCTGTTTTTGCCGGTACTAAGGGAATGAAAACCGACCACTGGTCTCAGAAATACATAGACGAATTATCCCTTAAGCATGATATCAGCCCGATATTTAACGGCAAGAACTTGAATGCATTTATAACAGCTGAAGATTTTCAAAAGGCAATCAGACTTTTTATAGACGAGGATTATGAGGGCATTCCGGACTCAGTTGCAAGAGAGGCTATAGTATATGAATTTACTCGTTTATGGGCAAGCAAAGCCGGCACCAGCCTGGATGAAATTATGACAATCCAGATGCTGATTTATGTTGATACCGATAAAATTGATGCCAAGTACAATCATGCTATAACAGTAGCCTACATGCAAGATATTGCCAGAGGCAGAGGACAGGGCATTTTTGATCCCAAGACCAATACTACTTATGGGGAACTGGCTACATTGGTGTACTTTACTGATAAAGCCATCAGCAAATCTTTACAGGAGGAAGCACCTTCAATTGTTGAGGGAAAACTTGAAACCAGAGCTTCGCATAAAATAAGTAATGGCAAAGTTGTTTTTGATTTTGAGTTGATGAGCCATCATACCCAACCCGTAGAATTGATGTTTTCATCAGGGCAACAGTTTGAAATCACTATAACCGATGAGTCTGGAACTGAGGTTTACAGATATTCTGACGGTAAATTCTTTACCATGGCTCTGGTATATAAGACCATTAACCCCGGCGAATCACTAAAATGGCAGGACGAATGGGATATGACAAATAAAGACGGGGAAAAACTTACATCTGGTAATTACAAGGCCGTCATTAATGTCCTGGCTTTATCTGAATCAGAAAATGAAAAAATAGATGATAGTGAGCTTACCGCTGCCATTGAATTCACTATTAATTAAAGGCTAAAGGTTCCACATGGTGTATATAGCAATGACAGCACAGCAATCTACAAAAAGCAGGTTCATTTAGGAACCTGCTTATGTATTATTTACTCGCTGTATAAGTAATAATCATGTTGGGGATTTGCTTAATCACGGCAATCTTCTCTCCTGCGTCCGCAACAACACCTAAATATCAGGCAAATTACGGTGAGTAGTAAGGCTAATACTCCCAGCCCTATTAATATAGGCCCAATAATAATTTCCCCGGCAAACAGTATTGCCAAAACCCCTGTTATAATTAAAAACAGAGTTACAAGGGCTAACAACAGGCATAATAGCCCCGGAAAATCTAAGCATTTACGCAGGCAGCCTATAGCAAGCAATAAAATACCTGCAACAATAATACCTATAGTAATTGTTGTAATACCAAAGCCCGTAGCAAGTAGGAAAACTCCCAATCCAACCAGAACCAGGCCTAACAAGAGGGTTCCCAGGCACAGTATTCTTTGACAAGCATTCATATTCTTCACCTCCTTTAGCTTATACCCTGAACGATTTAATTCACATTCCACTATTAGTATATTGTCCAAGCCTACATGAAGTTACAGGGTTTTTATGAACTATGTTGATAAACAAGCTATTGGCGCTGTTTTTGCGAATCAAAGATTCCTTCACCTCCATTCCAGTGGTGTAAAGACTCTTTTTTCGCATTTAATTTGCGCAAGGTTTAGCAGCTATAACCAGTAACGGTTAAGTTCTTTGTGAATAATATGCTTTTATGAATTGTTTGATTAAGACAATGGGGTATTACTCGTTTTTTAGCTTTTATTGTAATATTTTGCTGGATATCCGGGTTTTAACTTCAGCAACAATCCATACTATTGCGGGAAGAATAATCTGGTGCATAATGGCATAATACGAATAAATTTTTGAAGCCCACTCAAACATTGTTGCCGCATCTTCATGAATAATCAGTGAATACAATGCCATTATTATCCCTGTCGGAGCCGCCAGTTTACGGTATTCTTTAATGTTGAATAGATGAGCTAACCCTTTGGTTAATGTATACAGACAGACAGTAGTTTTCGATAATCCGCTTAACATAAAAACTATGGCGACAGAGGCTTCTATTCTTTGAAGAAAGCTCCCTATTCTGATTATCCGGGTAGATGCATAAGTAGGGAAATTTTGTATCATCTTGCTGGGCAGTCCCAGTACTAAAATTGATCTGACCGCAACTATCGCCAAAAGAGTACCTGAAATAAAAAGTGAGCTATAGTACACCTTATATGCACTGCTGTTTTTCCTTAGGTTTCCCATTAAGCATAGAAACACTACTACCTCTGCAAATGGAAAGGTAACAATATTAAAAGAGGCTGCTAATACAGGTTTCATGCCATTATAAAGAACAGGCTTTAAATTATCAAAATTGAAAAGCGGGATTGACAATATCGTTACTACCGCAATCATTATAATATACACCGGAAAAAAGATAGAAAGGAACCTTCCCAAAAGTTCTATGCCCCCTCTGACTGCGAATATGTTTATTACAACAGCAGAAAAGGCAAATATACACAAAGGGGTCTCTGGCAAGGAAACAATCCGGACAAATTCAGAGAAATTTCTTATTACAAGCGCACCCAGACTAAAAGCATAAAATATGAAAGACAGCAGAAGTATCCTTCCAAATACTTTACCAAAAAGTAAATCCAGTATTTCATATATGTTTTTTCCCGGAAATAGGCTGGATATTCTGCCATAGACTGTAATTATCAAACTTGCCACCACTATGGCAATAATGGTGGCTATCCATATATCCTGTCTAGCATGTATTCCTGAGCCCATAATGGCANAACTGCCGATAATAAAGCTCGACATTATGATAATGGCCTGTTTTTGGCTTATAGCTTCTTTCTCCAATAAAACACTTCCTCCATGTTTCACTCCAGTCCGAATATAAAAATTACTGCTTTTTCTATATAATCAGATGGGCTGGGTATTTTAATTTTTAAATCAATGAGAATGACCAATACTAAGGCAGCCGCCAATAGTGCCACGGAAAGAAAGAAGCTCGTCCATTCTTTATTCTGGTACATAGGTATAAGATCAATAATTATAAACATGAAACCAATAATTACTACGCTCAAAGTAGTTATCATCTTTCAGTCTCCAATCTTGATAGACTCCGATAATAAGCCCAAATGTTTAATTTCAATATTTGTCTTGACTGTGACATCCAAGTCCCTGAAAATTTTATCCCATTCTTCACCTTTATCCTTCCATATCCTTGGAATATTCTTGTAGACACTGTTACCAAATCCGAATATATCTGCTCCATAACCCGTTTGCATTTTTTCAATCAGTCTTTCAATTCTGTCTTTTAATTGTTCTTCCGCATTTTTCTTTAATTCTTTCCTCTTTTGTTCATTATTGAGATCTGTTGATGACATATTTTCATTCAAAAACGTCTCTGTATTTATATTTACTTCTACTGATAATTTGTTATTTGAGTATTGAGGTTTTATCTTTGTGCTACTCTCCATTATCTCCAGTGATACTTTTTTTTTGTCAGTTTCGGGTTCTATATTTGCAACAATAACCCCGCCTTTTACCTCGTCTAAAATAAAACTTAAAGCATACGTCTCTTCATCACTTATAAACCCCTGTAACTTGTCTTCTTTAAAAATTGCTGTTCCGCATAGTTTGATAGTTTTTCCATCAACATTATCAGTAATACAAAGGGAAGGTAACACAGCCGACACGCCTTCATCCGTTACTGCATTAACAAATTTGTATGCGGGAACCATCAGTGCTTTGGCCAAATTTTTTTGTTCATCTAATATATTTGTCAGTTCTTCTGAAAGTATCTCTGACATAGAAGGTTTATATTTTAATATTTCACTTGCGGTTTTCTCTTCTGACACGTAAAGATTCATATTTAATCTTGGTTCGGCATCCCGAAACAAAAAATCTATTGTTTTAATTACTCCTTCCTCGGCTATTTCCCGGCTCAGAATTACTACCGTTGTATGCCCAAAATACAGTTTGGGAAAATCCTTGCCTATTGTATTTCGAATGGCACTCATGAAGGTTTCCCCTTGTGTTTCGATCAGTACCGATTTAATTGGTTTTTCGGTTTTTCCTCCCTGTAAATCAACTGCTTCAAAGGTAAGCAAAAGTTCACCATCGTATGCTCTGTCAACAGC
>JGI24710J26742_10003007_pt1 | contig 14506 bp, 14 predicted proteins | sample BioPla2DNA2_FD_26742 | JGI IMG/M metagenome (IMG submission 26742) | reverse complement strand
TAAAGTTTAACAATTAAAACAAAGTAGGTTCACTTGAACCATTCAGTTCGTTGACGATATTGTAGTTAGGTTTTGCAAAGAGGTCTCTCAAATGGGTTCTATTTGTAAGTGAGACACTTACGATTTGCAACATCTCATAGATTGATCTGTCGACATTCATTTTTTTCTGTACTATCGCCATCATACAATAGGCCATAATCGCGGAGTAAATTTGGATTCTGACAGCATTCTCGGTCTCACCCCAGAATTTTTTAATCTTAAGATGTTGCTTCAGCCACTTGAAGAAAAGCTCAATTTGCCATCTGTTATGGTACAGCTCCGCAACCATCATCGGGCTTATATCCAATCTTTCGTCCTCATCAAAAGCGTTTGTGAAGAAGATAAGTCTTTTCTTGTTCATGTTGCGCACTCTCGCTTCGGTGATATGGAAGAACATTGGAATTAAAGTTTCAACTCGGATGATATTTTTGCCGTCTTGCCTCAAAAACAGATTTTTATCAGGTTGCGTACCAACGCAAAAAAGATTCCAACGTTTTTTTATTGTGTGCTATAAAACTTTTACTATGACCTATCAAAACAATATTTACAACATCTCTATTAACTATATCCCTATTTTTAATGCGTTTTACTGCACCAATAAGTTGACTACCCGTTGCTTGATTAAAATCTAATTTCCAAGGACTTAAGCGAAAAAAGGATTTAATTGACAACTTTCGATTATCCTCAGCATTAGTTTTGTTGATTTGCAAACTTTTATCGGCTTTTTTGTGCTTATGAAATTTTGCTCGAATCATTCGATAAATTCGTATGACTGAAATAAAATGCCAAAATGATCGCATCTCAGTATAAATTGGCAATTCTATTAACTTACCTTCTATATCATATTTATTAATATCCTGTGAAGAAGCCGAATATGACAACAAATTATCATAAGCATTACGGTAATCGTAACACACATTCCCTCCTTGACATCCACCTTTATACACTGATGTATCGTGAGTAAGTCCATACTTCACTAAAGCTTTATAGAGATTTGGTGTCGGCATCATGCTCCAATTGGCAGCACGAAACAACCATACTTTATAATCAGATTTAACTGGACGGATAAGATTTTCCAGATAATCAACACATTGCCCCACCATTTCTTCAATTCGCTCATAAGGCAAATTCGCCATATTGTACTCTTCAATACATTGATCAAAACGACGGCCATCCCATACTGCCTTAAAATATGAGGAATGGATATGTAATTGCACATCATGCCCACGAAGTATGGCATCGCAAAGTTGCCGCTCAATATCAGCTACGTGAAAATCATCCTTTCCAGTTTCCTGCCAATAACGCCGGAAGCAAAGAATTTCGGCAACATCAGCCATAATTATCAAACGCTGCCCATAACTTTCCAATAGCGACATCAACTTATAGGTTGGCTCTACCATTAATGCATAAGGATTTCCATCTCCATTACCATGAATTTCATAATCTAGAGTAAAAAACAAATTATACTTTATCATAATCGAGTAGTACTAAATAAGCGTAACAAAAATCTTTGCCTCATAAGGAATTGCAAAATACTGTACCGCCATTTTGCAATAGTTATTTGACCGCCATCAAATTTCTCATATTTCCCTCCAAAACTACGCTTAAATTTAAACACTCCGAACGCAGGATGCTCACGATCGGGGTTCTGATAATCTTGAAAAACCGGCACTCCACCCATATCAAAACAGTCAACCTCTGTATGGTTTTTATAATGTAAAATTGCTCTCCAAAAAACTAATGCAGAACTTCCCGTACTCTTGTTCAATTCATAATCACTCCCCCCGGAATAATAATATGCAGTTTTCCCACCTGTTAACATCAATACAACAGTTGCAACCTCTTCTCCCACCATTCCAACAAACAATAAGGAATTAGGCTGACGTAAAAGACGATTGAAAAAATCGTTTGATTTTAACAGCATTGATGCGTTCGCATTTTTTTCTATAGCTCTTGCTTGAGTTTGTTTTCTCAATTTTTGAAACGCATCTAAATACGCAATAGAATTATCAGCATTTAATGCCAACACTGTTACTCCATTTTTCTCTCCTTTACGAATTCTATTTCGTTGTGTAGGTTCAATACCTTTCCAAATATCTTCTTCAGAAAGACTTAAATCAATTGTGAAAGTAGCATTTTGTTCCCGTTTCGAAAATGGGAAAATACCTCCTTTCTCCCTAACCCAGTGAGTCAGATTAAACATAACAATACCTTGTTGTTTAGCAAAAAAAGTTGCACGCTCAACAATCTTTATTTTAATTTCCTCTTCATTCCTTCCATTGTATAGAGGATAACTATCAAAATAGACACTCTTAGCTAATAATGAGACAAAACGACCATTGCCTCTCAACCATCCTACCCACCCTCCTACTACAATATCACCATCAAGAACAATAACACCCCATAACTTACTATCATACTCGTATGGCAATAATAGATTTCCCCAACGAGATTGTTGGACTATCTGATAATAGGCCATATAATTACTCTTATCTAACAATTCATATTCAAGCATACCTATACTCCATAATATAATGATTGTACTTGTTTTTCCCAATAATAACAAACCCCTTCTTTTTATAAAGATTAAGTGCCACCCTATTGTCGGTGTCAACTTTTAGTCTTACACTCTTCACATTTCTTTCGCACACAATTTGTAAGAGTTTTTCAGTTAGTAGCTGACCATAACCCTTACCTCTTTCTTCCATTCTAACTTTCACACCATAAATCCAATAATGTCGCCATTTTTTACGAATGACTCCTTCTGCCACAATTTTGCCACAACCGTCTATCATTACATACAATTCGTTTCTAAAACATCCTATCTTAGACAAAATAGAATAAATCCCCTTGTTTAAGTACTTCCTAAGTATTTTTTCCGATTCAAAATGCTCTAACACAATGGACCTATCCGAATCCAAATAACTACGCAAATAACACATGTTTATTTAACTATATTACGGTTGTGTAAATTCAAAATCTGTTTTTTTAAATATTGACTGAAGTGGTCTAATTGTTTCGGACACCGTTTTTTATTTTCTTACTAGATAATTAAAATGATTTCTATCAAGAAATGAAACCAATTGAGAGAAAACATACTTAAAATTATACATAAGCCAATCGAATAGTTAACAAAGATATAAATTCAAGTCTGTTGACTCTAAAAGCCCTTGTAATTGCCTAACAGTCAATGTTTTCAAATAATTTTTATGTTTTTAAGTGGACACTAATGATAAAAAACAATTGATAATAAGAATCTTGTGTTCCATTATAAACCTAATTTAAGCCCTTTATCGCATCAACATAAATATTATAAATCTGTGTCGCGGTTTTTTGCTTATCTAAAAATTCGATCTTACTTCGCGAATCTATGTTGTTGTATTCCACAGCCAAAACTATATTTTCAGATATCTCTTCAGAATTATACCTGGATATAAAAACACCATCAATCCCTTTTGATAACTCTTTTACATCACCAACATCTACGCTTACAATTGGACAATTACAAGCGAGTGCTTCTTTAATCACCATAGGAGAACCTTCAGTAATTGAAGTAAGCAACATGCAATCGCACGCATTAATCAATTTTGCCACCTCATCTCTCTTATACCCTTTCAACTCAATAAGATCATAGTTTGGCAGATTTTCTAACGACCTCTTCGCCAGGGAAGCATTTTTTACTTTTATATCAAATCGCCCACCGAAAAGAACCAACTTCCTGTTTAACGGAAAACCGAGCTCCTTTCTGCAATCATTTTTGTCCATCGGTTTAAAGATGTCAAAATCGACCCCACATGGAATTACAACAGCTTTTCTTTTCACTATACTTTTTCCTAAAAGCCTCTTTGAAACAAAAATATTCTTCTTGGATAAAATTAATGAAAATATGGATAACAGCCTGGTTAATAAGTTGTTTATATCACTTCCATGAAATGTTGTAACTACCGGTATACTCCTCTGAAAATTGGCTAATATCCCCATATGACCACTATGGGCATGGATAATGTCATATTTATAGCCGTTATCCCGCAAAAACTTAGCAAAATCTTTTACATGGAAAATATACCCTTTTAATCCCCCTTTTTTTATTAAATAATATTCATACTCAACACCTAACTTTTCAATAGATTCATTCTGTTCAAAAATAAACGCGGCTACGGGCTTTCCATATAGCTGATAATTATCCGGCAACTCCCTGCAAACTGTCAACACACTGATCATAATTATCTACTTGTCATTAAATTAAATTTGCCTCTCTTGACAAAATATAAATCTCAAAATTTGGATACATATTATCATAGATAATGACAAACTTCACGAATAAACTATTTTATCTATTCGAGATTATTGCTTAATGCGTATAGCTCGCTGTATCCGTGAACGGCTCTCTTCATCCCAAAAATAGTTTGGCCTTTTTTTCCTAATTTAACTCTATCTGTCTTATCTATAAGGTCTCTGACTTTTGATCGTGAAATAGATGAAATATCCGAAACTTGTAGTCCGCAGTCAAATTCCATTGTTATGCGGGATACAAGGTCTATAGACCCATTATGTATCAATGGTAAGCCGCATGCCAAATATTCACTAAACTTTACCGGAGACGAGACCCAATTCACAATATTGTGATCTCTCCATATAAACGCAACGTCCGCTGCTGATAAATATTCCGGCATCTTGTTGAACGAAATAAATTTATTGATAATATTGCCGTGATTTATCGCTTTCCTGGATAAATTCAGAACCTTAAAACCATTATTCGCCAATTCCGTTATCCTTTCATTGAGTTGCCAGGCCGCTGTTCCTCCCGAAGCAAAGACAATTAAAATTTCTTCTTCCAACAGATTCATTTGACGCCTTATTTCTACCCGCTTTTCTATTGAAAAGTTAAAGTTTGGACCAACTAAACAAGAGTTCACAGCTATTCTACTCTGATCAACCTTATATTTATCAACTAAAAAAGTTTTTAATGCGTTGGAAACAACCGATATCTTCCCATAATTATTCTTCAACTCTTTCAGGGCATTTCTATAGTTGGATATTTTAAAAAAATCGTAGGGAGATTTACTTGAATATATTTTGTACTCTTCCAGTGAAACTCCCCTTATATCGGTAACAATATTACGGTCATATATACCAAATCTACTTTTTATTTTCCACAAATGATATGACATCATTTCCCCTCGAATATGAAAAATACTATGTGCGATATGATCATTGCCGAGGGTAGCAATAGCTTTTTGTAGATTTATTTTGATCAACCAATTAAACAAACAATAATTAGGAAATGTCTTGAAGTAAATCACATCTATCCCTTCCAAGCATCTTGTTTTCAAGAATTCTTTCTCCCCGTTGTTTTTATATCCAAAAAGTAGGGTCACCCTATCAAATAGTTCACATTGCTTGACATATTTGACAAAAGCAAGAACCTGGGATTCAAAGACGGAGCTAACACCGTTGTTTATGTAGATTAAATTCCGCAATTTTTCTGCTTTATTCCATTTTGTCCTGCATCGGACAAAATGGATAATCCTTATTTTTCTCCTCTCACGATCAATGTCGCTGGGATTAATATTTTAAAAATATCAATGTTTTCGGAAACAATCCGGGATGGTACGCCCGCAACTGTTACATTTTCCACTGTAATTGATTTATTCACCACAGAATTAGCGCCTATAGCCACATTATTCGCGATAGATATATCACCATAAATTTTTGCGCCTGGCCCAATATATACATTGTTCCCTATCTTGGGAGCTTTATCGGAGTATCCCGCCTTAGTTCCGATATTCACACCACAATGAATCCTACAATTGGATCCTATAACGGCTCCTTTATTAATAATAATAGTACCCACATGAGCGATAGATAAACCGGGCCCACAAGTGTTCACTGGAATATAAAATCCTAACTTTATGGAAAGCTTGTGATACTGCCATGATAGAAAAGCGACTCTAATCTTATTGGTTAAACCTGTTCCACAGTTTTTATAATACTCAAGTTTACGCATTAGTTTTTGAAACGTCCATACATAATCTTTTATTAAAAAATTTTTAATACGTCGTTCAAAAGAAATTTGATTTTTATTGGTACGGCCCAATGCGATGCGATCCGCGTTCAAATAATATATATAATCGTCATAAGAGTTTATCATAGACTAAATAAATAATTGTTATAGTATGATATCTGTAAATATCTTGATATTCTGATTATTAAATATTAATTAAGGAACCCATTTCCAAAAAGAAAGATTTGTTTGCCCCACTATCATAACCTGGCGTAAAGGTCATCTCACCAAAAATCGGTTTTGCGCCAACCTCGTACAAATCAACCCTTACAAATTGAAAAGGCTCAGATAACTTTTCCGCTATTTCAATCATATATTGTAAACTTTCTGGCCTTACTTCGTATTCAATAAAGTCATGGATCGGATCCATTTTATGAATTAGTTTTTCCCATTCCCTGGTGTAAATCATTTTTTTTACTTTATGGGTATTAAGTATTCTATCTGAATAGACAAAAATATAATGAACCTTCCCATGAAAACAGTAAAACTTATAATCTATGAGCGATGTAGAGCTCATATTATCATTTTCAATATATCGTTCAGCAATAATACAGGGCTCGATTTTTGAATAGTGTGGTTGGCCAGATCTTCGACCATAATCATCTTTAAGCCATTTATCCAACTTTTTCCTTATTTCGTCATAATTAATTGTGTTCTTATCTTTTACAACAAGGTTTGTCTCGCAGGCATTGTTTGTTTTCAATACAAATTTTTCAGGCAATTCTGAGAAATCAATATCACTCACTTTATAATAGTGACCATATAATTCATTCAAAATATTCGCGTAACCACACTTCGAAACATAGTCTCTAACTTTATACTTATCCGTTAAATCCGACCACAATGCGGTGTCTCCATAAAATCTTATAAAATTAATTTTCTCATACAAATTTTTTGGATTATCGATATCCAGCTTATCTCCAATATATTTTTTATAAGCGTATTTTGTAAATGATTTCGGATAGTACCTGGAAAGATTTCTGGTAATGAGTCTTTTCATCCAAACTAGAGGGTAAATCAGAACACGAAAAGCTTTGTTATTGTTTATTGTCATATGAAACTATAAATAAAAATAATATACATTGGTGACAAACATTGTGAATCTCTGAATTTAACGATTTGTTCATATTAAAAATTACACAAAACTTAATGTGAACACAAGCCACGACTAATGAGTTCTCCTCTACATATTCCGTTCAACTGAGCTTCTAAATCCCGCTATTTGCTTTAGTAATAACCAAATAACCTTATTCATATAGAAATATAAAAGATTAACGGCTCTCTTTCAGTCTTTGTAATAACCAAAGGTTAAAATGATGAAACCCTTTAACTTTCGCGTTATTGCGTTTTATTTTATTCGTGTCCCCCAAAAAAACACATTTGATGTATGAAATGAAAAGAAGCGTAACTTCCGAAAGGTAATACAATAAGAAATTTACCCTAGGTAGATGTAAATATCTTAAAATCACGGTACTTTTAATGTGCCAAAATACCAGTTTAACATTCTGGTCACGTCCACCTATTGAAACACTTCCTTTATGCCATATTCTCGCATAAGGTGTATAAACTAGTTTATATGATACAGACTTCGCCCTAAGGGCAAAATCTGCCTGTTCTGAATTGAACCAGAAATGTGGAGAATATCCTCCAATTTCATGATATAACTCTAAGGGGAAAAGCCAAAAAACATCATCTATCAAATCTCTCTCCGAAACTCTATCATATTGACCACAATCTATTTCATTAAAACCAATATGTTCAAATGATAGATTCCATTTTTTTTTCAAAATATAACCAATGTCTTGTAATCTGTTAGTGTCATCATAATCGAATACCTTTCCTGTTACAATCGCTTTATTGTTAAAATCACGGCATGTATCAACAAGTGCCGATATAGCATTTCTATCCAGAATCGTGTCATTATTCATTATCAAAAAATAGTCGGGTTTTTCTTGTAACCCACAATTCAGTCCAAAATTTATTCCCCCAACATAACCTTTATTCTCATGAATTCGTCTAAGAATGATTCTCTTATCTTCTGGCAATAATCTTTTTAATTCGCTAAAATTCTCCTCTGATGATCCATTATCAATAAGTAGTATACTAAAATTATCGTAATCAGACATTAAAATTGAATCAATACATTTTAATGTATATTCTGATTGATTATAATTCAATGTTATTATTAATACTTTTCCCATCTGTACAAAAATGTGTTGTATGAAGATTTTGATAGAAAACCTCCCTCAAGGCAAAATACCAACCCAATAAGATATAAAAAACTGAAACACTCTCGGCATTTGAAACAGGACTGAACCAATTCATATATAAGATTAGGGTGTGAATAAAATAAATCATGAGGCCCAATAATATTACACTTATTTGATCAATGTTTCTTTGAGATGCGCGCAACGCTCTGAAAGTTTTTAAATCTCTTAGGAGTGCCCTTATCAGAATTATATATACTGGAAGATAAAACAATAAACCCAAGATACCCGACATCGCGAGAGCGGATTGAAAAGGATAATCAGAAGCCTCGTATCCATACCTTTCTCCCTCACTGGTTCTCCATAAATTATTGAAACCTGTTCCCAGCAAAGGGTGTTTTGTAAATTCTTCAACCATTTTTTCTCTTCCAAAGAGAGCTAACCTTTCATCTCGGAGTCCAGTAATGTTACTTCCTGTTTTTATAACATTTATTGTACTCTTAACCAAAACATATCCAGATCTAACATAAGTAGGGAATATTAACCCAACAATGACTATCATAAAAAAAGAGAATAAGGCAACTCTGAAATACTGGGTTATTTTGCTGCGATTTATATATGAGAAAATCAGCAACCCAATTATAAAAGTAATCACAAAACCCATGATATGCCTTCTAGTAAGAGAAATCAACCAAACTAAATTTATCAATATCAAACCTAGTATTATTAATTTGCTATTCTTTTTTTTGTACTTAAAGATAAGAACAGCCGCACCAAGTGGCGTCAAAAAAGGCATAACCCCATAGTCAAGCAATATGTATCTATCTTGATCAATGAACCCCCTAGAAAAAACGGTATATGGAAGAATTTCAAACCCCGAAACAAATGATTGTAAAAACAGTAACAGTATAACTATACTGGAAATTAAAAATAATGTTAAAAAAAGACTCCAACCTCTTTTGAAAAATGAAAATGAGAAGTAAAAAATCATTGAGGAATATAGCGCGAACCGGAGTTTGTATAAATTAAAAACCACATCAACATTTGTTTCCCGCAATTGGGGAGTAATAAAACCAAAAACAACAAAATAATAAATTAAAAATATTAGGATACTTATGTTGAGTAATATTGTGTCTTTATGTTCAGAACGCTTGTAGCCTTTGATAAACAGGAAACAGAACAATAAAACCAAGAACAAAACATCATTTAGATTAATTCTGTCAATTATTTCAAATATACCTAATGTTTGTTGAATCCCTCCAGGATTGGTGAACAGTATCAAAGCAGTCCAAAAAATAATGTCAACAAGCTTATACTGTTGTTTTTTTACCAGAATATCCATTAATACCTGAGTATATAAAACAATAAATACTTACACATAATTTCATTTCAAATCTTTTGTTCCGTTAAATATTTCGTAGTACAATAGATACTACTTATGTGCTTAAAAACGCACGATAAAAGCCTGAAAAAATTTTTTTTATGTTTTTTGGAAACCTATAAAACGAAAAAACAAAAAACTTGGAATAAAGTTCCAATTTTTTTAATAAGTTTAATTGCTTGTTGTTTAATAAGTAATAGAGGTGCCATTGGCCTCTCATATAATTTGCTTTAATCCTAAAATTTGGCAGGAATTCTTGGAGACCATTTATGGTAGCAAGATTTGCTTGATATACCAATTTAACGGTCGTATTCGAAGAAAAGCCTCCTTGATGTTTTCGGTATACGGACATAACTTCATGATGAATCTTGATTTTACCATGATATGATAGAACAATCATTAAAGGATGATCACGAAACAATAAAGTGTTTTTTATATTATTGAAATCAAACTTATGTTGGTTAATAACCAACGATGAGAGATGAAATGGAATATTTGTCAAAAAATCATCCGTAGATAACGTCTCTTTTTTTGTTTGATCAAGGTAAAATTGTTTTTTATACTTAGTGCCATCGTCATTTAACGTTAATGATTCGTGACCGGAAGCGACATATTCAGGTCTTGATTCCAAAAATTCAATCTGCTTTTGTAGTTTTAAAGGATCTGTCCAATAATCATCTCCTTCACAAAAGGCAATATATTTTCCCCGAGCAGCTTGCTTAACAGATATGAAATTGTTGGTCATTCCCCGATTCAGGCTAGGGTATTGTCCTATAATTATTCCAGGGTTCTTTGACTCTAACTGTTTTACAATTTCTCTTGTCTTATCGGTGCTGCAATCTTCCCCTATTATCAACTCATAAGGAAAATCCGTTTTTTGCATCAACACACTGTCTATTGCGTTTCTGATAAACATTTCATGATTGTAGGTAAGCATACAAACTGAAACTAATGGCTTCTCCATTTTATAAATACTTTTCTTTTACCACATTTAATGTTACAATATCAGAAATTGTAACTACTTGAATATATCGACATATTGGAAGATATTCCCGAAAAATCTTCTAATGTGATTTTAACTTGTCCTTACAATAAGGCGAATACCGCATACCTCCAGTCTTGATAATTAAATTCTCGGCACCTCCTTCCATCCAAAAACTATCTTTTTTGTCAAAGAAAAAAGGATTGTAAGCAAGAATATTCTAATTTGATATTATTTCACATATATTTGAAACAACATCGACTTTCAAATCAGAATATAAAGGCAAGCATATAACTTTTCCGGATCTATCAAGTGCGGTTGGCAGATTGGATTGACGTGCGGAATCCAGTCCTCTGTAAATGGGAAACTCGCTTATCAAAGGGTAGAAATATCTTCTTCCATAAATGTTTTGCTTTTTTAATTTCTCATAAAGTTCATCTCTACTCATACCATATTCTTTTTCATCAATATATATCGGAAAATAGGCATAATTGGAAATAGTATCCAATGGCTCCGTTAAAAAGGAAATACCTTTGACCCCCTGTAAACTCACACGATAAATTTCTGTGATTATTTTTCGTTTTTTTACGTTTTCATGATAATATTTCAGCTGCAGCAGTCCTAATGATGCCTGCATCTCATTCATCTTTGAATTTATTCCTAGTTCCAATACTTCAGTTTCACTCGCAAATCCAAAATTTTTCAAGTAATCTATGTGCTTTTTTGATGATTGATCATGACAAATAATCGCGCCACCCTCCATTGTATTAAAAACTTTGGTGGCATGAAAACTCAAAATAGAGAGGTCGCCATAATTGCAAATTCCCACTCCTTTGTACTTAACTCCAAAGCAGTGTGCGGCATCATATATTACCTTTAGCCTATATTTATCCGCAATTTCCTTGATTCTTTCGACATCGCATGGATTGCCATAGACATGAACTGGCAGAATAGCGGAAGTCCGGGGAGTAATGGCAGATTCTATTTTTTCCGGATCAATATTACAATACTCGGGCTCTATATCCACAAAAACTGGTTTTATATTGTTCCATAATAAACTATGGGTTGTGGCCACGAAACTATAGGGTGTAGTAATAACTTCACCTGTAATACCCAACACCTGCAAAGCAGTAATCAAGGCTAAGGTACCATTCGCAAAGAGAGAAACATAAGGTACTCCTAAAAATTTTGCCAACTCTTTTTCAAACTCCTGATGAAATGGTCCATTGTTTGTTAAAATCTTGGTTTCCCATATTTTTTGTAGATATGGAATAAACTCTTCTAAATCAGGCAGAGAGGGCTTTGTGACAAATATTTTATCCATTTCGTTTTATCAGTTTCGTTACTATCAACTTTATTTCTGTATACTCTTCCAACCTTAACAAATTTGAGATAAATAATACCAAAAAGAAAGATATCGATGAAATCAATATAAGGAGTTCAATATTGTTTAAATAACTTTTGAGAAAAATTGTCAAAGGCAACATCAATATGACCATAATTAAAGCAACAAAAAATGTTTTTGATATACATTTAAGCTGTTCAAATAGACCTAACCTTAATAACTTATTCGTATAATATGTATTGATCGCCAAAGATATAAATGAAGTCACTATCATTCCACATATCATTGCCTGAATTCCAACAAATATTCCTAAAAGAACTGAGGTTGAACCAATAATTTTCTTGTATACTTCTACCTTCAAAAAGAGATCTGACCGTCCCAGTGCCGTTAGAATTTGAACATTTATGGTATGCATAGGATAAAAGAGTCCGACAAATACGAGCAATCTAAGATAAGGGACCGCTCCCCGCCATTGTTCTCCCAACAATCCTATGATAAGCGGTTCAGATAATATAAACATCAACAACATAGCATTGACATTGAAATACATAACAATCTTTATCACTTTAACTATCGCTCTTCGCAACCGTTCTATATCATCCTGCATTTTAGAAAAAACCGGTAATAAAAAGCTCATCAAAGAATTAGAAATAGTGTGTGATGGTAGGTTATTAAATTGTTCGGCTTTTGTGTAGTAACCTAATTCAGCGGCAGGAAAAAATTTTCCAACAACCAATCTATTAATTTGCTGGTAAACTCTATCAATAATTCCCGAAACCAACAATTTATTGCTGAAACCAAACAACTCCTTAAAAGAATTCTTATTGAATTCAAAAGAAGGCAACCAACGATTGGACATCCATAATTGAATATTGACAAAAATCTGGTTCAATAGTGTTTTCCATATAAGAGCCCAAACACCATATCCTTTGTATGCCAGATATATCGCTATGATTCCAGATAAAATCTGAGAAACAAGTTCTATTCTTGTCTTAATTTTAAATCTTATATCGCGTACTAATAAAGAGTTTTGAACTATTGTAAGAGCATACAAGATTATCATCAACGAAAGTGTTCTTACAATTCTGACCAATTGAATGTTACCGTAGAACTTTGCTATCAAAGGCGCAAGTAAATACAATATTATGAAAGCAATAACGCTAACTCCAAGGTTTAAATAAAAGACAGTGGAAAGGTCACTTTTTGTTATCTCTTTTCTCTGGATTATGGCCGTACTAAAACCGGAGTCAACGAAGACATAAAATACCGTTATGAAAACCAAAGCCATAGCGACCAAGCCATACTCTTCAGGCATTAGCAATCTGGCAAGAATGATACCTATTAGAAATTGTACCCCTTGTTGTAATAATCTACCAGTAAGGCTCCAAGATGCTCCGGATATTGCTTTATCTTTTAACCCGCTCAAACCAGTCTCTTTATAAATTTTGCCGGTACTCCTCCCACCATGATCCCGGCTTCCACATTATGTACAACAGCGGTGTTCGGGGCAACTACAGAATAGGATTCGACCAAGACACCCGGATATATAGTACAGTTGCCCCCAACATAAACATTGTCTTTAATTATAATACCTGAAGTTGGTCTATAACTATCTCTATTGGCCGCGTTCAGTGGAATGCTATTTTGGACCATCTTGACGCTACTGTGGCACCATAATGCTGTTGATGGTCCGGCAATATGAACAAAGTTACCTATTGTAATATTTGAACAGCTATCAAGAATATTATTTACGCCTATATAAGATTCTTCTCCTATCGTTATATTCCCCATCCCATTGCCAATAACCTTTACCCCTCCTTCAATCATACTGTTATGACCAACGCTGATTTTAGTGAGTTTAACCCCCCTCTCCAATTACCACATTATCGCCAAGAACTACCGTTGGTGAAATTGAAGACCCTCTTCCAATTTCGCAATTTACTCCTACGATGGCTTTTCTGGACACCCTAACCGAATAATGAACTTTGCAGCTAGGGTTTTTAAGTTTGAACAATATAAAATTTACAATATTACGTATCATTTTATTTGTGTTAATCTATTTATTACCTTATACATGACCGAACTATAAGAATAAATTGGATATTTATAAATTTGATCGGATATTCCAGTCTTAAATTTATATATACCCGGCAACCTCGTCTTGTTTAAGTTACATAGATCATAAAATCGGGAACCTAAGTTCTTTGCTTCTCTTATGGCCTCCCATTGTAATAATTCTCCCTGGCCTTCATTGATTACACCCTCTTTTGATGCCCCTTTGTAATAATGCATGTAATTCATATTCCCCAACACAATGATGCCAGACAGAATTTCTCCATCTTTTTTTGCGATCAGAACAAATGCCTTATGTTCATTAAAGTAAGCACTTAGAATAGCTTCATAATAGTCAAAGTCTAAATCGTCGTATCCCAACTTTTTGTGCAACACTTCCAGAATCGGCCACAATTTCTCCAGCCCTTCAATACTA
>JGI24710J26742_10003003_pt1 | contig 14521 bp, 16 predicted proteins | sample BioPla2DNA2_FD_26742 | JGI IMG/M metagenome (IMG submission 26742) | reverse complement strand
AGACAGGTACCGAATGTCGAGGATTGGTAGAGAATGCTGAATGATTTGATTGAGAAGAGAAAAAAAGTCCTTGCGGAGTCTGAACAGCACAAAGACAGGCGTAACGAGCTTAACGCGCTTGCCAGCAAGAATGCCCGTGAACGCAACGCGCTGAATGCACAGACCCGCGAATTTGTCGAGGAGGCGCAGCAGCATAAAGAGCAGCGGGATCAGATCAATGAAGATGTCCAGGCGCTAAAAGACCAGAGGAACGAGTACAACGAGAAGGCAAACGTGCTCTTTGAGGAGATCGAGGCCTTCAAGAAGGAGCATGGCAACCTCAGGAACCGGGGCATCAAAGAACTGCAGAAGCAGATCGAGCACCTTGAGTTCAAGCAGCAGACAGAGGTCTACAGCACCGATAAGGAGCGCGAACTGATCGAGAAGATCAAGCACCTGAAGGCATCGGTCAAGGATCAGGAAGCCGAACTTGAACAGAACAAGGAGATGCGGACGAAGCTCACTGAAGCCCGTGAATTCCGCAGACAGGCTTCTGAGATCCACAAGGAGGTCACGGAGAAGGCTGAGGCTGCACAGCAGCACCATGACCTGATGGTCGAGTCATACCGGAAGGCCGACAGATCCCGTGAGGAGGCTGATGCTGCTCACCAGCAGTTTGTTGAAGCTCAGGAATCGGCTGATGAGGAGCACAAACAGTTCATCGCCTGCCAGAAGGAACTTCGTGATTATGATAAGGTGATCTCGGGCCTGCGCAAGAAAACCAGGAAGACCCGGGTCACAAAAGAGCAGAAAGCGGTTCGGAAAGAGGCAGAGAGGATCTTTGAACAGTTCCGGAGCGGGGAGAAACTCACTACTGACGACCTGCTCCTGCTTCAGCGTGCCAAACTTATCTAATACTTTTTTCCCGATCATCGGGGAAGCCGTGAAGCCCGCAGGCCATCCCATCGAATATTTTTTCTCCGGCATCGCTGCAAATTATTTAATAGATTCGAAGAGATGTTCTAGTGAATGGTAAAAGAGCGGACGCTCGTTCTTTGCGTCGATCGTGATGACGATCTCGGGTTCAAGGCTCAGATAGATGGCCCGGTTGTGGGCAGGGAGGCATGCCTCCACGCGGCGACCTCCCTCGGCCTGATCGATCCTGAAGACTCTGACGTTAACGCGATATTTGAGACGGTCAAGATCTATGATGAACTTGTCGAACGAGGAGAGGAGGTTGCCGTCGCCGTCATCTGCGGCAATCACATGAACCTGCTCGAAGGGGACCGGCGGATTGCGTCCAGTCTTGATGCGATCCTGGGGAGGACGGATTCGAATTCCTGCATCCTGGTGACGGACGGTGCCGAGGATGAATACGTCCTTCCGATCATCCAGTCCCGGGTACCGGTCAGCAGCGTGCGGAGGGTTGTGGTCACCCAGATGCCAAACCTCGAAGGAACCTACTACATCCTGAAGCGACTTCTCGATGACCCGAAGGTCTCAAAACTGGTCCTTGTGCCGCTCGGTCTTGCCATGCTCCTCTACGCAGCAGGCTACCTCCTGGGGTACCCGGAGGGGGCGACCATCGTCGTCGTCGGCGTCGTCGGTATCTACCTGCTCTTCAAGGGTATGGGGATCGACGAGATATTCAGTTATTTTGTCTTATCGTTGAGGACATCGCTTCATGGCGGCAGGTTTACGTTCGTCTCGTATATCACCGCAATACTGCTTTGTATCGTAGGGGTTATCCTCGGGCTTATAAGCCTCCTTGATTATTATACAGCCTCCGGCATTTTTTTTCAGATCCTGGCATTCATGTACGGCTCTATCGCCTGGTTCACCGCCGCCGGCCTCGTTGCATCGGGGGGGAAGATCATCGATGTCTTCCTCAATGAGCGGGAGGCAGTCAGGCGGGTGATCGCCATTCCGTTCTTTGTACTGGCGATAGGGGTCATCGCTTACGGTGCAAGCATCTATATCCTCTCGATCAGTGAGATTCCGGGCTTCCCGATAGCTGACGACGCCGGCGCGAAGTACATCATCTTCACCACGATCGGCGGCCTCTTCTGCGCTTTCTTCGGCGTCTACCTCCAGTCGTTCCTGGGGAAGGGGGGAGATGAATGCGAACTGATGCTGGTGGAGAGAGGGGTGTAGCGCTGGAGGGGCGCCGCCACTCAGGCGCCCGGGGCACCTGGTGATATAACCTCGTGGGGGGATGCGAGGTGACCGTCGCGTCTATCTCGTTTTGCCCCCCAGGGCCGGAGCAGCGCCGGAAAAAAAGAGTACCGATCCCCGGGCGGACAGCCCCTTATTACCCTGCACCACAAACCTGACTATCATTATGATCAACGACCGCGAGAAGGCCGCGTTTGAAGCAGGTATCAAACTCGGCGTCATATACCACCAGTTCGTCGGGACACCGATCGCCCGCGAGACCGCCGGCGCTGTTGAGGCAGCGATCGAGGCGGCCATCGGCCTCCAGCCCTACGTGACGGATATCCGCGTCCGACTGAACCGCGATCTCATGGTCTCAAACCGGTTCGGCTACTCGGAGCTCACCGGGAAGATGTTTGATGTTGAGATCACGACCCGGGTAGGTGAGACCACCTGCCGGGCCAGGCTGCGCCTCGAGGACGACTACCCCATGATGGAGGTCGTCGAGTTTTTATGATACTCTCCGGTATACCGATCACCGACGACCATATCCACATCGACCCGGTAAACGGGCGGGGGATCGAGGCCGCAAAAGATTTCCAGCGGAGCGGGGGGACACATATCTTTCTCGTCACAAAACCCTCCTGGTCATACGGTATCACGCCCTCGTCCGGCGAGGACTACCGTGGGGCCTTTGATGCAACCCTCAGGACGGCTGCCATGATCCGGGAGATCGGGCTTGTGGTCTACCCGGTCCTCGGCGTCCACCCGGCGGAGATCAGTCGCCTCGCTGAGCGGATGAGCCTGGATGCGGCCGCCGGGATCATGATGGCCGGGCTCGATCTCGCCGCCCGCTACGTCGAGGAGGGGGAGGCCGTCGCGCTGAAGAGCGGCCGGCCCCACTACGAGGTCGCCCCGGACGTGCTTGCGGCATCTAACACGGTTCTCTTCCATGCCCTCGAGCTCGGTGCGGAGTGTGACTGCGCCGTCCAGCTCCACGCCGAGAGCGGCCCCTGCGCCGATGTCGTCGATATGGCCGGGCGGGCGGGAATCTCCATTGAACATGTCGTCAAACACTTCGCGACCCCCGATACCCCGCTTATGCCCTCGCTCATCGCGCGACACGAGGATATACCGGCACTCGCCCGGGCGGGGCGGTGGTTCACCATGGAGAGCGACTACATGGATGAGAACGCCCGGCCCGGCGCGGTGATCGGCCCGAAGTCTGTCCCCCGGTTCACGCGCCGTTACCTGGAAGAGGGACTCATCACCGAAGAAGACGCCTGGCGCATCCACGCCGATACTCCGTCGCGCACCTACGGCGTGGATATCGTCCTTCCCTCGCAGAACAGTGCACCTTTTTGATAACTCCCGTCATAGAGATCTATGATGTACCTGAAAGTGCACCACATACCGGGCGCCGGTGAGGTGGTGGCCGCCTGCGACTCCGAGCTCCTGGGCGTCACCCTGATGCATGGAGACGTGGAAGTCTGCGTCACCGGAGGGTTTTACGGCACAGAGCGTGCCACCGAGGAAGAGGTCGGTCGGGCTCTTACCGACGCGATGAATGCAAACATTATAGGGAGGCGTGTTGTAGCCCTCGCTATCGCCCTGGGGCTTGTCAGGGAAGAGGACTGTGTCATGATCGGTGGCATCCCCCATGCCCAGGTATTCGGTATATGACCATACAGACAAACATCTGCCCCCGTTGCGGGCAGCCGACAGAGGGAGGACTCTGTCCTGAGTGTCGGGCCGCTGATACCAGGGTGCTCACCTGCGAACCCCGCGTGACCGCAGTCTATTGCCCGGTCTGCGACTCGCAGAAACACGGCAGAACCTGGTCCGACCTGCGTGTGTCGCGTGAAGACCTCATCGCTGAGCTGGCGATCTCGGCGACAAAGATCCACGAGGATGCGAAGGATATCAGGGTCACCGTCCGGTCAGAGGAGACCGGGCCGAACCGGACCATCTGCACGCTCGATCTGGAGGCGACCCTCTACTCGGTCCCGGTCCACGAGACCTGCGAGATCGAGATCCTCTGGCAGAAGGAGGCCTGCGATCGGTGTAGCCGGATCTCAGGCGGCTACTACGAAGGGATCGTCCAGGTGCGGGCCACGGAGAGGAAGATCAACGCCTACGAGCGTAAGGTCGCTGCGAGCATCGCAGAACAGACTGAAGAGGCGCTCCAGGAGGCGGGCGATCGGCTCTCGTTCATATCGGAGCTTGAGAACTCAAAGGACGGCGTCGATATCACCGTCGGGTCTCAGCACCTCGGCCAGGAGATCGCGAGGATGATCACCGGGGCGCTCGGCGGTCGGTACACGACCCACCCGAAACTTGTCGGCGAGAAGGACGGGAAAGCCCTCTACCGCGTCACCTACTCGATCCGCCTCCCCTACTACCAGAAAGGGGATGTCGTGGTATCCCGGGGCGGCTACTTCGAGGTTCGCGATATCGAGCGGCAGCAGCGCCTCCGGGTCTTCGATCTCAAGGCCGGCGTGGCCCGGACCCTCACCGAGGCGGAGGTCGAGCGCCTTATAGGAAACGTCCGTGAGGCCGAGTCGGCGCTCGTCGTCTTCACCCAGCCGGATGTTGTGGGGCTTATGGACCCGAAGACCTATAAGACCCGGGAACTCGATGCTCTCCCCTGGACGTTCCCGATTGAGGGGCAGTCGATCCGGGTGCTCCGTGACGAAGAGCAGGACCGCCTGGTCATCGTCGGGTGAGTGGCGGTGCGTGCGCGGAAGGTGCCGGCGGCCGCCCTTGCCGGTCTCCGGGACGCTGAGTGGGTGGACCGAACCCGCCGACCGTATGTCCGGGACGGCACTGCCTGGGTTCCTGTCAGGGAAGGGTATCCGGCCGATGAGGATCTCCCGGAACGCGAGGTCTACCGGGGGCGCGGCTACCACCTCATCGGGGATGTCGCGGTCCTCCACGGCGATGCACCGACCGATGAAGAACTTGCGGGAATTATCCGTCACTGTCGGCCCCGTGGGGTTATCCGGGTGAAGGGGTTTGTGGGCGCGATGCGCACACCCGACGTGGAGATACTCTACGGGACAACCGGTGAGGTGCGCCACCGCGAGGAGGGCTATACGTTCATACTCGATCCTGGCCGGGTGATGTTTGCGCAAGGCAACCGCAACGAGAAGGCGAGGATCGCAGCCCTCGTCCGTCCTGGCGAGCGGGTCGCCGATATGTTTGCCGGGATCGGCTACTTCACCATACCGGCAGCCGCAAGCGGCGCGACGGTCCACGCGATGGAGATCAACCCGACAGCATTTGAATACCTGAGGCGAAATATTATAGAAAACCATCTCGCGGACCGCATCATGGCGGAGATCGGTGACTGCCGGGCGCTCCTCTCCGGCACATACGACCGGATCCTTATGGGGCACTTCGAGGCCCCCTCGATGCTCGCCGACGCTCTCGCCCATGTTCATGGCGGGAGTGTACTGCATCTCCATAGCATCGGGGATGCGACTTCTGCGATCCGGGAGGCGGTGGCGGAGACCGGGCTCAGAGCATCGATCACCGCTCGCCGGGTGAAGAAGTACGGTCCGCATGCGTGGCATATGGTGCAGGATGTGACGATATCATGAAAAGACTCTCAGGAAAGACGGTCGTCCTTGCAGTGACCGGGAGTATCGCGGCCGTGGAGACGGTGAAACTCGCCCACGCCCTGCGCCGTCTGGGCGCTGAGGTCCAGGCGGTCATGACCGGAGCGGCGGCCGGGATCATCCACCCCGATGCCCTGACCTACGCGACGGGGAGGCCGGTGGTGACCCGGATCACGGGGCTTGTGGAGCATGTCCTCTACTGCGGGGAGGGCGGGGCCGCCGATCTCCTGCTGATCGCGCCCTGCACGGCAAACACCATAGGAAAGATCGCCTGCGGGATAGACGATACACCGGTGACGACGTTTGCGACGACGGCGCTCGGGCGGGGGATGCCGGTTGTGGTCGCCCCGGCGATGCATGAGAGCATGTACCGCCACCCCGGCGTCGCGGAGAACCTCGACCGGCTCCGGTCCTGGGGCGTCGATATCATCCCCCCCCGGATCGAGGAAGGGAAGGCGAAGATCGCCGATAACGAGACGATCGTCCTCCACGCCGAACGGGCGATATCTGAGAGACCGCTTGCAGGAAAGCGTGTCCTCATAACGAGTGGCGCGTGTGCCGAACCCCTCGATGACGTCCGGATCCTCACCACCCGCTCGACCGGCCGGATGGGACGGGCGCTCGCGCTTGAGGCGTTCAGGCTCGGCGCTGATGTGACAGTGGTGCACAACGGGGTGTTTCCCTGTGTGCGAAACGTCCATGTTACGAGCGCCGCGGAGATGCGCTCGGCGGTCCTCCGTATCTGCCGGGACGAGGGGGTCGATATCTACGTGAGCGCGGCCGCTATATCGGACTTCGCGCCCGAACGTCAGGAGGGGAAGATCCCGAGCGGCTCGCCCCTGACGGTAAGGCTCACCCCCCTCCCGAAGATCATCGATGAGGTTATGGCCGCCTGCCACCCCGTGACAGTGGCCTTCAAGCTTGGCTGGCATGAGGATGAGCGGGCGCAGGAGATGCTCGAGACGGGTCTGCGGATGGTTGTCGTGAACGCTCCGCCGGCTATGGGGGCGGCGGAGGGACTATTCTCGCTCATGACCTTCGATGGGGTTACCGAAGTCTCGGGGAGCAAAGAGGAGGTCGCAGCAGCGGTATGGTCAGGACTGCTGTAGCCTTCTCCCCTGGCCATATATCCGGCTACTTCAGGCGCATCGAGGGGAAGGAGCCCTCAGAGACCGGGAGCATCGGGGCCGGCGTTGTCATCGATGAGGGGGTGCGCTCGACGGTGACCCCTGCCGCGACGACGAGTGTCCGGGTGGTCTGGCAGGGCCGGGTCACCACCACCGGGTCACCGCCGATCGAGTACGCCCTCGACCGGCTGGGGGTCTCCGCCCACGTCACCACCGGGTGCCGGCTCCCCATAGGCGCCGGGTTCGGGCTCTCGGCGGCCGCCCTCATTGCGACGCTCACGGCTGTAAACCACCTCTTCGATCTCGGCCTCTCTGCGGATGATGTGGCGGCAAGGGCTCATGAGGCCGAGGTTGTCCACCGGACGGGCCTCGGGGACGTCGCCGCGAGCCAGGCCGGCGGGGTCGTCTGCAGGATGGGGGCCGGCATCCACGCAGAGATCATCCGCTTCTACCCGGACGAACCGCTCTACGCCGTGAGCCTCGGTCCGCTCTCGACGGCCTCGGTCCTCTCGTCACCCGGGGCGATGGCACGGATAGAAGCCGCGTTTCCTGACCGCTGCCCCCGAGATCTCGCGGACTTCTGCCGGCTCTCAAGGGGGTTTGCTGATGCGAGCGGGCTCGTCGCGCCGGAGGTGCAACGGGTGCTTGCGGCCTGCGATGCCGCGGGAATCCCCGCGAGCATGACGATGCTTGGAAACGGCGTCTTTGCCTGCGGGGACGCTGCCGGCGAGGTGCTCTCCAGGTCTGGAGACGTCTACCGCCTCGATGTCGCCCGCCGCGGCGCATACATAATCGAGATGAAACCATGATCCCGAAAGACCATCCACGCTACCGCTCTCTCGTCGCCCGCGAGAGGCTCGCCCGGTGCGCCCGTGAGGGCATCGTTGCACTGGAGGGACTTGCTGCCCACGGGCGTGGGGAAGCGTTTGATTACCTTATCGGCGAGCGGACGACCCAAAGTGCGAAGGTTGCCGCCCGGACGGCCGCGGCCATGCTCCTCTCTGCCCGGCACCCGGTGATATCGGTGAACGGAAACACGGCGGCGCTTGCGGCGGACGAGATAGCGGCCCTCCAGCAGGCGAGCGGTGCAGATGTCGAGGTGAACCTCTTCCACCGGACCGATGAGCGGATACGACTGATCACCCGGCACCTTGAGGAGCACGGCGTCCGGGTTCTCTCCGGGATACCTGAACGACTCGTCCCGCTCGCCCATGACCGCGGGCTCTGCCTGCGTGAGGGGATCGGGGATGCGGATCTGGTTCTGGTCCCGCTTGAGGATGGGGATCGGTGCGAGGCGCTCAGGGCGATGGGAAAGACGGTCATCACGATCGATCTAAACCCGCTCTCCCGGACCGCCCGCACCGCAACCCTGACGATCGTCGATGAACTGACACGGGCGCTCCCGGCGATCACCCTGGCCTGTACCACCCTCAAGCCCGGTGAGGGCGATCGCCTCATCGCCTCACTTGACAATACCTATCTCCTCCGGGAAGCAATAGATGAGATAAGAGAGAGACTGACCCATGCTCTGGAGTGAAGTCTACCGCCCGAAGAGGTGCGAGGATATCATCGGGCAGGATGCGGTCGTCCGCTACCTCACATCGTTTGCGGACGCAGGGAACGTACCCCACATGCTTATATCCGGTCCGCACGGCACCGGTAAGACTGTGGCTGTTGAGTGCCTGGCAAAAAGACTCTACGCCGAGAACTGGGAGGCGAATGTGAGCACGTTCAGCGCCTCCGGCCTCCTCGGACGGGGGAGGAGTGCACTTGAGGCAGACGAACGGTTCAGCCTTATCTACCGGAAGGATCAGAGTCTGATCGTCAACTTCAAGTACATCGTGAAGTGGTACGCCTCGATGCGCCCGCTGGACGCTCAGTTCAAACTGATGGTCTTTGAGGATGCTCATGACCTGACGTTTGAGGCGCAACAGGCCCTGCGGCGGATCATGGAGCGCTACAGCGCCACCTGCCGGTTTATATTCATAACCACCAGACCATCGGCGATCATCCCTGCGATCGCGTCACGGTGCCTGCCGCTCTTCTTCGCGCCGCTTGATGGCAGGATCATCCGTTCTCGCCTCGATGAGATCCTCGCCGCCGAGGCGGCTACCCTTCCAGAAGATGACCTCGACCTGATCACCCACGCTGCGCAGGGCGATCTCCGGCGTGCTATAATCTACCTGCAGCTCGCCATCGGGTCCGGCGGAGACGCTGACCTCGGGGAGGTTCTTGCCGAGGTTTCGCGCTCAGAGACGGGCAATGTCGCTACATCAGCGTTTGAAGCGCTTCGGGCCGGGAACTTTGATGCTGCAAGTCGCATCGCCGAGTCATTGATGATCGAGTATGGGCTCTCGGCACAGGAGGTTGTCCGGGAACTTCGGCAGGTGATACGGCGCGAGTACAATGATCCGGCCCTTGCCATCACACTCGCTGATGCTGATCACCGCCTATGCCACAATGCAAATGATTTTGTGCAGATCAATGCACTTCTCGCCCGGATCGCCAGGGAGGGTTTTTGTGAATAAAGTACAGCGCCACTATGATGAGATCGCGGATATCTATGATGACCGTTACGGTGGTCGCCGTGGGAGGAGCTATCATCAGCACATATCAGATCACGTGATGAGTGTGCTCCCAAAGGGGGGCTTCCTCCTCGATGTCGGGTGCGGGACAGGGCTCTTCGTAAAACGATACATCAGGGAAGGCGGTCAGGCGGTGGGCCTTGATATCAGCCCGAGGATGGTGATCTATGGGAGGCAGCGCTGTCCGGAGAGCGGATTCTGCGTCGGGACTGCTGACGTTCTCCCGTTTCAGGATGAGACCTTCGACGCTCTTGCAAGCCTGCTCGCCTTCAGCTACGTCCCGGACCCTGAGGCGATGCTCGCGGAGTCCTACCGGGTCTTAAAGCCCGGGGGTCGGATAGCGATCTGCACCCTCTCACGAACGGTTTTCACGAGCATCGTCCCTGTCATATACCAGGTGGGAGAGAAGGTCGGTCTGAAGAAGGTTGGTGTGGGAGACTTCGGCGAACGTTATTACACAAACACTGAGATCGCCGGCCTCCTCGATGATGCTGGATTTACCGATATATCGGTTGGCAGGTGCTCGTTTGCACACCTGAACCTGACCGACCCGATATTTACGCTCGCCCGGAAGGTGGAGCCTATCATTGAAGAGAGACTTCCCTACCTGGCCTACAACGTCTGTGCAGCCGGGAAGAAGCCGGGGAGTCCGGGTATACCCGCAGGGGTCTATCGAGACTGACGAAAAACCCTGGATGCCCCGGGGTTTCAGTCGGGAGGTAACCACCGCGCGCCTTGTGATGGAGTGCTGGAGATGGATGAGGATGATCACGTTTGCACAAAAGTCACATGAAGTACTACGAAATTCCAGATATAATAATACTGGATCCTGATGGTGATAAACCTTTTCCCTTACGTGATTTATTGCTGTTTTGAGATTATTAAATATCCCCTTTAGTTTATATATTCGGTCTCAGGCATAAATAGTAACGCTTATATTAGTAGAGAAAGTTACTATCACTTTGTCCCACAAGGACGTGCACCAGTCACCATCAGTTACACCCAGTGATCTTCTAGTCTTTCAGTTCACAGTTCCAGATCGTATGCACATAAAAAGGGTAATGGAGGAAAATTATGGCGAAATTCAAAGATACTATCGACCTGTACGATGATGCAGGCAAGCTGTTGAAGAGTGGTGTGGCGCTCGACAAGATCAGCCCGCTGGTAAACCCGGCAACCAGGAAGCTCATCAACCTCACCAAGAGGACAATTGCAGTCAACCTGGGAGGTATCGAGAACAACCTGAGGATCGGGAAGGTCGGAAAGGGACAGGTTCTCGGACGGGAGCTGGACCTTGACATCGCCGGCAACAAGGATGCCATCATAGCCAAGATCAAGGATATGGTTCAGGTCACGGAGGATGACGACACCAACATCCGCGAGTTCGGTGGCGGCAAGCTCATCCTCGTTGAGGCGCCCAGCATCCGCCTGGAGGCAGCAGCCACTTACGACGCCGCGATCACATCGGTCGCAGCCGCGGCCACCTACGCGATCGTCGAGCAGTTCAACATCGGAGCGTTCGATGCAGGGATGGTCAAGGCAGCGGTCTGGGGAACCTATCCGCACACGATGGATCTCGGCGGTGCTAACGTCGCATCCGTCCTGTCGATCCCCCAGAACAACGAGGGTGTCGGCTACGCGCTCCGGAACATCCCGGTCAACCACGTCGTGATGATGACCAACAAGAACGCGATGGAAGGCGCTGCACTTGCATCCACCTTTGAGCAGGCAGGAATGTTTGAGATGGGTAACGCCATCGGGCCGTTTGAGCGTGCCCAGCTGCTCGCCTACGCCTACCAGGGCCTGAACGCAAACAACATGGTCTATGACCTCGTCAAGGCGAACGGGGCAACAGGGACCATCGGAACCACCGTCCAGAGCCTGGTCGAGCGTGCTATCGAAGACAAGGTCATCACCCCCGGCAAGAAGGGCAGTTACTTCCAGTTCTATGACACGAAGGACCCCATGCTCTGGAATGCCTACGCTGCCGCGGGAACCATGGCGGCCACCATGGTCAACTGTGGTGCCGGACGGTTCGCCCAGGCGGTCTCCTCGACGCTCCTGTACTTCAACGACCTGCTTGAGCACGAGACCGGTCTCCCCGGCTGTGACTACGGCCGTGTCATGGGTACTGCCGTCGGGTTCTCGTTCTTCAGCCACTCGATCTACGGTGGCGGTGGCCCCGGTGTCTTCAACGGCAACCACGTCGTGACCAGGCACGCAGCAGGCGTGGCTATCCCGTGTGTGGTCGCCGCAGCGGCGCTCGACGCCGGAACACAGATGTTCTCGCCTGAGAGCACCTCGAAGATCTACGCCGACACCTACGGTAAGGTCGACGTCTTCAACCAGCCGATCCAGCAGATCGCACAGGGTGTGTAAATACGAGGGTATTGATGACAGACGCCATATTTCCCCAGGTTCGAATCGTCTCCACGCGGCTTCTCAGGCCCGATACCGTGGAAACTCTCCTGAACAGGCTTGTTCAGGGCGGTGGGATCCGCCGGATGTCCCTCAACGGACCCGGCATCCCCGCCACGGTTCCATACGGCCCGGCACGGGGGCAACCAAACCCCCATCCGGACCGCAAGGCGATCCGCGTTGGAGATCAGGACGTCCAGCTCCAGGTACAGGTTGGAACAATCATCCTGGAGCTTGAGGACGAGTCGTACATCCCGGCTATCGAAGAGGCAGTAGATGATGTCTTCGCAGAGAAAGGTTTCTCCTGCACCGTCCAGCAGGGACGATACATGAAGACCCAGCCGTCGTTGTCCGACTACGCCAGATACGGACCAGATGCCGATAGAGATCTTCTCGGTCTTGCTGACCCGAGAAGAAAGGACGGCCTCGTTATCATCCAGGGTACAAAATAATCATGCCTATTGGAAGGGTAACTCAGGTCGTTGACTGTCGCGAGAGTATGGGGATGGGCAAAGGAGGCGGTCTTGCCCAGCGCGGGACCATCTCCGAGGCCAGATCCCCTGATGTGATCGTGATCGCGATGTCCCCCGGACGCAGGCACGTGACAAAACCTGTCTGCGATATAACTTCAGGTCTCCGGAGGGAGGGGGCACAGTTCTCCGTGACCACGCTCGTCCTGAATGCAGGGAGCGGGGTTCCGGCAGACTCCCCCGTCGCGGGTCACGTCCTCGGAGCCTATTTCGGGTTGACCGAGAAGGAGATTGCACAGATCGAACAGCACAAGGTTGCCATCCTGCACCATGGGAATGTCCGCTCCCATGTGGTGCAGAAGGTCCGGTTTATCCTTGAACATGCTGATATCAAGGCGATCATCGTCTCCCAGGTTCCGATTGACTTTGAGGATCTCGCGAAGGAAGGTGTCAGGACAGCACTGGTCATGCCGCCACCCGACCGGGTGAAGACGAAAGGTATCGTGATGGATATCGTCAGCGGCGTGACCCGGGGTCAGACACCCGGCAGGGGAAAATTGGCAGACGTCGTTCGTGCCGTAATGAAAGTACTAAAAAGCCCAACAGGAAGGTGAATAAAACAATGGCATACAAGCCCCAGTACGGACCGGGTACATCGATTGTCGCCGAGAACCGGCGCAAACAGATGAACCCAAACCAGAAGCTTGAAAAGATGCGTGATGTGACTGACGAGGACATTGTGCTGATCCTCGGCCACAGGGCACCCGGAGCCGCCTACCCGACGGCCCACCCGCCGCTCGCCGAGCAGCAGGAGCCCGACTGTCCCATCAGGAAGATTGTAACCCCGACGGAGGGTGCCAAGGCCGGTGACCGCGTCCGCTATATCCAGTTTACGGACTCGATGTTCTTCGCGCCCTGCCACCCCTACCAGAGGACGTACACCGAGTGCTACCGCTTCCGCGGTATCGACCCCGGAACGCTCTCCGGCCGTCAGATCGTCGAGTGCCGTGAGCGTGACCTCGAGAAATACTCAAAAGAACTCATCACCACCGAACTCCTCGACCCGGCACGCACCGGCATCCGTGGTGCGACTGTGCACGGTCACTCGCTCCGTCTTGCCGAGAACGGCATGATGTTCGATATGCTCCAGAGGAGTGTCCTCGGTGAGGATGGTGTCGTCAAGTACATCAAGAACCAGATCGGTGAGCCCCTCGACCGCGCGGTCGCTATCGGCAAGCCCATGGACGAGAAGTGGCTCAAGGACCACACGACGATCTTCCACTCACTTGGCGGTTCTGCGTACCGTGATGATGCTGAGTACATCGAGTACGTCCAGCGTATCCACACGCTCCGGACGAAATACGGCTTCCTGCCGAAGGAGGACTGATCAGAATGGCAAAGATTGAGAGAACCCAGAAACTGTTCCTGAAATCCCTCAAGGAGAAGTTCCGGGGACAGGATGTTGAGTCCGACACAGCTGAGTACTACAGCTTTGATGGTATCCGTCAGTCTCCCCGTAAGATGGAGTTCCTGAAGGCAAGCCGCGCCATCGAGATGGACCGTGGCATTACCATGTATGACCCCGAGCGCGCTCACCTCGGCGGTATCCCGCTGGGTCAGCGCCAGCTGATGACCTATGAGGTCTCCGGCACCGGTGTCTTCGTGGAGGGTGACGACCTTCACTTCGTCAACAACTCCGCCATGCAGCAGTTCTGGGACGACATCAGGAGAACGGTCATCGTCAACATGGACCTCGCCCACCAGACCCTGCAGAAGCGTCTGGGCAAGGAGGTTACCCCTGAGACGATCAACGAGTACCTCCATATCCTGAACCACGCCATGCCCGGCGCGGCCGTCGTCCAGGAGCACATGGTCGAGACTCACCCCGGCCTCGTCGATGACTGTTACGTCAAGGTCTTCACCGGCGACCAGGAGCTTGCCGATGACCTTGAGCCGCAGTTCGTCCTCGACGTCGAGAAGCTCTTCCCCGCCAAGCAGGCCGAGGCGCTCTCTGCCGCTGTAGGAAAGTCTCTCTGGCAGGCGATCCACATACCGACCACAGTCTCACGGACCTGTGACGGTGGAACGACCTCCCGGTGGTCTGCGATGCAGATCGGTATGTCCTTCATCGCCGCCTACCGTATGTGCGCCGGTGAGGCAGCCGTCGC
>JGI24710J26742_10002999_pt1 | contig 14523 bp, 14 predicted proteins | sample BioPla2DNA2_FD_26742 | JGI IMG/M metagenome (IMG submission 26742) | reverse complement strand
GTATATTCCTATTGATCTAGTTTAAATTGAATGTGGTTATTATTATATTTTGCTTGTATACTGATAAAAAACAGTTTTTTGAAGTGAAGAGAATTTGTATTTTAGAAAGCATTAATGCTGGAAGGAGAGTAAATGAACAGGATAAATTTGATACTCGGAACCATGCAATTTGGTGAGCGATTATTTGGCAATGACGTCCAAGATATGATTGAAACATTCGGCGAATATGGATACTCAGAGCTTGATACAGCCTATGTCTATAATGCAGGTGAGAGTGAGCGGCTGATAGGCACAGCATTGGAGAACTTAAATAGTCATTTCAACATTGCTACCAAGGTAAATCCACGAATAACAGGCAGATTAGATAAGGATGCTGTTCTATCACAGTTTGCAGAATCACTGCTACGGATGAAGCTTAAGAAGGTAGACATCTTGTATCTACATTTTCCTGATCCAAACACTCCTATTGAGTCAGCCCTTGAAGCATGTGCACAGCTGCATATGGAGGGTAAAATTCGTGAACTCGGACTAAGCAACTTTCCAGCATGGCTTGTGGCAGAGGCATATAACATTTGTAGACAAAGAGGCTGGGTATTACCGACAGTTTATGAGGGATTGTATAACCCTTTGAGTAGACATGCGGAGAGAGAACTTAACAAAGCCCTTGATTATTATGGTATGCGCTTTTACGCATATAATCCACTCGCGGGTGGCTTAATGACAGATAAGTATAAGGATAAGGCGATAAAAGAAGGTAGATTTACAAACAGACCGAACTACCAGAAGAGATATTGGCACGATTCATATTTTGAAGCTATAGGTAAAATAAAGATAGTGTGTGAAAGACATGAAATTAATATATCTGAGGCAGCATACCGTTGGCTTGCATGTCACTCTATGTTAAATCCGAAACGTGAGGATGGAATTATTATAGGTGCATCAAACATTGAACAATTGATACAAAATATTTCCTATGTTAATAAAGGGCTTCTTCCTGATGATGTTGTTAAAGCAATTGAGGAAGCTTGGACAGTTAGCAAGTTGGATGCACCTGAGTATTTCACATTTTATAAGCCATAAATGAGGTGATTTAGATGATAGATAATAAGAGATTTTTGAATACTTTGATGGATGCAGGCGTAGAATTCTTTACTGGTGTTCCAGATTCATACCTTAATGGCTTCTGTAATTGCTTGCTTGAAAATGTGTCCAATGAAAAGAGTATTATAGCTGCAAATGAAGGAAATGCCGTTGCAATTGCAGCGGGATACTATTTTAGCACTGAAAAGGTTCCATTGGTATATATGCAGAATTCGGGTATGGGGAATGCAATCAATCCACTCTTATCTTTGGCAGATAAAGATGTATACAGTGTTCCGATTGTTTTACTAATTGGATGGCGTGGTGAGCCGGGCACGTTCGATCATGCGCAACACAAGATGCAGGGAGAACTTACAATTAAGCTACTTGATTTGATGGAAATCCCATATTTTATAGCAGAAGATAATGATGAATTGCTTGAGAAACATACCAAACATCTTATAGAACAAGCGCAGCGAGAAAGAAGAGTAGTAGCAATTATCGCACGAAAAGGAGTATTTGCTTCTGAGAATAAGTCCACTGTTCCTGTGGAGAACGGTTATCCGCTTTTCCGTGAAGAAGCAATAGAAGCTGTCTTAGATGCAATGCCAAAAGACACTATCTATGTTGCGACTACAGGAAGAGCCACACGAGAACTATACTTTTTAAGGGAAAGGCATGGTGAAGGACACAATTGTGATTTTCTCAATGTAGGTTCTATGGGACATGCCTCATCCGTTGCATTAGGTTTGGCTTTGGAGAACAAGAACAGGAAGGTGGTTTGCTTAGACGGAGACTCTGCCTTATTGATGCATATGGGCGCATTATCCATGGTTAGTAATATTGAAGTCCCGAATCTTTTGCATGTGGTTTTGAACAATGGAGCGCATGAATCCGTTGGCGGACAACCGTCAGTTGGTATGAATGTTGATTTTACAGNAATTGCACAAGGAGCAGGTTATAAGACTGTTGGACATCCTGTTGCAACAAAGGAAGAAATCATTGAGACAGTCCAGAAACTTGTTAACTGCGGTAAAGCAGCATTCATTGATATACGAATCAAGAAGGGGCTAAGCAGTAAGCTACCTCCACTCGATATAATATCACACGTAGAACTTATTAATGGGTTCATGAATGAACTCAAAATGAATAAGGAGGAATACACAAATTGAAAGAAACACGAGAATTCTTGAAGTCGATTGGCTTACCAAGTGGTGATGTTTATGAATTGCCGACTTCTGAAAAGCGGTTTGCGGACGGAGGACAGTATCGCTTTGAAGTGCCTGGCATCCAAGGTCCTAATGTGATGGAGGCCTTACTAGAGGCAATGGACAAGTATGGAATCCATCTGCATCGTGTTACACAAACCAAAGGTATAATGATGCTTTTGGATAATGAGATTATAGAAATGGTTCGTTTGGCAAAAGAAGCGCAAACTGATCTTATTCTTGCCATAGGTCCTCGTGCGACAACTGATACCAGTGCATCTGTTAATACACCCGAAGGTGTCCGTATGGGCTACAGGCTTCGTGGACAGGAACAGATAGTTAGAGCGGTTGAGGATGTCAAGCGAGCAGTTTCTTTCGGATGTAGCTCATTCCTAGTATATGACGAGGGTTGTCTCTGGTTGTTGAATGAAATGAGAAAAGCTGGCCAGATACCGGCAAAATGCCATTTCAAAGTTTCTGCACATACAGGTCACGGTAACCCTTGCTCGGCAAAACTCCTTGAGATGATTGGAGCAAATTCCATCAATCCAGTTCGTGATATACAGCTTCAGATGTTATCAGCTTTGCGACAGGCTATTGACATTCCGATTGATATTCATACAGAGAACCCAGCATCAACGGGCGGTTTCATTCGTCATTATGAAGTGCCAGAAATGGTTCGTGTTGCAGCACCAATATATCTGAAGACCGGTGGTTCGGTTGCGAAAACACACAGCTGGGATTCATCAACTGAAGATGCGAAGAAGAGGGCAAAACAGGTCGTCCTTGTAAAACGTATGTTGGAAACTTATTATCCTGAGGCAATTCAATCGCCTAAAGGTAAAACTAAATAAGCGGGATAACCGCATAGGAGGTATTGAAAATGAGACATAACCAGTATAATAAAGAGTTTAAATTCGTACATGAACCAGAAGATTTCTCCAAGTATACAGACAGAGAAGTTTTGCGTTTTTGCCTAGGTGCTGCCATGTACATGCCTGGTACAAAGGAATTTGCAAGCAAGATTCTCAATAAAGAAATGCCTGCCTTGACTACAATGGTATTCTGTTTTGAGGATGCTTGTCCAGAAGCAGATGTTCCGGCAGCTGAAAGTAATGTTATTAACACTCTTGAAACTCTTAGCACAGCCATAGATAATGGTGATTTGTCCTACAGTGAACTACCACTAATTTTTTGCCGTGTTCGAACTCCAGAGCAATTTGAACATTTTGCAGGAATGCTAACAAGACATCAAGCAAAAGTGCTTGCTGGTATAAATTTTCCGAAATTCAATACACATAATGGAGATACCTACTTCACTCGTCTGAAAAAACTGAATGAGGATTTGGGTGAGATTATATATGGTATGCCGATTATAGAAGACCCTAAAGTGGCACATAAAGAAACACGACTCAGTGAGTTACTTGGTATAAGGGCAATATTAGATAAATATTATGATATAGTCCTTCAGGTGAGAGTAGGGGCAACAGACTTTTCATCGTGCTTTGGTGTCCGTCGTGGCGTTGACTACTCAATATACGATATTTCCACTGTAAAAGAGTGCCTGACTGATATACTGAATATTTTTGGACGAAACAATGACTATATTGTATCTGGCCCTGTGTGGGAGTATTTTCGAGCCAGTAAGCAAATGATGTATAGAGATTTACCGAGGTATGGTTTTGAGGATTATCTGCTACGTAGAAAACTCATAGTAAATCCGGAGGTTGATGGCTTGTTACGTGAGGTTGTTCTGGATAAAGCAAACGGTTTTGTTGGAAGAACAGTTATACATCCGTCACATGTGATATATGTTAATGCCTTGCAGGCAGTTACAAAAGAAGAGTATACTGATGCTGTGAACATTCTAAATAACAAAGAGGGCGGCGTGTTCAAGGGGGAAAGTGGAAATAAGATGAATGAGGTCAAACCGCATACTAATTGGGCAATCAAGATTTATATGCGTGGTAAAGCCTATGGTGTAGTTGAAAATGAAAGTAGCTATATTAACTTGTTCTCTACGGCGGTAGAATGATTATGAAGAGAGAGATTAAAACACCAATAACAAATGATGATATAAACTCACTTCAGGTTGGCGATATGATCTATATCTCTGGCAAAATATACTGTGGCAGAGATGCTGTGCTTCCAAAAATATGTAGGTTGATTGATGAGGAGAAGCTAGGTGATATAGATCTGGTAGGTTCTGTCATCTTTCATACAGCGGTAAGCCCTGCTGGCGTGGGACCTACATCAAGCAATAAAGTAGAGATTGAAGGAAGCTTTGCTAAATTATCTGAAGCAGGGGTTAGGTTACATCTTGGTAAAGGTGCAATAGGTAAGGAAACGATTGCAAAACTAGACGAGTTCAATTCAGTATTTGCCATTACTCCGCCTGTTACAGCATTGCTTGGGAATAATACCATCTCACAGCGATTAATTGCATTTCCAGAGCTTGGTATGGAAGCTTTTTATGAGCTTGAAGTAAAGGACTATCCCTGCATTATTGCCGCTGCTCATAACAAAAGTATTTATTGAGAGGTGCCACATGAATGATAGAATTATTGAAATAGTAAGTAAGGGAGTTGTGACATCCAGCTCATCATTCCTTCCGGATAAAAAAGCTGTGTATGAAAGAGTCATAGCTAAGGAAACAAATAGTCAAGCTAAATGGACGTTGGAGACAATTTGTGAAAATGCTAGAGTTGCAGAGAGAAATCAAAGCCCGCTATGCGACGACACAGGCGTTCCACATCTTGTACTTGATGTGGGAACGAACTGTGTGGTAACTGGCGACATGCTGGAATCTATCAAAGAGGGAGTGAGACAGGGACTTCGTAAACTACCTGGTCGCCCGATGGCAGTCATGGGTGATGATGCTCACAGAATAGATCAGTCACTTGGATTGAACGATGATCCTGGTGCACTAGATGCTGCACCGATTCTAATTCGTTCAATAGAAGAGGATAAGATTAGACTTCATATCATGATGTTTGGCGGAGGTCCCGAAATTAGATCTAAAACATATAGAGTATTCCATAAACATAATGTAGATACCGTGATAGATGAAATTGTATCATGGGCTACTGAAGGTACGAAACTGCTTGGTTGTACACCTGGTATGATTGCTGTAGGTATTGGTAGGTCACATTATGAGGCGACATCAATGATGATACAAGCAATGGTCGACGGTAAATTTGATAAGCAATCCGAAATGGAAAAAAATATAACAAAAAGGGTGAATGACGCTGGTACGGGAGCATTGGGGCTTGGTGGTAGTACTAGCGTGCTTGCTACATTTTTAAAGGTCGGTTCACAAAGGGCAAGCGGGGTACGTATTGTCTGTATGCGTCCATGCTGCTGCATTGAACCTAGAATAGCTTCGGTTGAATTGTAATAACATGAGTAACCAAGAGTCCTGCAAACAGGCAACAAATATTTCATCGCAAAAATTGTCAAAAGAGGAGAGGAATTATGGAAGAAAGGCCGAAAAGATATAGTATAATAAGTAAATATAAAGATAATTTTATGCTTAAGCTACTTTTATGTATTGTATTGTGTTCTCTTATTATAATATTTTTTTTAATTGTTAATAAGATATTAGATGTAAGAATTTCTCGCGAATATACTATAGTAGATGATATAAGGTTTATGAATTCTATTGAAAAAGTCACTACCGAAAAGGATGAAATTAAGCTAGAAGGATATGCATTCATATTAGAGAAAAATTCTTATGATAATATGATTTCAGTATTCTTACGTAATGTAGTTACAGAAAATGAAATATGGTTTGACATGGAACAAGTTGATAGAGTGGATGTGAGTTCACATTTTGATAGCGAGCATGACTATATAAACTCAGGATTTATAGCTTCTATTGATAAGAGAGCATTAAGTTCAGAAGAAATTTACGAGATTATCATAAATATTGATTATTCTGATACAAATGATAAAAGTAAAAAAGCTATAAGAAAAACGGTATCATCTAATCAATATTTATTAGGAGGCGAGCTTTACTCCTATAATCCTATTGAGTTTGATATGCCAAACATGAATATAGAATCGGAATTAATAAAAGAAGTATTTACAAATGGAAAATTATGCTTTTACCAAAAAGAAGAAGGAATGTATGTATATCAATATGAAGGTAGATTATATTGGATAGCGACAGATGATTTTAAATTTGATGAAAATGATAAAACTTATATTATCTATCATCTATATACATCACAGGTTAATAAATTACCAGAACATAGAATTCAACATAAATTTGATAATTTAGATTTCAACTTTGAAAAGTATGAGTATATGGATGAAAATACTGCACCATATCGAGTGGCTATTCGTAATATACCAGATGAATATGTGATAACATATATATATACTGGTGTATATAATATGGAGATTAAAAAAATATATTGGAAAAACAGGTTTCACTTGGAGTGACAAAATATGCAAATTAGATATTTTAGGTCTTATAAATAAGAGATAGGCAAGAAATAAGATTAAGAATAATAGGAGTCAACCATGAGCCATATAGATAATAGTATAATTTAATTAATTACCGGAGCCGCTGGCTTCATCGGCTTTCACTTAGCCAAGCGACTTCTGGATAAGGGTTATAAAGTTATAGGTATTGACAACATAAATGATTATTATGATGTAAATCTTAAGCACACCCGCTTAGACAATCTTAAACCTTACGATAGATTTACCTTTATCAAAGCAGACATCTCTGATAAAGATGCCCTTAATAACATCTTTGCAGAGTACAAGCCCAATATAGTTATTAATCTAGCTGCCCAAGCAGGGGTTCGCTATTCCATAGATAACCCTGACGTATATATGCAGAGTAATATCATGGGTTTCTATAACATACTTGAAGCTTGTAGACATCATCCAGTAGAACATCTTATCTATGCTTCATCTAGCTCTGTATATGGTTCCAACAAGAAGGTGCCATTTGAAGAGACTGATTTTGTGGACAATCCTGTATCTTTGTATGCTGCGACTAAGAAATCTAATGAACTTATGGCTCATACTTATAGTCATCTTTATAAGATACCTGCATCGGGCTTAAGATTTTTTACAGTGTACGGACCTATGGGCAGACCGGATATGGCATATTACGGTTTTATTGATAAATACATTAAGGGTGAACCTATCCAGATATTTAACGATGGGGATTTTGAGAATGACCTTTATCGTGATTTTACTTATATAGATGATATAGTGGAAGGTATAGTTAGGTTGATTAGCAAACCACCGGTAGCTGCAGAAGATCTGGTGTCCCATAGGATTTATAATATTGGAAATAATAATCCTATCAAGTTGATGGAATTTATATATGCTTTAGAGAATGCACTTGGTAAATCTCTTGGTAAGGATGTTAAATTTGAAAAGATCTTTGAGCCTATGAAGCCCGGTGATGTTCCGGCTACTTATGCATCTACAGAAAGGTTACAAGAAACAGTTGCGTTTAAGCCAAAGACTTCAATTGAAGATGGATTGCAAAAGTTCTCAGACTGGTATGTAGATTACTACAAAGTAAAATAATAAGTACAATGAGCAGGTCTGAGAACAGATCATTAGATAATGTAAAGAAGTTCAAAAGTTTTATACAGATAGTTTTATAACCTAAACAACAAAAAAGGAGATGTAATAAATGAAGATTACAGTAGCAGGGGCCGGATATGTAGGTTTATCCAATGCAGTATTATTAGCACAGCATAATGAAGTNATTGCAGTGGATATTATTCAGAAAAAGGTGGACATGATCAATAATCGCCAATCTCCGATTATTGATGCAGAGATTGAAGACTATCTGGCTAATAAGGATTTAATACTAACAGCCACCGCAGATAATTTTACTGCATATAAGGATGCTGAGTATGTAATTATTGCTACACCTACCAATTATGATCCTGATAAGAATTACTTCAATACAAGAACAGTAGAGGCAGTAATAGCTAATGTACTGTCAATTAATCCTGAAGCTACTATGATTATAAAATCCACAGTACCTGTTGGATATACTGAGAAGGTTAAAGAGATGTTCGATACTGATAATATAATATTTTCTCCTGAATTTCTAAGAGAGGGAAAAGCATTATATGATAATCTGTATCCCTCTAGAATTATTGTAGGTGAACAATCTAAAAGAGCTGAGAAATTTGCTGATTTATTAGTTGAAGGTGCGATAAAGAAAGATATTCCTGTTTTATATACGAATCCAACTGAAGCTGAGGCTATCAAGTTATTTGCTAATACATATCTTGCCCTTCGAGTTGCATACTTTAACGAGCTTGATACCTATGCTGAAGTGAGAGGACTTGATACAAAGCAAATTATTGAAGGGGTATGTCTGGATCCTAGGATAGGAAGTCACTACAACAATCCTTCCTTTGGATATGGAGGTTATTGCTTACCGAAAGATACCAAGCAGCTTCTGGCTAATTATGCGGATGTACCACAGAATATAATGTCTGCCATTGTTGATGCTAATAGAACTAGAAAAGATCATATTGCTGACATGATTATTAATAAGCAGCCTAAGATTGTAGGTATATATCGCTTGACTATGAAAGCTGATTCGGATAATTTCAGACAATCCTCTATTCAAGGAGTAATGAAGAGGATTAAGGCCAAGGGTATAGAGGTGGTGGTTTACGAGCCTACACTAGATGAGGAGCTATTTTACAATTCAAGGGTTGTTAGCGATATAGATGAGTTTAAGAAGATTAGTAATGTTATAGTTGCTAACCGTATGTCTGAAGAGCTACAGGATGTTGAGGAGAAGGTGTATACAAGAGATTTGTACCAGAGGGACTAATAATGAAAAGAAAAGTACTTTCGTGGATTTTAGTAATATTTTGGATGGCTTTGATATTTTATTTATCACACCAACCTGCTGCAGAGTCTAATGGACTTAGCTCAGGTGTTACTGATATGATAGTTGATATTATTAATAGAACAGTTCCTGATATTGCCTTAGAATCAGGAAGCTTTAATTATTTTATAAGAAAATGCGCACACTTTTTTGCTTATATGATTCTTGGAGTATTAGTGGCTAACTGTCTGCTTAATACTAATGTGCCCAAACCAAGATTATTTTTACTGGCATTACTAATATGTATATTATATGCAATTAGTGATGAGATACATCAGATGTTTATACCTGGTAGAAGCGGACAAGTAAGTGATGTACTTATCGATAGTACAGGTGGATTAGTTGGAATATTAGGATTAAGTGCTATTAGAAGAAGAAAGAGTAAAATATAACAAATTTTAGGTTGATAATGCTATGTGAAATTAGTATACTATGATTATAAGTATAGACGAGGAGATTGTTTTACTATGGATGAGAAACAGTTTATTGAACAAGTAAGAGAAGATGAAATTGATTTACGAGAGCTATTTATGGTATTGTGGAAGAAGAAGATAACAATTATCTGTGTTACCCTTATAGTAGCAATAATTACCGGATTAATCAGTGTATTCCTAATAACACCAGTATATCATTCAAGGCTTAGAATTATTATCAACATGCCTGAGACCTATCATACCAAATATGGTGATTATACCTTACCAATTACGTCTAACGAGCAATATATTAATCTAATTACCAGTAATGAAATAATATTACATACCATAGAGGATATGGGATATGATCTAGAGACTAATATCGAATCTATGCGAGAAAGAATAACCATTGAGTTATCAGATGCAAAAGCTAATACAGTACAGAACACCTTCTATGTACAAGTTGCTGCAGATAATCCCACAGAAGCTCAGAAGCTAGCTCAGACCTTATATGATAATTATGTGGAGTTCTTGGATATATTAACCATTGATGGAGCTCTGGATTATCATATTAACAGATTCAATGTAGCCTTACAGTCCAGTGAGGTTTCACTTATTTCCACCAAGGAGATTTTAGCCAAGAATGAAGCTCTTCTGGCACAGACTCCTCAGACCATTAACCAGAAAGACGCTATGGAGGAGATACAGTCTTCAGATAATACCAGTGATTATATTATTTTAGAGAGAATAATCAATCCCAATTATACCAAGATTGAGAATGACATCATAGAGAATAAGCAGTCCATCAACAGTATCGAGAATTCCATGAGGATTCATAATGAATATCTGGTTGAATTGAATGAACTAAAAAGTAAGGTTAATAGTTATAGGGAGAGCGGTGATTATAGTAAGCTAGGTACGGATTTTGTTAAGGTAACAAAAACCCACATATACCTTCCCTCAGATCCCGTTGTTCCCAGTCGCAAGACAAGCCCTAGCAATACTAGGAATGTAATTATCGGTGCTCTACTGGGAGGCATGGTTGCGGTATTAGTAGTGCTTATCAGGGAATATTGGTTTAAAGAAGATAAAGATAAGGAAAGTAAGTAATTATTTATTATGACGTACATACAGGCTACATATGAATGGCTTAACCGACAAGACGGCTATTCATATGCAGCTTTTTTACTAATTTGACCTTACTCACTATCTACGGTACTGGGTACCATCCAGTATTATGGAGAATATTAGTATTCACAGATAAGATTAGACATACTTACTTTTTACATAGGAGAAATGCATATGAATATGGAAAATTATGAACTTCTTAGGATGGTTGCTGCTGACTTTGATGAGGAGATAGCTCGTACAAAGAAGTTAAGATTGTATTTTGATTACCAAGAATATGGTACAAGATTTATTATAATTAAGGCATCAGAATGGGATATAAATGCAAAGAAAATCCAGCATTCATCTAATAGTGATAAGGCTGAATATATATATGTATTGGATTTAGAAAAACAGAAAGCTTTTTTTACAACTGTTGTCAATATCCAATTATTATATGATAAGATTATATCATATGGAAAATTCTATGAATTAGTTGTTAATTTTTTTGTTAAAAATCAATATGATAGGGACTTAAGGCAAGAAGCTTATATTAAAATTTCAAAAGCCATAGATATGATTAATAATCATAAAGAGAAAGAACTTGCACCTTTGGAGAGGAAAGCAATCAAAGGATTAATAAAGTATGAAGATGAATTTGATAAAATAATTAAAGAATATACAGACGGTTTTTGAAGGAGACACTAAAATGATTAGGATACATGGTAAGAAATTTGAACAAATGGGTTTAGAGTATATGGATAAGAATCTAACACAGTTTGAGAGAGCTTCTAAGAAACATGACCATTATGAGGGTACAGACTGCTATATTAATGATTATCCATTTGATATTACTTTAAATCCTTCGAAAGATAACTATATTGAAATAGGATATATTTATAAAAACAGATATGATAATAAGAAAGTAAAATCTAAAATAAAAATAGGATTTAGAACAGGTAATAGACATCATGATTTTTTGATACCTGTTATTGTACTTGATTTTAGTAAAAATCAAACTATGGATGCAGTTTATGAAATTATAGATAATGATCTTTTGACTACAATTAAAAATCTCTTACTTGATATTAAATTCCTTAGAGACCCTGATTATGCTTTTCTTGATGATACAGTAAGGTATAATATTCTTAAATGTGAAAGTAGATTTGGATACTTTTGTGATTTGTTTGATCTTACATATGTAGATGCTTTAGGGGTTATGCATACCTCTCTTTCAGCTGATGAATTTGAAAGAATAAAGTCATCAGCTGAACAAAGATGGGAAGATAGTTTGGCTATTGATATGGGATTAACTTATTATAATGGAGAATATATCCCTTATGGAGAAGAAGATGCATATGACCAACTATATGATGAATACTATTAAGGAACAACTATAATAGAGATAGGGAACAGCTCTTTTACTTAAATACAAAAAGCAGCATATAGAGGTATTGACTTTATATTATTAGCAAACCCGAAATTATTATTAGATAATCTTATTGAATAGCTTGTCTTATATTTCTCAACAAATACACCTAAGCTTTTTGACCTTGTATGGGTTTCTTTCTTGACTTCAACTCCTACAATATCATTACCAAGTTGTAGTACAAAATCAAGTTCTGCGGTGTTTTTACTAGTCCAGTAATATAGATTATAACCTTTTGAAGCCAAGGTTTGAGCAATATAATTTTCAGCTACAGAACCCATGAAAAGATTTTTCTCGCCGGATAATACTGTTTGATGAGACAGCCCAGACTTCATAACAAGCAAGCCAACATCCCCCATATATAGTTTATAACTTGATAAGTCTGAGTATACAGCGATTGGTTCATAGCCGTGATTGATGCGTTGGCATTTAAGGATTATGCCAGCATAATTAAGCCAATCGATAGATGGACCAAATATAGTGGCCGTACCACCTTTTTGTACGATTTTATACTGAAACTTTTTATTTTCTTTTGCAAGCTGTGCAGGTATGGATTCATAACAAGCACGTATTTTAATACTTTCTGTATGAGTTGCGTATTTTGACATATCAGCCAGATAATCATTTATTATCTTATTCTGTACATCGGATACAGTTATTAGTTTACCTGTGTCTAGATATTCGTTTATACTTGCAGGCATCCCACCTATAATCAAATACATACGGTACAAGTCTATTGCTTTTTGGTGCAAAGCTTCTGGCATAGGTGTGATTTCATCATAGTGGTAGTGTATTTCATCGCATAATCTGGTTTCATTTATAGCCCATAGAAATTCCTCAAAATCAAAGGGATACATTGCTATAGTATCAACCTTACCAACCGGGTATGAATATTTTTCTCTATTGATTGCGACACCTAATAAGCTACCAGCTGCAACAATATGATATTCAGGTGTTTCTTCACAAAAATACTTTAATGAAGTTAATGCACGTTCACAGCTTTGAATTTCATCTAGAATTATTAGTGTCTCTTCAGGAACAATCTTCTGATTAGAATATGCCTCTAAATATTGTATGATTCGTTCCGGATTAATGTTATCACTAAAGTAGGAGGATACTAGGAGATTTGTCTCTAGGTTTACATATACTACATTTTTATAATTATTTAAGCCGAATTCCTGTAAAGTATAAGTCTTTCCTACCTGTCTTGCACCATTTAATATTAATGGCATTCTTTTTGAACCTTTGCTTTTCCATTCTAATAATTTATCATTTATTTTTCTTTTCATTATACTCACCTCTTTGGTAATTATACCCTAATTTGATTTTAATATCAAGATTAATCAAAATATTTTGATTTTTTCCCAGATAAAAATCAAATAATAGTTGTATAATATCATCTAGCTGTACTTCTAGAGGGAAGTAGCAATACCTTCATCATTCTTCTTTGCAGAAGTTGTCCACAGACAAATATACATACATATAGGTAAAAACTACTCACATCCAAAAAACATGAGTAAAAAATTAAATATATTACCCATGTTCTCTTGTAATAGGAAGAGATTACATATATAATGGAGACATAATTTATATAGGAGATGGGTAATTATGAGTAATACTCTTAAGCTAATACCACCAGAGGTTGAATTAGAAACAAAGCGAATATTGAAGCAACTTACAAGATCACATAGGGCCTTAGCTGAGCTAAAAGGTTTTGCAGATGTGATTCCTAATAAGAATATTTTAATTAATGCTGTAACCATTAACGAAGCTAAAGACAGCTCGGAAGTTGAAAATATTATAACAACTCATGATGAACTATTCAAAGCAATGAGTGGGGAAAATTATGATAACCCTGCTTCCAAGGAAGTTGCTAATTATAGAACTGCTCTTTGGCACGGATATAGATTGGTAAAAGAAAAAGGATTTCTATCAACTAATATGATGATAGAGATTCAGCAATTAGTTGAATCTAATCGAGCAGGTATTAGAAAGTTACCAGGAACAGTATTAAGAAATGATGTTACAGGAGAGGTGATATATACTCCACCTAGTGGAGAACAAGAGATTCTTAATCTTTTATCTAATCTAGAAAAATATATTAGCGATGATTATGACAATATTGATCCTCTTGTCAAACTCGCTGTAATCCATTATCAATTTGAAGCTATTCATCCATTTTACGATGGTAATGGAAGAACAGGAAGAATAATAAATATCTTATATTTGGTACTTAAAGAACTCTTAGATAGTCCTATTTTATACTTGAGTAAATATATCATTAGAAATAAATTAGCTTATTATAGATTGCTTCAAGAAGTAACAGTTAAGGGAAAATGGGAAGATTGGATATTGTTTATATTACAAGGTATAGAGGAAACAGCAGAAGAGACTTTA
>JGI24710J26742_10002993_pt1 | contig 14549 bp, 14 predicted proteins | sample BioPla2DNA2_FD_26742 | JGI IMG/M metagenome (IMG submission 26742) | reverse complement strand
TTTACAGAACTATCAAGAACCGGCTTTTTGCCTTGTTTTATCAACATATATTTCCTTGCAAGCTGCGGTACCATAGAAAGAAATATAGCAGTATTCGGCGTCACACCGCCCTTCTGCATTAAGTCTTCGGGTGATGCATCAAACAGGCTTTCTAATGTACCGTATTTGTTCAAAAGCCGATGAGCCATTTCATTGGTATCTCTGCGAGGGATTGTATAAAATAGAAGCATCTCCAACACCTGATGATCCTCAAACGCATTTAACCCTTCTTTTAAAAACCGTTGTTTCAATTTTTCCCTATGCCCTTCATGCACTTTTTTTTCCATGACTATATCTCCCGAAAAATTTTCATTTTTCTTGTTTTTCAATTAAGAGGGATTCGTATATCTTTTTGTCGAGCGATTGTGAAAACAGATTCCACGGATAGTAATCAGGAGGTTCGCTCGTTATTCTGACAATCTCATTTTTAACAGGATGTTTAAATTCCAGAATATGTGACCATAAGCTGAGGGTGTTTGAATAACCGGAATCCTCACCGCCGCCGTACTTTTTATCACCTAAAATCGGATATCCAAGATTCGATAATTGCACTCTTATCTGATGGGGCCTTCCTGTTTCCAGGCAAACCATCATTAGTGATAACTTGTCCGCGTTTTCGGCAACGGAGTACCGCAGTACTGCCTTCCTGCTTTTTGGCACATTGTCCGAAACTACCTTCACAATGTTATTCTCTTTATCTTTGAGCAAATAATCGACCAATTTACCGCCCTTTANATCTAAATTGCCCTTAACCACGGCNAGATATATTTTTNTTATCTCTCTTTTTCTTATTTGTTCCGAAAGNCGGGAGGCGGCTTTTGACGTGCGGGCAAAAACNATNGCTCCCCCAACGGGCCTGTCCAGGCGGTGTACCAGACCCAAAAAAACATTGCCCGGTTTATTGTATTTGTCTTTTATATATTGTTTTAACAAAGACAATAAATCATCATCATTGCTGATATCCTTCTGTACAGGCATATTAACGGGCTTTTCAACTGCCAGCAAATGGTTGTCCTCATACAATACCTTAAATTTTGCCATTTAATAAAAAACTCCAAAATAAATTCCATAAAATTACATCATATTCTCTATGATATCTTTCTTTGCTATTGCAGTCAATAGTAAATAAAATTTGACTTATAAAGAACTGTTGTACAATAGTTTCGCAGGATCTGCGGAAATAATGTAATATTTCCGGTTAATTTAAGCGTATAATTCCTCGGAAAAGGTTTGCCAGCTTAATTTTTGACTGCTGAAACAGTTCGACAATTTTAAACCTTATTTCGACAGGTATCTCCTCAGAATCTGAAGCAGCCATGATAATGCTCATTTCATCCTCCGACAGTTCGTTTTTTAACATATCGAAATATTCTCCATCCATCTCCCCTTTTGTTTCATCAATGAAACATAAGGGCGGAAACATTACACACCACCAATTCTCCCCTTCCGCGTTGCCTATGTCTATCTTTACAGAATCATAATACCCGGCCGGAAGAATGAGGTTGTTATATCTTTTTGATGGAAACGGGTACTTTCCATATGATACCTCTGCCGTATATGTTAAACCGGAATCTGCAATTACCCTGTTTGCAATAGTTTTCAGTTCTTCAGTATTATTTTGTATATATGCTCCTGCATCTTCCTTGCTTTTTAGCTCATCTGTCTTTTTTATCATATGATTTACAATTTCATCCCTAATGAGGTATTTTATATCCTGGTCTGTCTTTGAGTCACTGTTCGCTACAATATGCATACGAATCATATTTCCGGATAAATTTCTATTTACTTTCTCGGAATAAAGGCCGAATATGAGCAAAATAAGAACGGCTAAATAAATTAATACCGCCAGTGTTTTGTATATTTTATTATTAATTGTTAAATATCCCAATACCGGTTCTGTTTTCATAAAACCANCCTTCCCAATATGTATAAACGTCAGTTTTGAAATTGCTAATCAATTCTTCTGATATATTAATTATGAACAACATTCAATAATTACATACATATTTTTATATCTTTTCTGACACTTCATATATGGCCGGCGGCAAAACATTATAGAAAAAAAATCCAAACACATATGTGCTTTAGTCAGTATTAATAGTTTCCGATATATGATTTGAAGTATTATTTTAAGGTGTGAAAATGAAATTTAACATAAATGTGAAAGACATTCTAACACAAAAAATATCCGATATTCAAAGCAGAGTACCGCTGCCTATAAAGATAAACACACCTTCTGTGTCATTTTACAATACTCTTGAACAGGCAATTGAGAAAACCACTAACAAGACACTTGATTTAGATACTTCAATAAAAAAATATCCGTTGGTTTCAGGCAGTTATGAAGCCGAATATCCAAGGCTTTCCTCCGAGGAAATTGCAGCACTGATGCCTCGCATAAACGAAGCAATAGCTAATGCATCAAAAAAATATGGGATAGATGAAAATATGATTCGGGCAATATTAAAGCAGGAATCATCATTCCAGCCTTTTGCGCTGTCAACCTCGGGAGCAATGGGACTTATGCAGCTTATGCCGGAAACCGCCAAATGGCTTTCTGTAAGTGATCCATACAATATCGAGCAGAATATCATGGGAGGTACTCTTTATTTCAAAGAGCAGCTGGATGCATTCGGTGACGTAGAACTGGCTTTGGCGGCGTATAACGCCGGCCCGAACAAAGTCCGCAGGTATAATGGCATTCCTCCCGTTTTACAGACACAAAACTTTGTTAGAAATGTAATGCGATACTATCAGCTATATAACGAGGCTCAAAAATCTCCCGCTTCGTCGAAATAGGGCTGGTCGAAAGGTATAAGTTATCCACAGACTGCTAATAAAATTTTCTAAAATATAGGTTTAAATTCCGCAATATGACTTTTTTTGTCATTTAGTAACAAAATAAATGCAGTTTTGCGCATTTGTTCCGTCATTTTTTTCAGTATTGCTTTTATTTCCATCCACACAATCCACAAATTTATCCACAATCGGATATGGTAATATTTCCGAAAAAATATGCCTTTTCCACAGTATTCACAATGATTTTTCCGCAGCATGTGGAATAATTTGATGAAGATAATTATGCATTTTTATTAACATCGTCCTTTATGCCTGCCGTTTCCTCTAACTTTAATCCAGGCAAAGCGTTAAGATCGTTGGCAGACCATTTTTTATCAACATAATAAAAATACGCGGTGCTGGCTATCATTGCAGCATTGTCCGTGCATAATGATACGGGAGGATAATACAGGCTTATTCCGTTTTTCCGGCATTCTCTTTCCATTCTGCTGCGAAGGCTTAAATTAGCCGCAACTCCGCCGGCAATACAAATAGCTGCCGAATTGCAATCCAATGCGGCAGATAATGTATTGCCAACAAGGACGTCAACCACCGCGTTCTGAAATGATGCGCATATATCTGCAATCGGAACAGGTATTCTTTTCTGTTCAAATTGATGAACGGTATTAATAACCGCAGTTTTCAGTCCGCTGAAACTAAAATCATATGGAACATCACTGAATTTAACCCGCGGAAAGCTAAATGCTTCCGGATTTCCTGAAACCGCGTTCTTTTCAATTGCAGGCCCGCCAGGGTATCCAAGCCCTAAAACTCTCGCAATTTTATCAAACGCTTCGCCGGCGGCATCATCGCGGGTCCTGCCGAGAACAACAAAATCACGGTAACCTTTAACATGAACAATATGGCTGTGTCCTCCGGAGGCCACAAGACATATAAATGGGGGCTCCAATTCAGGATTTGATATATAATTCGCGGCAATATGGCCTTCAATATGATTCACTCCAATAAGGGGCTTTCCCAGTGAAAAGGCTATAGCTTTGGCAGCCGATATCCCCACAAGAAGCGCACCAACGAGCCCCGGGCCATAAGTAACTGAAATGGCATCAACATCATTAAGTGTTATTCCGGCATCTTTTATTGCTTTGTCTATTACCGGAATTACTGATTCCACATGCTTTCTTGATGCTATTTCCGGTACAACTCCGCCGTATTCCGCATGAAGCTTAACCTGTGTAGCAATAATATTAGACAATACTTTCCGTCCGTTCATTACAACAGCTGCGGCTGTCTCATCGCAGCTTGATTCGATTCCAAGCAAAATTATATCTTTCAATATTCCCTCCGAAAATGTCAAATTCCAAAGACGATTGTACTTTAAAATGAGCATTTATGCAAGGTGACATCAGGTAAAAAAAAAGAGAGCATAAAGCTCTAAAATAAAAACAGGAGAAATGCTAATGTTCCCCTCTATCTTATCAAAATCTCATATAATATCCCATAGGACCATGGTCTTTATTTGTAGGACTAAATACCTATTGAAATACATCCCGTAAAAAGCATACGGTTCTTAGCAGTGTACACAAAGATACATTTGCGGGCACAGCGTAGTGAAATGAAACAATATGTTGATGGACATGGGTGAGCATACTAAAAGAACACGTGCAAAACAAGCTGATCCAATAAGACTAAAGCGCCAAGACCCCAAAGGTAGTATGAAAAATAGCGAAGCCTGCCCTTTTGTATAAGGTTTATCATCGCTTTAACCGCTATAAAACCTGATATTGCGGCAAAAAGCATTCCAAGTGCCACAGGCAGGGTACCGACTGCAGTTAGTGAGCTTTCCCCTGTTTTAATTACTTTGTATAAATCTTTAGCCACTGCCGCAAGTATGGCCGGTATCGACAGCAGGAAAGCATAATCCGCGGCAGTTTTCCGTTCGATCCCTAACATCAGGGCGCCGGATATAGTCATTCCCGAGCGGGACACCGCCGGCAGCATCGCTATTGCCTGAGCCGTTCCAATAATTAACGGATCCTTAACCTTCATATCTTCAATTTCCCTGTTCTTTCTACCTGCGCTTTCTGCATACATTAAAATAAGCCCGGTAAAAATAAAACCGACTCCAAGTGTAGCACCGGTTTCGAATAATGATTCTATCAAATCATGGAACAGCAACCCTATTATTGCTATGGGGATTGTTCCGATGACAATATATACCGGCAGTTTTGAGAATGGGTTGCGAAGCATTGAAAATATTTTGTTCCGGTAGACAACCACCACCGCGATTAGGGTTGCAAAATGAAGTGCTATGCTAAAACTAAGAGCACCCTCTTCCACATTGAATATCCTTTGCAGCAAAACAAGATGCCCTGAACTGCTTACCGGAAGAAATTCGGTAAAACCTTGAACTATCCCCAGTATTATGGCCTCAATAATACTCATCAAAATCATCCTTTCGAATCTAACAAGGCAAAAGAGCGACGGTGTGCCGAAATCAGCTGACTAACAGCTTATTCTTGTCCCTCAGGCAAAAACGCTTCTTCAACATATTCACTTCTTGCGTTCCAGAATATCCATTCTTCATACCCGGCGTCATATACCGCTTTAATTTGGGCACGATACTGTTCGGCGCCATATTCCATCCAGTAACCGTCAGGCAGATAGGAGGCCGTAAACCCCTGAATATACGGGCGGCATTTCAGGTTATAACCTTCGACGGCTTCAATCCTCTTTTTGCCTACGATAAGTGTATTGTATACTATATCATAAGGCTTAAGATCGGGATGCGTGAACTTTATTCCGTTAATCACCTGCCCAACCTTGTTGGACATTACACCGCGCGGCGCGTCGTTAGCATAGTGTGATGGATAAATCATTGGTGAAATGTAATCAAGATCCTTTCCGATTGTTTCAAGTGTCTGCCCTATTTCTCCGTAATCTCTTGATGAAATCATGGGCATGCCGAATATATCTGCCGACAGTATCGTTCCTTCGGGGACCCTGTTGCGTACATATGCTATAAACTCTTCAATATATTCATGTCGTTCCCTGCCCTGATCAAGGTCAGCCAAATCATATTCATAAAGCGATGTTTCAGGAAATCTGACATAATCAAATTGTATTTCGTCAATACCAAAGCTTATGACTTCTTCGACGATATCGGCAATATATTCCCATGTATCCCGGTTTGTAGCATCGAGCCAGTGGGAATATCCATTCGTTTCGGGTTGTTTGAATATTTCACCGTTTTTCCGTATCGCCCATTCAGGCTTGTATGCACCCATTTTTGTATCCTTAAACGTAACCAGACGGCCAATAACACGGATATTATTATCATGGAACTTTTTATCAGCTTCGAAAGATCTAAATACTTCGTGTATATGCCGGCATCTTTTACAATATCTATTTCCGATTTGTACATAATCCTGCCGTCATCACCTTTTATATCAATGACATATGCGTTAATTTCGGTACGGTTCGCCAGTTCTATATAATGATCTATTTTTTCACTGTTCTGAACTGAACCCGGAGGTAAATACAATGCCTTTACCGGTTCGAAATGTAGCTTTGGAACCGGCGTGGGCTTTGGCGTAACCGTAGGTTCCGGCGTCGGTGACGGTTCCTGCGTCGGAACTATAGTTGGTGTTGAAATCGGTGCAGCCGTCGGGGCATTTGTCGGAACAGACGTCGGAGAAAGTGATGCGTAATCCTGCGGCTCATCACCCGGGTTTAAAGAATTCTTCCCTGTTTTCCATGCATAATAACCTAACAGTGATAAAGATAATACAACCGCAATCGTCAAAATAATCGTTAAAGCAGNTTTTTTATTTCCATTTTCTTGTACGCTCCCGCTTACCTGAGCATCTTTTGCGTTAGTATTTTTTATTTCATCTGTATTTCCGTTTTTATCATTACTCATCAACTGTAAACCTCCAATAAAATTATGCACCGGCATACTTTAATAAATGTCTACTCCGGTAAAAAAGCCTCTTCGACATAAGTGTTCCTTGAATTCCAGAAAAGCCATTCGGAGTATCCGGCATCATAAACAGCCTTAATCTGATCTCTGTATTGCTCTACCCCATATTCCATATAGTATCCTTCNTCAAGATACGTATTTGCAGTGAAACCCTGCAAATAAGGCCTTACCTTTATATCCAAATCCGCTTTTTCAAGCCTGCTTTTTGTTATTATAAGACTATTGTATATTACGTTATACGGTTCGAAATCGGGTTTTGGGTACAGCACCCCGTTTATATTTGTTCCCACTCCATTACCTGAGTAATGAGTAGTACTGTCGTTGGCGAAATGCGACGGATATATCATAGGTGATATGTAATCAAATATCTCGCTTATTGTTTCAAGGGTCTGGCCTATTCCACCGGCATCTTTGCTCTGCAGGCATATGCTGCCGAAGATATCCGCCGAAAAAATAACACCGGGAAGCTGATCTATAGACTCCTGCATAAAATCGTTTATATACTCGCTTTTTTCCCGTTCCAGATAACTCATGTCATATTTAAAATTCGTTGTTTCCGGAAAGCGGACATAATCATACTGTATTTCATCAAACCCAAGTTCAGAAGCCTCTTTCGCGATGTCAATCAAATACTGCCACGCCTCTTTGCTTGACGGATCAAGCCATGCAAGATGGGAGTTATAATATGGTACCTTGAAAACAGTCCCGTTCGGATTTTTTAAAGATAAATCCGGCTCTTTCAAAGGCATTTCCGGATCACTGAAGCATACTATCCTGCCTATAGCCCTAATCCCATTATCATGCAGTAAACGCAAAACTTCTTTTACATCATATTTCTTTTCCCACACACCGTGTTTGACGGCGAGCGGAACGTTAGTTTCGTAACATATTATTCCATTATCATCTTTTATATCAATTACATATGCATTAATTTCNGTTTTGTTTGCCAAATCAACATAATGCTGGAGTCTCTGTGGAGTGCCTACAGTATTAGTGGTTAGATACAGGCCTTTTACAGGAACATGTTCTTTAGGTTCCGGTACGGGAGTCGGTGTTTGTTCCTCATCAGGGGTCAGCGGTTGTTCACCGGCAGGAGTCGGTGAAATTACCGGCGTACTCGTTTGTGGTTGTTCTTCACCAACCGGTGTCGGAGCAGGAGTATTTAAAGCTGTTTTATTGCCGCTATCGGCGGAAGGATCATCAAATAATTGGAATAATAAAAATACTATGCCTGAAACGGCTATTATAATAATAAAAAGCCCGACAAAAATGTTTATCCTTCGTTCTCCCCGCATACCTCTGATTTCACCTCTTAATAATGAGGCAGAAGATGTCCCCTGCCTCTATGGATGATAGTACCTATTTAATAAAATAGGAAAGCCACTCGGCTTTCCGTAAAACAGCCATATAATGATTATAAAGAAAACAACCCCCTTATGCAATAGAGAATAGGAATTTTCCATACCGCTTTTACCCTAAGAAACGAAACACCCGAAGCAGGACCCGCGGAAATTACACCATAAAACAGCGGGTGATTCGGGTGCTTTCGGTGACGACGGGCGGCATGCTCCAGCGCTATACTGCTTACAGGTAAATGTGGAGCGGGTTAATGAGCGACCCGGGATATGGAGACCGCTGGACGAAAATATACAAAACGCAAAGCGTGTTTATTGGTACGTGCTTTGTCGACCAAGGAAACGAAACACCCGAAGCAGGACCCGCAGAAATTACACCATAAAACAGCGGGTGATTCGGGTGCTTTCGGTGACGACGGGCGACAGTGTTAATTTTTGTTTTTTGCTTTAGGTTTTGATAACAAAGCCATTATATATCCAAAAAAAACAGCGGCGGCTATTCCAACCGATCCAGCTCTTACTCCTCCGCTGAACGCTCCTAACAAGCCCATTTTATCAACATCTTCGATAACTCCTTTTGCAAGGACATTTCCAAACCCGATAATAGGTACGGTAGCTCCGGCTCCCCCCCATTCAACCAGCATCGGATATATTCCCAGAATACCTAACACTACACCCGCCACAACAAACAAAACCATGATTCTCGCAGGTGTTAGTTTCGTAAGATCGATCAGTATCTGCCCAATAACACAGATTATGCCACCAACAATAAAAGCCTTTATGAATTCCAATATATCACCTCATATTTTAGTATGTCATTGTTAAATATGGTAAAATTTCAGGCAATTTTAATACGCAGGGTTCATATCCTTTTCGACTGCGGAGGCAAAAAAATAAAAATAATAGACATTTTCCTACCGGCTATTACGGTATCATTTCAATGCCTACCGCATGTGCTATAGCCGGAATGCTTTCCCCCTGCTGAATGGCTGACGGGCTGTGCAAAGCACCTGTGCAAACAAGCAATACTTTATTTAAGTCCTTTTTCGATAGTTTTTCAAGAAGGTACCCTGTCAGAATCACAGCGGAGCAGGCACAGCCGCTGCCTCCGCAGTCGGTTTTTTGCACTGTGGTATCATATATCATTGTACCGCAGTCATCCAGAATGTCCTGTATTAGTATCCCGTTCTCTTCCAAAAGCTGTTTGCATATGTTTTTGCCATGTGTCCCTAAATCACCTGTTACAACCATGTCATAATAATTGTGTGCCAAACCAGCCTCGGTAAAATGCATCGTTATCGTATCACATGCGGCAGGCGCCATTGCCGAACCCATATCGTTTGCGTCGGTTATTCCCATATCCACTATTTTTCCTGTTGTCACATGCACTATTTTGGGGCCGTTTCCTGAATTTCCAACCAGCACACCCCCGGCCCCGGTAACTGTCCACTGCGCCGTAGGCGGCCGCTGGCTTCCAAATTCCAACGGGAAACGGAATTGTTTTTCAGCCGAACAAAAATGGCTGGATGTAATGCATACCGTTCTTTCGGCAAATCCGCCTTCCACCATTAAACTTCCTAATATTAACGATTCAGCCATAGTTGAACATGCACCATATAAACCAAAAAACGGAATTTCCGTTTCACGGATTCCATAACTGGCGGCAATGCATTGGTTTAGCAAATCCCCTGNAAATATATACTGAATATCACCGGCAGATACATTCCCCTTCATTAAGATTTTTGCAAAGGTTTCCCGAATAAACTTGCTTTCCGCTTTTTCGAAGCTTTTCTCACCAAAATATTCATCTTGCACAACCTCGTCGAAATACCGGCCCATCGGGCCATTCCCTTCTTTCGCGCCGGCAATTGACGCCCAGGCCTGAATCACTGGATGGCTGTCAAGCCTCAGCGTTTGCTTTCCCAACCTTGTTCCCATAATTTCCTCCCGAAGGTAAATGCTAAGTATAACCCACAATTAGTTTTATAAAATTGGCCGGATTATTTCCCATATTTTAATAAATCAAAAGACAGCTTACCGAATATAATCAAATATTTATTGTAAAAATGTAATACAGGATTCCCGCTGCAATTGATGCCACAATTCCATAAACCAATACCGGACCCGCGATTAAAAACATTTTTGCCCCCACTCCCATTACATAACCTTCCTTTTTATATTCCATAGCAGGTGAAACTATTGAATTGGCAAATCCGGTTACAGGTATTGCGGCGCCGGCTCCTCCAATTCTTCCAATATTGTCGTATACATTGATACCGGTCAAAAAGGCACCCAAAAAAATCATCAGCAGCGTTGTTAACGAAGCAGCGTCTTCTTTTAACATTCCGGTCTTTAACAAAAGACTCAAAATCACCTGACCTATTGTGCAGATTATTCCACCCACTATAAACGCTAATATAATGTTTTTTAATTTATGTGTTTTAGGCGCAATTTTCTGTGTCCATTCTACATATTCATTCTTTGTCCTTTTCTGTTTCATTCAAATATCCTCCGAAATCTTTGCGCAGCTTCCCTCACTATTCCGGACTTTTCTTTACTCATTGCAAAGATCCGCCGGTTTTTAAATCTGCGCTGACAAAAACACCTTTTTTCGGAATCTCTGTTTTTGACTGTGATGTTAAGACCAATATTAAAGCCACTATTCCAAGAAATATCAGCATGGATATAATCATAATCCACAAGTTCCTTACTTTGTTCATTATTCTTCCAACCATTGCGGCAGCCCTCCCATGATATGGTGATTATTCAGAACCTTTTTTATTTTTTGATACTTCTAAAAAAAATATTCTGATTATCCGGACAAATCATTTTTTCACGCACAAAATCCCGTAAAAAAGACCAGTAAAAGGGAGTTCAATTCAGGGATTTATGAAAACAAGTAAATTTTGATCGGCTTTCTTCAAGCGTATGGTTCGAATGCAAAGATAAGAGCTTAATCACACGTTTTTTGCAAACGCATCATACATTAAAATATGATAAAACTCTTGCCTCGCCTCTGTAAGATATTATCTGGGGACATGCAATTATGTTTACAAAAAAGAAATGAAGCGGAAGGAGGGGTTTTAATTGATTATAGAATATCATGTTCATTTAGAAGAAGGACCTTATTCGGCATATTGGATTAGCCAAACCGNAAATGCTTTGGAATTCTTCATGAAGGAAAAAACCTATTCTTATAAGTGGATGCGATCATTACTGGCTAAATATCAAATCCCGATGACTTTATCGTCAGATGCTCATTATCCCGATGATTTAGGAACGAACCTGGATCTTGCGAAGGAACATCTGGTAGAATATGGGTATAAAACGTTAGCAGCTTTTTCAAAACGAAGACGTTTTGATGTACCGATTTGAATAATGTGAATATTCAACTATTGCTATATCATTTTGAATACCATACTAAATATTTGCTATAAGCAAGGCAGGAAAGTATGGATTTTTCCTGCCTTTAATAATTTAAAAAAGTTAAAAAATCGTTTAGTTTGAAACCTGCCCGCTTGAAGCATGAACTAAATTTGTATATTCGACTGAAAATGTGAAATCCTCTCCGTCGTAATCNACATATACCGAGCAACCGGTTTTTAGCTCACCCATAAGGAATCTTTCAGCCAATTCATCTTCAATATAACGCTGAATTTCTTTCCTCAGCGGCCTTGCTCCGTATTTTTCACTGTATCCTTTCACAACAAGGGCATCTTTTGCCTTTTGGTCAAAGGAAATGTCTATACCTTTATCCAGTGTGTTTTGTCTTACTTCATCAAGCATCATATCCACAATGCTTCCCAATTGCTCTTTAGTTAACGGTTCAAAAACAATTATTTCATCAACCCTGTTCAAAAACTCGGGTCTGAAGGTTTCCTTAACAGCATCCATTACATGCTTTTCAATCGAAATCTTTACATCGTGGTTAAAACCAATGCCATATCCGCGGTTACTTGTTCCGGCATTTGACGTCATAATTATAATTGTATTCTCAAAACCAACCGTTCTTCCCTGGCTGTCGGTTAAACGTCCGTCCTCCATAATTTGCAGGAGCATGTTAAACACATCGGGATGAGCTTTTTCAATTTCATCAAGCAATATGACCGAATAAGGCTTTCTGCGGACTTTTTCGGTCAGCTGCCCTCCCTGATCATAACCAATATATCCGGGAGGAGCCCCGATTAATTTTGATACCGTATGCTTTTCCATATACTCGGACATATCGAGGCGTACCATTGCGTCTACACTGCCGAAAAGTTCTTCGGCCAATGCTCTTGCAAGCTCGGTTTTACCCACTCCTGTAGGACCTACAAAAATAAATGAGCTTGGCTTAAGTTTCTTCCTGAAGTCGGACCGGTTTCGCCTGATTGCCCTCGAAAGACTTTCCACGGCCTTATCCTGACCGACAACTCTTAAATGCAAACGCCGTTCAAGAGACATAAGCTTTTTTGCTTCCTCTTCAGTAATGCGGCCTACAGGGATCTTGGTCCAGGACTCAATAACATGCGCTATATCCTGTACTGTAACATCCATGGTTCCATATTTGGCCGACAGTTCATTCACTTTTTGAATAAGCCTGCATTCTTCCATTTTATAGTCCGCCGCTTTCTTATAATCATCATTCAGAGCTGCCATTTCTTTTGCTTCCTGAACTTTTTTCAATTCCTGTTTTAGTGATTCAAGTTCCAATAAGCCTTGATTCATCAAATTTACTTTTGAGCCGGCTTCATCAATAACGTCAATGGCTTTATCGGGAAGAAAGCGATCATGAATATACCGTGCGGACAATTTAACCGCTGCTTCAATCACTTCATCAGGTATCCTTACCTGATGATAATCCTCATAATAATTTTTAATGCCCTTCAGTATTTCAATAGATTCGTCTATTGTAGGCTCATCAACCATTACAGGCTGGAACCTTCTTTCAAGCGCTGAATCCTTTTCAATGTGCTTTCTGTATTCATCAAGTGTNGTCGCCCCGATTATCTGTACTTCGCCTCTTGACAACGCAGGCTTAAGTATGTTGGCGGCGTTCATCGCTCCACCTTCGGCATCTCCGGCTCCAACTATGTTATGAAGCTCATCAATTACAAGTATAATATTGCCGCTTTCCTTTGCCTCTCGTAAAATGGCTTTCATTCTGGCTTCAAACTGTCCCCTGAATTGTGTGCCTGCAACAATTGCGGCAAGATCTAACAGATAAATCTCTGCGGAAAAAAGTTTTGCCGGTACCTGACGATTTACGATTCGAACGGCAAGCCCTTCCGCGATTGCTGTTTTACCAACACCGGGCTCTCCTATTAATACGGGATTATTTTTAGCCCTGCGGTTAAGAATCTGCACAATGCGTTCTATCTCCTTGTCACGGCCGACTATTTTGTCTATTTCGCCTTTCCCCGCTCTTTCAGTCAGGTTAATACCATACATGTCAAGATATTTTCGCTTCGCTGCCTGTTTTCTTGCTTTAACCCGAACACCGTCGTGACTTTGCGAAGAAGCATTATTATTATGAGCATCAGTCAATTTTTCACCGGTATTTGATTGCATCAACGATCTGAGCAATTGATTCCCGTTATTCTCTTCATCCGGAAAAGCATCTGCAATGCTATCCATATCCATATTCTCGAAAATATTTATCATCTGGTTATTCAAATTGTCAATATCCTGCTGCGTCATTCCTGTCTGCTTTATAATCTGGTTAAGCGGGGCAATCCCCTGTTTTTGCGCGCAGGGTATGCATAAGCCAATTGGCTGCTTCTCACCATTAACAATTTTCGTAATAAAAATAACTGCTATATTTTCTTTGCAAATTGAACACTTCATCAAATTAACCATCTCCGTTCCTATTTCTGATGCCTGTCATAATACGAACCTTCAGCCAAACCCGGAACTAAAGCCGATAACCCGTTGAGTTTAAATCTATTTAAACTAACTCTGTTTATGTCTTTCAACAATATTTTAACACAATACGGATGATTTGACCAGAAAAAATTTGTCCTTCCCTAACCTTAGTAACATTTTATTCCAATTAACTGTATTTTATAGCACCCCGCATTACACACTACTGCAAATATTTGTTTTTACGGTTAAAATTTTTTAATGAAAACCACGATAACCAACAGGCGTGTTAAGGATTTATTTTTGATATGACAGGCGTTTTCGAACTGTTATACAATTCCCGCGCCGGTTAAAAACAATATCATCGCACAGGCTCTTTACTATTTGGAGACCCCNGCCGCATTCTGTTAGATCGGGGGTTTTTCCGTTTGCTCNCTTTTGTTCCTCCTGCATAATTTTACACGCGTTAAAACCATTTCCTCTATCCCTTACCGTAATATTCAACATGTCTTTCCCTTTAATCCTGACATTCATGT
>JGI24710J26742_10002992_pt1 | contig 14554 bp, 15 predicted proteins | sample BioPla2DNA2_FD_26742 | JGI IMG/M metagenome (IMG submission 26742) | reverse complement strand
TGGCTCAGGATGCTTCGGTTAATCCAAATACTATGCAAAGAGCCTTAGCCAAGCTAGAAGAAGACGGCCTTGTGATTACACATCGTACCAGCGGAAGAACCATTACGGAGGATATAGAAATGATAAAGCAAGCCAAAAACCATTTAGCAGAGCAACAAATAGCAGAATTTCTTGAAAAGATGCAGCTAATGGGATTTGANAAGCGGGAGACCCTCACCCTTATAACCAAAATGCTGGAGGAGATGAAAAAATGAGTGTGATTTTAGAGTGTAGTAATTTAATAAAGAGCTTCGGTTCTAATCATGCAGTAGCAGGAATTGATTTAAAGATACAGCGTGGTAGAATTGTAGGGCTATTAGGCCCTAACGGAAGTGGTAAAACCACAATAATTAAGCTTGCCAATGATCTTTTGACCCCTACCGCAGGCGATATCCTTATTAATGGAAAGAAGCCTGGCGTTGAAACCAAGAAGATTGTGTCCTATCTTCCCGAAAAAACTTATCTAAACAATTGGATGAAGGTATACCAAATTATAGAGTTCTTTGCAGATTTCTATGAAGATTTTAAACCTGAAAAAGCCTATGATATGTTAAAAAGGCTCAGTATCGATCCAAAGGAAAGACTGAAAAATCTTTCAAAAGGCAATAAGGAAAAGGTTCAGCTCATTCTTGTTATGAGTCGTGAAGCCCAACTGTATCTTTTGGATGAACCCATTGGCGGTGTGGATCCGGCAGCAAGGGATTATATCCTTGAAACAATAATAAGTAATTACAGTGAGAATGCCACCGTTATTATTTCCACACATCTAATATCGGATATAGAAAAGATTCTTGATGATGTTATCTTCATTAAAGATGGACAGATTGCATTGACATCTTCGGTTGACAACATCAGGGATGAGAAAGGAAAATCGGTTGATGCATTATTCAGGGAGGTGTTCAAATGTTAGGAAAATTGCTTAAGTATGAAATAAAAGCTACCGCAAGAATTTTTTTGCCGCTATATTTTGTTTTGATTGTATTTGCCATTATTAACAGCTTTATGAACTTCAATGCAGATGACTTTACATTACCACAGTTTATTACATTGACTCTCTATATTTTTATCATGGTTGGAATGTTTGTTGCGAGCTTTATAGTTATGATACAGCGGTTCTATAAGAACCTTCTGTCAGAAGAAGGATATTTGATGTTTACACTTCCGGTAAAACCCTATAAGCATATCATAAGTAAGCTTCTTATATCTGTAATGTGGATATTCTTTAGCTCTGTTACCGCCATGGCGTCAGTACTAATAATAGCATCTCAGGGAATCACTCTGTCGGAAATGTTCATCGATTTAAGTATGCTATGGAATAGAGCATATTCATTCCTCGGAGCGTCTTTATACCATCTTATTATTCAAATGGCTATAGGTCTTATTGTAAGTGTAGTCACCAGTATATTATTGATATATGTTTCCATAGCACTGGGACATCTTTCAAATAACCACAAAATACTTGCATCCATCGGTGCATTTCTATGTATCTATACTATAGTCCAGATTATTTCAGGGATATTATTTATTGGTTCCGACGGGCAGGGCCTTATATATACCTTGACACAGCAATCATTTTATCCATTTGCTTTAATATGGCTTGCAATAGCTATATCAGCAGTTTTTGCTGCAGTTTACTTTATTATCACAAATACTATACTTAATAAGCGATTAAACCTAGAATAGCTCTTTCGGCAAAATCAGTTAACAAATAAGAGCAGCTTTATTAAAAAAGCTGCTCTTTGTATAATGTTTTAACTGTTTCAAGAAGCAGGATCAATTTCCCGCTTTTTCTTCTTAACTGACGGTATACTTTTTCTCTGTTCCCCTATTACCAGTTTAGGCTGCTGGTTGTTTATAACGGTCTCTTTCGTGATTATACACTTTTCTACATTGTCTGTTGAAGGAATATCATACATAACATCCAGCATTATGTCTTCCATGATTGCACGAAGTCCTCTGGCACCGATTTTTCTTTCGATAGCCCTGTCAGCTATAACCTCAAGCGCATCATCTTCTACATCCAGCTGAACACCGTCAAGCTCAAAAAGTCTTTTATACTGCTTAACTAACGCATTTCTTGGTTTTGTAAGTATATCAACCAGAGCGTCCTTATCCAGTTGGCTCAAAGTGACTACAACCGGCAGTCTTCCTACAAACTCAGGAATAAGCCCATATTTTAATAAATCCTGAGGATTAACCTGGGAAAATAGTTCACCGATATCCTTTTGGGCACGGCTTTCTACCTTGGCACCAAAACCCATTGACTTCGTACCTATACGGTTTTCAATGATTTTCTCCAGGCCTTCAAAAGCACCACCGCAAATAAACAGAATGTTTGTAGTGTCTATCTGGATGAACTCCTGATGTGGATGCTTTCTGCCTCCTTGTGGAGGGACTGAAGCCATTGTTCCTTCCAATACCTTCAAAAGTGCCTGCTGAACTCCTTCGCCACTCACATCACGAGTGATGGACGGATTTTCTGATTTTCGGGATATTTTATCTACTTCATCAATGTAGATAATTCCCTTTTCGGCGCGTTCAATATCATAGTCGGCCGCCTGAATCAGTTTTAGGAGGATATTCTCGACATCCTCCCCTACATAGCCTGCCTCTGTTAGGGAAGTAGCATCGGCAATGGCAAAAGGAACGTTTAATATCTTGGCTAAGGTCTGAGCTAGATAGGTTTTCCCGCATCCGGTAGGTCCCATAAGAAGAATATTACTCTTCTGAAGCTCTAAATCAAGCCGAGTTCCTTGATTACGAATACGCTTATAGTGGTTATAAACAGCTACTGAAAGAGATCGCTTTGCCTTATCCTGCCCAACTACATACTCATCAAGAATTCTATTTATTTCCTTGGGTTTGGGAATTTCATCTAAGGGTTGCTGAACAGGAACATCCTCAAATTCCTCTTCAATAATCTCGGAGCAAAGCTCTATACATTCATTGCAGATATATACACCGGGACCGGCGACAATCCTGTTTACCTGTTCCTGTGTCTTTCCGCAAAAAGAACATTTTACCTGCTTCTTATCATCATATCGCGCCATATTATCACCCCGTTACTCTGCGATCCATTACCTGGTCAACTAAGCCATATTCCTTGGCCTCTGTTGCGCTCATGAAAAAATCTCTTTCAGTGTCAATTTCAATTTTAGAAAGGGGTTGCCCTGTTCTTTCACTTAAAATTTCATTCAAAGTTTTTTTCACTCTTAAAATCCATTCAGCATGGATCTTTATATCTGTTGCCTGGCCCTTGGCTCCACCAATAGGCTGATGTATCATAATTGTGCTATTTGGCAAAGAAAAGCGTTTTCCTTTGGTACCTGCCGCCAGAAGAAAGGCTCCCATGCTTGCGGCCATACCGACACAAATGGTGGAAACATCACATTTGACATATTGCATTGTATCATAAATAGCCATTCCCGCTGTAACGGAACCTCCCGGGCTATTTATGTATAGCTGAATGTCCTTATCAGGATCTTCTGCTTCCAAAAATAACATCTGTGCAACGACAAGACTAGCCGTAACATCATTCACCTCATCGCTCAAAACTATAATTCTATCCTTTAAAAGCCTTGAATAAATATCATAGGAACGTTCACCCCTGCTACTCTGTTCAACAACTATAGGAACTAGTGACATAAAAAAACCTCCTTATTATGTACTAAAACATATGTGCTTTTTATTAGAATACCTTTGCACCATACATTTTAGTCAAATTTCGGCAATGGAATCTTATTCCTTTGCATTTTCAACTAGCATTTTTATTGTTTTCTTTCGCTCAATAGAACTCTTAATATATTCTATATCGTCATCATGTAAATGTTTCTTCATTTCCTCAACCGGTTGGTTATATCGCTTAGCCATTTCATCTAATTCGGCATCAAATTCTTCAGGTGAAGCTATAATATTTTCCACCTCTCCAATTTTTTCAAGAACCAGCTGGGTCTTTACATCTTCCAGGGCATTATCATGATAATCAGCCCTGAATTTACTAATATCCATTCCCATCATCTGAAGATATCCTTCAAGATTCATCCCCTGATATCTAAGCTGCATATCCAATTGACCCATCATGTCATCCAGGCGGCGATTAACCATAACCTCTGGTATATCACAGGTAGCATTATCAACTGCAAGCTTAATAATATCATCTTCAAATTTTCTGTCGGCATTTGCCTGAGCCTGCTCGGTCAGTTTAACCCTGATATCTGCTTTGTACTCATCGAGAGTTTCAAATTCACTGACATCCGATGCAAATTCATCATTTATTTCCGGTAGCTGTTTTAGCTTTATCTCATTAATCTTAACTTTAAAAACCGCAGCTTGTCCTTTTAGTTCCTCGCTGTGATAATCCTCAGGGAATGTTACATTTACATCTACTTCATCATTGATATTAGTACCTATAAGCTGGTCTTCAAAGCCCGGAATAAATGAGCCTGAACCTATCACCAGAGTATATCCCTTAGCATCCCCACCATTGAATGGCACACCGTTAATACTGCCTTCAAAATCGATGTTTACAGTATCACCGTTCTCGATGGGACGATCTTCAACAGTTATAAGTTTAGAATTTCTTTCTTGAATTTTCTTTAGCTCGTTTTCAATGTCCTCATCAGTAACGACAACCGCATCCTTCTGAACCGATAGTCCTTTGTACTCACCTAGCTCCACCTCAGGTTTAACTGTTACCGAGGCGGTAAAAATAAAATTCTTTCCACTTTCAATCTGAACTATATCAATCTCCGGTTTATCAACAGGGTGCAGATCATTTTCATCTATGGCTTTATCATAAGCCTCAGCACATGCGAAATTAATGGCATCTTCGTAAAGCACCTGTTCACCATAATACCTCTCAACCATGCTTCTCGGAGCTTTACCCTTTCTGAAACCGGGAATATTGAATCGTGATTTATTCTTATTAAAAGCTTTATTCATACATTCATCGAATACTTTGGCTTCTACTTCAATTTCTAACTTCACTTGGTTTTTCTCAGTCTTTTCGATTTTTACGCTCATCTGTATATCCTCCTAAAATATGTTCCATTTCATATCATAAACTATTTGATTATATCACAGTCAACATTTGTTTCCAACCTGAGTTTTATCGGATTAAACCCAATAATATTAGCGGAAATCAAATGGTACCTTACTCCATCAATTTTTTCATCCTTCCAGAGTTCTTCAGCCCTGCTGTGTATATGGCCATAAACACATATTTTGACATTATATTCTGCCAGCAGCTCGGCAAAATCATTTGGTCTGTGTCTGGAATCAAAAGGAGGATAGTGAAGCATTGCAATTAATTGATTTCCGGTCTTTTGCCCTTCTTTGAGAGATAATTTCAGCCTTTGTAGTTCCCGAGAATATATTTTTTTATCTTCTTCGGTAAAACTATCGTCATCTAAGGGTTTCCATCCTCTCGACCCGCATATGGTATAATTACCCACAATAAACGAATTATTGTGAAGGATGCTTATGGATTTATAGCCTTTTTCTTCACAGAAACAGTCAAATTTTTTTCGTGTACTCCACCAAAAATCATGATTTCCTTTGGAAATAATTTTTTTTCCGGGTAGCGATTCAATAAAAGCAAAGTCCGGATCGACTTCTTTAAGATTGATTCCCCAGGATATGTCCCCCGGAATCAAAATATAGTCTTCATTTTTAACACTGTTAACCCAATTTCTCCTAATACGCTCCACATGGTTTCCCCACCCGAAAATATCCATGGGTTTATCTGTACCGAGGGAAAGATGCAAATCTGAGATTGCATATATATCCATTATCTATTTCCTTATCCGTTATTTTCTACCAATGCAAACCTAATGATTCCTTCTGCTGCAACCGCTCCGTCCACACTGGCTCTTACCTCAACTTTGCCCATACCCCTTCGATAAGCAAGAAATTCAATCTCAAGGAGTAAAACATCACCCGGTACCACTTGTCGTCTGAATTTCATTTTGTCAATACCGGTAAACAGGCCTAACTTCCCCTTATTTTCTTCTAATATAAGTCCTCCTGCGCAGGCACATTGAGCCAATGCTTCAACAATAAGAACTCCAGGCATAATTGGGTTTCCCGGAAAATGGCCCGTAAAATAAGGCTCATTGAAAGTAATATTCTTTACCCCTGCCACTCTCATTCCAGGCTCTATTTGAGTCGCTCCTTTACGGGGCAGCAGAATAAGTTTATCCAACATTAACATAGGATATCTATGGGGTAATAATTTTTGTATTTCATTAGCACTTAACTCTCTTTTTTCTTCCTCCATATTTCCTCCGCTAATCCTGACTCCAGTTATGCCAAATATTTTGGACATCATCATGATCCTCAAGGCGTTCAATTAGTTTCTCCATTTTTTCAACAGCCTCCGAATCAGTAAGCTCAGTATATGTAGCAGGTAACATTGTTACCTCTGCTGATGCAAATTCGAATCCGGCTTTTTCCAGCTCGTCACAAACCTTCGAAAAATCACCGGGTGAAGTGAGTATTTCATAGTACTCATCCTCGGCGGTAAAATCCTCAGCTCCGGTTTCTAAGGCTAATATCATTATCTCATCTTCATCGGTTGAGGAGTTTTTTTCAATAATAATCTGCCCCTTCATTTCGAACATAAATGAAACACAGCCTGTAGTTCCTAAGTTCCCCCCAAATTTATCAAAAAGATGTCGTACGTCACCGGCTGTTCTGTTTCTATTATCGGTATATGTCTCAACAATGACAGCCACACCATTCGGGCCATAGCCCTCATAGTTTATTAACTCATAAGTGGAGCCATCCCCTTCTCCTGCGGCTTTTTTTATACTTCTTTGTATAGAATCATTGGGCATATTATTCGATTTTGCTTTTGCAATTGCATCTTTGAGCTTCGAGTTTGTTGCAGGATCAGCACCCCCGCTCCTGACTGCTATTGCTATTTCACGCCCAAGTTTTGTAAACATTTTCCCTTTCTGAGAATCAGTTTTTTCCTTCTTGCGCTTAATGTTTGACCATTTTGAATGACCCGCCATAATAATACCCTCTTACTCCTTTTTTTCCATAAATTTATCTTCTAAAACATTTCCTTTATCATCTATATAAATATTTTCTGTTCCGGCCTCTTCTATACGTAATACCCCACCGGTTATTTCCCGAATTTTTTGCTCAAGCAGTTCCTTTTTTTCTATCGGCGAATAAATAGTATACTTTACTTCATGGGTGTAGTCAGTATCTGCTATTACAAATCCTTCACTTAAAAGCATATTTTGAATTTTACCGGACAGGTGATATTCTATCGGTATATTAAATTTTAAGCAAGGCTTTACCAAAACCTCCCTGGCATCCTCCAATCCGCCTGCACAAGCTTTGCTGTATGCACGTACCAGGCCCCCTGCTCCCAGTAAAATTCCTCCAAAATAACGGGTAACCACTACAACTACATTTTGAAGATTTTTCTTTCTTATAACATCCAACATGGGCAGTCCCGCCGTTCCCTGAGGCTCACCATCATCACTGTAGCGCTGATACAGAGCATCTGAATCAACCGAATAGGCGTAACAATTATGAGTTGCATCCCAACAGGCAGTTTTGATTTGCTGAATATAATCCAATGCCTCCTGCTCGGTATTTATTGGCTTTGCTCTGGCAATAAACCTTGACCGTTTCTCTTCAAATAAGTAATATCCCTCTTTTTTTATAGTCTTATAACTTTTCAATTCTTTTCTCCTTTAAAAAAGGATGACCTTAAGTCACCCTTCATTTTAACAGAATACCTCATTACGATTCAACTATGGTTTATGTTTCTCCATATCATATGATTCGACCGCTATATAACCATCCCTTATTCAGACAAGGGTTTTTTTTGCAACTTATCACATAACTTTTTATAGGACTGCATTACCAATGATTTATCCTGACTGTAGGTAATCATATCAAGCGCTGTGGGAATATCAAAAAAACCGCCTTTTGAGTATCTGTCCGGCTCAGAAATCTGGAAACTATCATTATCTGTCTGCATAATATACCACGCGATGCGGTTACACACTGGCTTTTGCCTCGTAACAGAATAAAATTCATAATATGTTCTGCCTGCTTGTTCAACTATGTTGCCGTTAATTGCAGTTTCCTCAAATACCCTTCTAATAGCTGCGTCTTGAGGACTTTCTCCGTTCTTAATTAATCCCTTTGGCATAACCCACTCATTTTTCTCGTTCAGTATAAGAAAAACAGTGTCCTTATAAAATATAACGCCTCCGGCACAATCCCTTAAAAGCATCCCAAACCCCTTCCAATCTATCCGATACTAGAATCTTTTCAAAAAAAAAGGCACCGTCTATTTACTTATCAAATAATTACTAAACTCGTGCCCCCAGTTCAAACAAGATGAACTGAATAAATACATATATATAAAAGGAGGAACAAGATTACATTAATCTATTACTAGTAAATGTATACCCATAATTTTATTATCTCAAAACAAATATTTATAATTTATGTCATAAAAAAAGTAAACTTCGGGCACAAAAGAATACTCAGTTGTGCCCAAAATCAAATATTCTTCTAGAATTCTGGCTCAATAAGCCCGTATCTTCCGTCATTACGTCTGTATACTACATTAACGGTTTCTGTATCAGCATTAATAAAGACAAAAAAGCTATGGGAAAGGAGATTCATCTGCAGTATTGCTTCTTCCACATCCATTGGTTTTAATGGAAACCGCTTAGTTCTGACAATATCGTAGCTTTCATCTTCCTCTATTTTTTCGTGAATAGCAAAGTTCTCAGGAATCATTGCATCTTGGTGTATCTTTTTACCCAGCTTTGTTTTGTGCTTTCTAATCTGTCTTTCTAGTTTTTCTACTACCATATCCATGGAACCATACATATCATTACTACATTCTTCTGCACGAATTATTGTACCTCCTGAATATATTGCGGTCTCGAATGTGTACCTGTCTTTCTCAATCTTAAAGGTAATTACGGCTTCAGAATCTGGCTTAAAAAATCTGTCAAACTTCCCAATTTTCTTAATAGCTTTCTCCTGCATTGCATTGGTAACACCGGTCTGTTTTCCTCTAATGGTGTACTTCATATGAACAACCCCTCTCATGCAAGTATCAATAATATATATTTCAATATTACCCAAAATAACCCGCTTTAAATCATTTAACTTATCCACTAAGTTATCCCCATATTTTAAACACATGTGGATAACTTTTATATAATTCTAATAATACATATATAGCCCGAAAGGGGACTAAAAGGCACAGGATAGCTAATTATCCTATGCCTTTTGTATTCGATATATATTTCTGACTCGGGTAGCAAAGGCCATTACTGGTTTTTCATGACCAACGGCGATGTGCGTTATTACTGCTGTGGACTATAAAATCATTTTCTTATAAACATTTGGGCAAAAACGTTACCATATTTATTGCTTTTAGATATACCAATACCCGTATAATTGTAATTGCTGTTCATAATGTTGTTACGGTGCCCTTCTGACTTCATCCACGAGCTTACCGCACCTTCCACAGTTGAATTACCTGCAATATTTTCGGCCGCAGCTTTAAATGTGATTCCAAACTGTCTCATCATATCAAAGGGTGAACCATAGGTGGGTGAATAATGTGAAAAATAGTTGTTCTTAGTCATGTCATTCGCTTTAATTCTGGCTACCTTCATCAGCTCAGGATCAGCAATAAGAGGGCTTAAATTGCTCTTAGCACGTTCTGTATTAATCAAATCAAGAAGCTTCTTTTCATCTTGGGAAAGCTCAGCTCCTTGTTGCTCTGTCGAAGGAGTAGGTGTAGCAGCAGGAGTAGGTGTTGCAGAGGCTGAGGGTTTGGCAGGTGCAGGAACATTTGTCTTACCGGTAGATGCCTGATTAACCTCAGCAGAGTTTTTCAAGTAGGTTCCGAATACACAACCGACCTTACCGGTTTCAGGATCAAATACGGCATACCAGTCTCCTATTTTGGCTAAAACATTAAGCCATTTATGTTTTGTGAACTTCCCGATGACTTCATGTTTGGTAGAAGGTCCACTTCGCAAATTCAACCTGTCTGCTATTACCACACCATTAATAAAGTCAACTTTTTCAAAGGTTTGGACTGCATCGGCCTTAACAGGCCCGATGCCCGGAAATACTATGAGGCCAATGGTCATAATCATTATTATCGACATAGCCAGTATTCTTTTTTTCATACTCTCCCTCCGTTATCTACTAAAGATTTCAACCATAGTATTCTCTTTTTTTCAGGAATTATTTTAGCTGTATTCAGTATTATTCCATCCAAAAACTTCTTTCAGGTTGCAAAAATTTGAGCANCAACTGTGAGCAAATCATTATTATCGCTCTTTTATTTACAATAAAGAAGCAGCTCCAAAAGTTATTGTTGCCACTATATTTGAAAATAACACTGTTAGTCTTCTATTTTTATAAATTTCTTTTTATGTTTTAAGAAAACAACACTTATAGACAGTAAAAAAAGAGGCTACCTCAAAATACATAACATGTCATTCTGAGACAGCCCCCTTACAAAATATTTCTTTTATTTAGTTATTAGCTTTTGTATCTCATCTTTTGCGAAGTGGTATTTTTTGTTGCAGAAATGGCATGTAAGCTCTGCGCCTTTTTCATCCTCAGCGATTTCAGAAAGATCTTTCTTACCAATACTTAATAGATTTCTTTTCATTCGATCTCTAGAGCAAGTGCATTTATAGCTTACCGGACATGTTTCAAGCATTTCTAAATCATCCTCGGGAAAGATGAGTCTAATTATATCTTCAGGAGTATTTCCTTCGTTAAGTAGCGTAGTAATAGGCAAAATATCCGAAATCCCTTTTTCAACAGCATCAATAGCATCCTCAGAGGCACCGGGAAGAAGCTGGATGAAAAAGCCGCCGGAGGTAATAACCTTTTGATCAGCTCCTATTAAAACACCTAAATTCATAACAGTTGGTGTTTGTTCGGAGAAAGCATAGTAATAAGTCAGGTCCTCTGCAATCTCTCCGGAGACCAAATCAACATATCCTATATATGGCTCTTTCAAGCCTAAATCCTTGATAACATTCAGATAACCCGATCCTACAGCTTTTTTTATATCAAATTTCCCGGCATGGTTTAGGGGTACATCAAAGAAAGGATTATGCACATATCCCCTTACCCCGGCCTTATAATCGGTGACTGCTACTATTCCTCCAATAGGGCCATCTCCTTTAATCTGTATGGTTATAGTCTGATTAATAGCTTTAAGAGTTTGACTCATCAGAGCAGCTCCTGTCAGAACCCTTCCAAGAGCTACTGTGGGGGTCGGATTCATATTATGCAGTATCCGAGCCTCTTCAACTGTATTAGTTGTCACAGCGGAATAAATTACTATTTGTCCGTTATGTGCCATTGCTTTTGCTATATAATCGTTCATAGAAATTTCTCCTTTTTAATATTTATCTCACAGAAAGACTCTTCGCTATACTCAGAGTGACAAATCAGCAACAGCTGACTTTAGTTATATTCACAATCAATGCCTGTGCTATAGCTTAAATCCGGGAAGAGATCGTCAATACTCTCCCCTTTAAAAATCCTTGTAAACAGAGTGTTTATATGTATCGCAGCTGTATCAGCTGCATTCGAAAGTATATCATCAACCGAGGATTGGTGAGTCTCACCCTCGACAAAAGGATTTATCCATGTCCTTTTTTTTCTGTTAGCCCAATCGATAGTATCGTCACAAATAACAGGGTATGGAACTTTCGGAGGTTTTATTCCCCCCCCAGTAAAGCTGTCAAGCCAGTTAATTATTGCCTTCTTCCACCCACTGGGATCATATAGCAAGTCGTGACCACGATAAAAATCTCTCAATACTCGATTAATTTCTTTTTGTTCAACATCTATTTCATAGATTTCACGAAAAGCTTCTTTCAAAAAATCGTCTACACCCTTTGGCCACCTCTTTCCTATATCAATCAGCTGTCTTGTTCTCTCCTTATATGCAGATTTCCCCTTTGTATCTCTCCACATTATTACATCTAAAGCTATCTCCAGCTGCTGATGTGTTACCGTTCTCGGAGTACCGTCCATTCCCCATATCCATTGACTTTCAGCCCAAGATACATATGGATGCAGCATTCTGTCTAACGTAAAATGGCAAATAAGACCAGACATGTATATCGCGATATTCATCCAGCTTTTATCGTATGAAACATTCTGCAGCTTCTCAAAACCTCTTAATAAGAAGGCTCCAGTTCGTTTATCGTGCATAGTATTGCCCAGATCTTTAAGCGGTCCCTTACCTGAGTATGGAAAACACTTATAGAAAAATAGAGGATCAGGCCCCTGCGCACCCAAATGATAAAGAGAGCGCTTTTTTGAAACGCCCTCAAAGATTCTGCGACTCTCTATTCTCTTAAGCACGGCTTCTGCTAAAATTATGTGGGTAAGAAAATCAGCCATTTTATTCCTCTCAAATTACCGTGATAAAAAATCATCCGGTTTTTTGTCTGATAATTTAAAATAGTAACTGAGTGCTTCAATAATCCTTTTTGATGCTTGCCCGTCTCCGTATGGGTTAATTGCCTTTGCCATTCTAAGATACTCATTAGAATCTTCCAAAAGACGACGTGCTTCATTATATACCGTCTCTGCATCTGTGCCTAAGAGTTTAACAGTTCCGGCTTTTACAGCCTCCGGTCTCTCGGTTTCATTTCTTAATACCAAAACGGGCTTACCCAATGAAGGAGCTTCTTCCTGCAGTCCTCCTGAATCGGTCATTATCAATGTTGATTTATTCATGAGATTATGCATGTCCTGAACATTTAAAGGATCTATTAAATGAATCCGTTCATGGCCTCCGAGTATTCTGTTCGCCGTTTCTCTGACAATAGGATTCAAATGCACAGGATATATAATCGAAACATCAGGCATATCATCGCAAAGCCTACGAAGGGCTGTGCATATATCGTTCAGGGGCCGTCCTATATTTTCCCTTCTATGGGCGGTAACCAGGATAACCCTCTTTTTATCAAAATCATATGTTCTCAAAAATGAATCGATAAATCTATAATCAGTTGATACGGTTGATGATAATGCATCAATAACAGTGTTGCCTGTAACATATATATTTTTCTCATCAACGTTTTCCTTAAGCAGGTTCTCCTTATTTGCCACTGTAGGTGCAAAATGAAGGTCCGCTATTGCCCCTGTAAGCTTTCTGTTCATTTCTTCAGGATAGGGAGAGTATTTGTCATAAGTTCTTAGTCCCGCTTCAACATGGCCTACCTTAACCTTGGCATAAAAAGCAGCAAGGGAGGCGGCAAAAGTTGTGGTAGTATCGCCATGAACTAAAACCATATCAGGCTTTGCCTCCTGGAATACATCATGAAGCCCCTCAACCGCACGGGTAGTTATATCAATCAGAGTTTGTCTGTCCTGCATTATATTTAAATCATAGTCAGGTTTTATCTTAAAAATATCCAGAACTTGATCTAGCATCTGCCTATGTTGGGCAGTGACACAGACTGTAGAGTCCAGAATATTGCTTTTTGTCAATTCTTTAACCAAAGGCGCCATTTTAATTGCTTCCGGCCGAGTACCGAACACAGTCATGACTTTTAGTTTACTCATAGATCTTTTACTCCTTCCGGCTCATCTTTACTTTCTTCTGTACCGGATGTTTTATTTTCTTCAAAACCAACTTCTTGTTTCTTACCGGATGCCGCTTCAAGCTGAGCATCTGCAAGCTCTGTAATTTTTGCGGTCTCCTTTTCTTCCATGTTTTTGTCTTCAGGAATCACAGAAATTTCTTTTAAATTTCTTGCGCCACCTATTCCAAACATAACGATTATTATCAAAAGAATGATTGAAGGTAAAAGCCCTTTATCGACTAAAGCTATTGAAACTAGTCCCAATGCCCCGCTCACAATGTATAGACTAATAACAGCCATACGATGGCTTAACCCCATATCCAACAGTCTATGATGGAGGTGTCCCCTATCTGCCTCTCCTATCGGCTTACCATGAAGAAGTCTTCTAAATATAGCAAACATAGTATCAATAATCGGAAGCCCGAGTACCAGTATGGGTATTGCCACGGCTAACGCAGTAACCGACTTCATGGTTCCTTCTATGGATATTATCGCCAATATAAATCCCAAAAAAGTAGCCCCGGTATCACCCATGAATATTTTAGCCGGATTAAAATTATACGGCAAAAAACCTGCAATTGCGCCAACCAGTGAAACGGAAATTATTGCTATATCATCCTGTTTTCGGATGACAGCAACTATATAAAGAGTAATCGCTGCGATGCCTGACACTCCCGCAGCCAAACCGTCCAACCCGTCAATTAGGTTTATGGCATTTGTCATTCCCACTATCCATACAATGGAAATTATAAATGCTAATATGTCTCCAAGCATATACATCATGCTTGGATGCAAGGCAACAGTTTCCTGAAACGGTTTTGATATAGTCGTAATCCTCGTTCCCGTAGCTACCACTATTATTGCGGCAATAAGCTGAATCGGAAACT
>JGI24710J26742_10002987_pt1 | contig 14600 bp, 10 predicted proteins | sample BioPla2DNA2_FD_26742 | JGI IMG/M metagenome (IMG submission 26742) | reverse complement strand
ATCGTCTTCTAAAGGATAACCGTATGGAAGGTTTGGTGCTGGATCTACGTGGTAATGGTGGGGGAGACTTTGATTCTTCCATCGATATCGCCAGTATTTTTATGGATGGTCAGGAGGTCGTGAGTGTAGTTGATGCTCAAGGTAATGAAACCGTACACCATGCTTCCGCCGGAAGTGTAGACATTCCCTTGGTAGTGCTGGTAAATGGCGACAGTGCCAGCGCTGCGGAGATTTTAGCCGGAGCCTTGCAGGATAACAAGCGGGCGATTCTAGTGGGGGAAAAGACCTATGGCAAAGGATTGGTACAGACCATCTATCCCCTGCGGGATGGCGGCGCTCTGAAACTGACCACTTCCAAGTATTATACCCCTGACGGGATCGATATCAATGAGATCGGCATCACCCCGGATTATATAGTGGAGCAAAAAGCCGATGAAACAGCCGACCTGCAGTTAGAAAAGGCGCTGGAATTGGTGAAAAAGGAGATACTATAAAGAGGCAAGATGTAATCCGCGCAAGTTAGGGCGGTCTTTCTAATGTCATCCTGAGGGAGAGAAGCGACCGAAGGATCTTTACCTCTGATACCAATAAGGAATTCTTTGGCTACGCTTCAGACAGTCTCCCACGATCCTTCGATTTGCGCGGGAGTGTACTAAATTGGTGATCCATATTACAAGACTCTTCGCTATCGCTCAGAGTGACAAAATTGAAGGTTATTGAATTAGGCAAGATCCTTAATTTCTCTATGATAGAGCGTATCACCCTGAAAAATTTTTTAATTGTCATCCTGAGGGAGAGAAGCGACCGAAGGATCTTTTTCAGCAATCTCATCAGCCTCCTCTTGCATCTGTAATAGTCGTATTAAAAGGGAAAACCGGAGAGTTTTCCCTTTTGGTGTCCTTGTTGGCTTGTCCTTGGCAAACTCCCAAGCAAAGGTGATGGAATGGAATCTATATTGATGCTGCTGGCACTCATGGGGCAAAAGTTGCTGGAGATCATAGTCACCCCATTGTTTTTAGGAATATACCTGTTGCTGTTTGTGCTGGTAGCCTGGCAGTACAAGCGCCTGGAGGACATGTCAGGAAAACTGCTGAATACCACCCGGCGCAGCTACCTGGGAGCAGCCCTGGTTTCGACCCTACTGGGGTTGGCGGGAGGTCTCCTGGGCAGTGTTTTGCTGATCCTGGTAGGGATCGACCTACTCAGTGTAGGCATTATTTATTTATGGATAGTGGCGTTGTTGCTAATGTTCATCAATCAACGCTTCCTCTGCTTTGCTTATGCTGGTGGGTTGCTGTCCTTATTGAGTTTGCTGCTGGGCTATCCGGACATTGATATCCCCCAACTGCTGGCTTTGGTAGCCGTCTTGCATATGGTGGAGAGCCTGCTGATAATGGCTAATGGGCATCTGAATCCAGTGCCTGTCTATGTGAAAAAAGGCGGGCACATCAGCGGCGGGTTTAATCTGCAGAAATTTTGGCCCATGCCTTTGATCGCCCTGATAAGCATAGGATATATGGATATAGGTAGTGGCGGAGTGTCGATGCCCGATTGGTGGCCTCTTATCAAAGGGTACTCTCCAGAATCCGCTCAGCAGGTTTATGTTCTTATGCCGGTGCTGGCCATATTGGGCTATGGCGAAATCACCACCACCAGTAGTCCGGGCCAAAAGGCGCGGGAATCAGCCCTCTATCTATTTATGTTCAGCCTCATTTTGCTGCTCCTGTCCTTAGCCAGTTCTCGCTGGGCTCCGTTATTGTGGCTGGCGGCCTTGTTCAGCCCTCTGGGCCATGAAATGGTCATTTGGATGGGGATGAGAAGTGAGAGAAATCGACATTCTCTTTATGTCAGACCGGCTCAGGGAGTGATGATATTGGATGTTCGCCCCGGTACGCCGGCGGCCCAGGCAGGTCTAAGATCTCGCGATATTGTTTTGCAGGTGAACGGTATGGCGGTAAACCATCCGGATGAATTGGCTAACATTCTGCAGTGGGCCTGGCAAGGGCTGCAGATCAAGATCCTGCGCGCTCAAAGGCCTGTGACCCTTTATATGGAGCGCCGTAAGGGCGGTTCCGCAGGTATAATCCCTGTTCCAGAGGATAATATTCCCCGCTATTTGGTGTTTAAGGACGACACCATATTTCTTACTGCCCGGCGCTGGTGGCGGTGCCTGAAAAAACGCCTGAGTGACAGTTGATTTTTGGCCTGGGCAGGTAGTGTTCACATTTTACCTCTACTCCGAATATGCTAAGGCATAATGTGACAGTCAAGGAGATAGTGACATGAGAGGTAAAGTGCGCTACGTACTCACCAGTAGTAACACCAGTCAGGGTTTTCACACCTTTTTACCCGAACTGCTGCAGGGTGTACTGAAGATTTTTGTTCTCAAAGGAGCTCCCGGGTCTGGCAAGTCTACCTTTATGCGCCTGCTGGGGGAGTCATTCTCTGAACAGGGCTATGAGGTAGAGTTATGGGTATCTGCTGCTGATCCCGTCAGTCCAGAAGGAGTTCTGATCCCGCAACTGAAGGCTGCCGTGGTCAATGGAAGTCTCTCATCTCCTATTGATCCCCGCTATCCGGGTGTCACCGGGGATATTATTTATCTGGGTGATTATGGAGATAAGCTGTTTATTCAGAGCTATAGTCAGGAGATCATCAAGCTGTGTGATGCTCAGGAGAAGCACCGCCGTCAGGCGACCATGGTTTTGAAAAGTGCGGCGGCCATAAAGGAAACCATTAAAAAACAGGCGGCTGCTTATCTGGACTTGGAAAAGGTGCATCAAGTGGTGGGACAGTTGGCAGAGGAAATCCTGGAGGGGGCTCCCGCGGAAAAACACTATTTTGCCAGTGCGGTCACTGCTGAAGGAATGATAAACTATATGGATGAAATCAGCTGTGCCTGTAAGAAACGTTATGTATTCCAAGGTCCGGCTGGCAGCGGCAAATCAACGGCCATACTGGGTTTGGCGGCCCGGGCCCAGAGCAAAGGTTATTCCCTGGAGTATTATCACTGCGGACTGGAAGCCGACAGTATACAGATGATCATTATTCGCAACCTGGAGATCGCTCTGGTAGACGCCGGTCTACTGGAACTGTCGGTCAAACCCTGGGATGTAGTAATAGACATGAGCAGTTGTCTGCAGGATTATGATGCGGATGAGTTGGTGCATGAATCCAGTGAGTCACTGCGGGAGTATGAAACTCTCATATTGGAAGCCCAGCAAGAATTGGAACAGGCCCATCGCTGTTTGAAAGACCTGAAAAAAATCTATGCTCTGGCCATGGATTTCGAAGCCCTGGATAACAAGCGCCTGCAAGTTCGGGATGAAATCACCAGATCCAGTTAAATAGATGGACGGCGCAAGTTAGGGGACGGTCCTTTGGCTTGCGCTTTTATGGAAAGCTTTTTGAAATTTACAATACAGATTACGCTTAAAGCGCAAGCCAAAGGACCGTCCCCTAACTTGCGCGGATTCGCAAATACCTTCTGTATTGGGACAAGATTTAGGTTGGCCTTTGCTAGGTAAGTCTGATATATTAATATTCTTATAGAGGCATTGTAAGGGAAGTGACAGCTTTGCCAGAATTTCGAATTCATTCTGAATACCAGGAGAAGGGTGACCAGCCGGAGGCCATCCGTAGTCTGGTGCAGGGCCTGAAAAGCGGGTACCGGGATCAGACCTTGCTGGGGGTGACCGGCTCAGGAAAGACCTTTACCATGGCCCGCATCATTGAGGAAGTGCAGCGGCCCAGCTTGGTCATGGCTCCCAATAAAACCCTGGCAGGACAGCTTTACTCCGAGTTCAAGCAGTTTTTCCCCGAGAATGCGGTGGAATACTTCATCAGCTATTATGACTATTATCAGCCCGAGGCTTATGTGCCCCAGACTGATACCTATATTGAAAAAGACTCCTCCATAAATGATGAGATCGACAAGCTGCGCCACTCGGCTACAGCTGCCCTGCTGGAACGGCGGGATGTCATTATTGTGGCCAGTGTTTCCTGCATCTACGGACTAGGTGCTCCGGAAGATTACTATGCCATGGCTCTATCCTTACGTCCCCAGATGGAGATCTCCCGGGATGAGGTTTTGCGCCGTCTGGTGGAAACCCATTATACCCGCAATGAAGTAGCCTTCACTCGGGGGCAATTCCGGGTGCGGGGAGATGTGGTAGAGATATTTCCGGCCTCCTCAGGGGAACAGGCTCTGCGGGTGGAGTTTTTTGGGGATGAAATCGACCGCATCGTGGAGTTTAATCCTTTGACCGGTGAAGTACTGGGACGTCGCCTCCATGCTTTCGTTTTTCCGGCCTCCCACTATGTCACCAGTCGGGAAAGAATGCTGGAAGCCGCCGGCGAGATTGAGATGGAACTGGCCCAGCAGCTGGAGAAATTTCAACAAGAGGGCAAGCTGCTGGAAGCCCAGCGTATTGAACAGCGCACCCGATTTGACCTGGAAATGATAAGAGAAGTGGGCTACTGCAAAGGGATCGAAAACTATTCCCGCTATATTACGGGACGAGCCCCGGGCGAACCGCCCTATACCTTGATAGACTTTTTCCCTGAGGATTTCTTGCTGTTTATGGATGAATCTCACATCGGAGTGCCCCAGGTGCGGGGTATGTATGAAGGTGACCGGTCACGCAAGCAAAACTTGGTCGAATACGGTTTCCGCTTACCCTCGGCTCTGGATAATCGGCCTCTGAAGTTCGCGGAATTTGATGAAAAGATAGGCCAGGTGATTTATGTTAGTGCTACCCCGGGAGATTATGAGATCACCCACAGTAAGCAGGTAGCCGAGCAGATCATCCGCCCTACCGGCTTGATTGATCCACAGATCATAGTGCGGCCCACTGAGAATCAGATCGATGATTTGATCAAGGAGATCCGTACCACCGTAGCCCAGGGATTTCGCGTCTTGGTCACTACTCTGACCAAACGCATGGCTGAGGATCTGTGCGATTACCTGTCCGATGCCGACTTGCGGGTGAGCTATATGCATTCGGACATTGATGCCTTGGAAAGACTGGAGATATTGCGTGATTTGCGCAACGGGGAATTCGATATATTGGTGGGTATCAACTTACTGCGAGAAGGTTTGGATCTGCCGGAAGTAGCTTTGGTGGCTATCCTGGATGCTGACAAGGAAGGTTTCCTGCGTTCGGGACGATCTCTGATCCAAACCATTGGCCGGGCAGCCCGCAATGTGGAAGGCCGGGTCATTATGTATGCGGATACGGTCACTCCCTCCATGCAGACTGCTTTGGAAGAGACGAACCGGCGCCGCACCAAACAGATGGAATACAACCGGAAGCATAACATAACTCCGGAGAGTATAAAGAAGGCCGTCCACGCGTCCATAGAGGCTACTATAGCGGAAACACCGGCGGAATACGACATCCTGGGATTTAACCACCTGCCCAAAAAGGAACGTCTGCGCTTAGCGCGAGAAATAGAAGAAGAAATGCGCCAGGCTGCCGAAAATCTGGAGTATGAACGAGCCGCCCAACTACGCGACCTGATCAAAGAACTTACCTCCGCCCCGCCGGCCAAAAAGAGCCGCCGCAGGCGATAGTTGTCACGCGCAAGTTAGGGGACGGTTTGAGAGTGCTGAAAAACCAAAACTTTCGCTGGAGTATTAGTAGAGATACTGGTGACTGCTGACAAAGCTTTCGGTTTGAGTTTAGAGATTGCCGCGCTACGCTCGCAATGACAGCTTTCTAGTGTCAATTTTTCTATGATTAGAGCGTTNACCCNGAAAACNTTTTTAATTGTCATCCTGAGGGAGGAACGACCGAAGGATCTTTCCCTCTGATAACGATAAGAATTCGTAGGCTACGCCTCAGACAGTCTCCCACGATCCTTTGGTTTGCGCGGGAGCGAACTAAACTGGCGATCCATTTTGATAGGAGAAGAGATTATGGCTAGAGATTATATTTATGTGAAAGGTGCTCGGGAGCATAATTTGAAAAACATCGATGTGACTGTACCACGGGATCAGCTAGTGGTCTTTACCGGGGTTTCCGGATCCGGCAAGTCCAGTCTGGCTTTTGACACCATCTATAGTGAAGGACAGCGCCGCTATATGGAATCACTGTCTACTTATGCGCGCCAGTTTTTAGGGCAGATGGACAAACCGGATGTAGATTATATCGAGGGTCTGTCTCCCTCTATTTCCATTGATCAGAAATCCACTTCCAATAACCCCCGTTCCACCGTGGGGACGGTAACAGAGATCTATGATTATCTGCGCTTGCTGTTTGCCCGAATCGGCCGGCCTCATTGTCCNCANTGCCATAAGCCTATCCAGCGGCAGACCATTGATCAGATCGTAGATACCCTNCTGGAACTGCCCGCCAACAGCCGCATCAAAGTTCTGGCTCCTGTGGTTATCGGACAGAAAGGTGAACACCGCAAAGTCCTGCAGAATCTTTTTAAGGATGGGTTCGTGCGGGTGATCGTAGATGGCTATGAATACACCTCTGATGAGGAGATCAAACTGGCCAAGAACAAGAAGCACGATATCAAAGCGGTGGTGGATCGCCTGGTCATCAAAGAGGATGTTCGCAGCCGTCTGGCCGAGTCGCTGGAATTGGCTTTTGAACTCAGCGAAGGAACCATAGGGATCCTGTGGCTCAAGGATGAGGGAGAAGAAGAGATGGTCTTTAGTCAGGAGTTTTCCTGTCCGGAATGTGGTTTTAGCCTGCCCGAACTGAGCCCGCGCATGTTCTCTTTCAACAATCCTTTCGGAGCCTGCCCGGAGTGTGACGGACTGGGCTGGAAGCGGGAGATCGATCCCAGTTTGATTTTGGATATGGATAAGAGCCTGGAAGATGGCGCTATTATTCCCTGGTCCAACAACTTTTTTACTTACTATAATAAGATCTTGGCGGCGGCCGCTCAGAAGTACAAAGTTCCTCTGGATCGCCCCTTAAAGGAATTAGACCAGAAACAGATCGACTTTCTTCTCTATGGAAATGGGGGCGAAAGGTTTGAAATCACCTATACCAATTCCTATGGAGAGACTGGTAAATACCGTTCCAGCTACGAAGGAGTGATCAATAACCTCAGCCGCCGTTATATGGAGACCCGTTCCGAATATGCCCGGGAGGATATCGAAAAGTACATGACTTATTCTATCTGCCCCCGCTGTCAGGGCAAACGCTTGCGGGAAGAGATCCTATGGGTCTTGGTAGGGGACAAGTCTATCAATGATGTTACTGCCTTATCAGTGAGCGAAGCGATCAACTTTTTTGAACAGCTGCCCCTCAATGAGCGGGAGACTATTATTGCCCGCCTGGTCGTCAAAGAAATAAAAGAGCGCCTGCGTTTCTTGATCGATGTGGGCTTGGATTACCTGACACTGGATCGTAAAGCCGGCAGTCTGTCCGGGGGCGAGGCCCAGCGCATTCGTCTGGCTACCCAGGTAGGATCCAGTCTGGTAGGGGTACTATATGTTCTGGATGAACCAAGTATCGGTTTGCACCCCCGGGATAATGAGCGTTTGCTGGCTACTCTCAAACGGCTGCGTGATCTGGGCAATACTGTTATCGTGGTGGAACACGATGAAGACACCGTCCGCAATGCTGATCATGTCATAGACATCGGCCCTCTGGCCGGAGTGCATGGGGGCGAAATTGTAGCCCAGGGCACTGTAGAGGACATTCTAGCCTGTGAAAGGTCGCTGACCGGTCAGTACCTGTCGGGTCAACTGGATATTGAGCTGCCGGCACAGCGGCGCAGCGGCAATGGCTCCAGTCTGGTCATCAAAGGAGCCAGTCAGCATAACTTAAAAGACATAGATGTGACCATACCATTGGCTAAAATGGTGGTCATCACGGGAGTATCAGGCTCAGGCAAGAGTACTCTGGTAGAGAGTATCCTCTATCCAGCCTTGATGAAACGATTGCATGGCGGCCGTCATCGTCCTGGAGCCCATCAGAGCATCGAGGGTCTGCAGGCGATAGACAAAGTGGTGAATATCGATCAGTCGCCTATCGGCCGGACACCCCGCTCCAATCCAGCCACTTACACCGGAGTATTTGACAACATCCGCGAATTGTATGCCGAAACTGCCGAAGCTAAGGTGCGGGGCTATAAGCCAGGGCGTTTCAGCTTTAATGTCCGGGGAGGGCGTTGTGAAGCCTGTAGTGGAGATGGCATCATCAAAATCGAAATGCATTTTCTGCCCGATGTCTACATTCCCTGTGAAGTCTGCAAAGGCAAACGCTATAATCGGGAGACCCTGGAGGTCAAATATCGCGGCAAGACCATCGCCGATGTGTTGGCCATGACCGTGGACGAAGCGGTGGATTTCTTCGAAGTGATACCCCGTATCCATCGTAAACTGAAAGTGGTGCAGGATGTGGGACTAGGCTATATCCAACTGGGGCAACCAGCGCCTACTCTATCTGGCGGAGAAGCCCAGCGGGTCAAACTGGCTACCGAACTGTCCAAACGTTCCACCGGCAAAACCCTGTATATACTGGATGAGCCCACTACCGGATTGCACAAGCACGATGTCAAGCATCTGTTGGGAGTTCTCAACCGCTTGGTGGATGCGGGCAATAGCGTGCTTATAATAGAGCATAATCTGGATGTGATCAAATCGGCGGATCATCTGATCGACTTGGGACCGGAAGGTGGAGAAAGGGGCGGACAAATCATAGCCGAAGGCACTCCCGAACAGGTGGCCCAGTGTCCCGCCTCCTACACTGGCCATTACCTGCGACCAGTATTGGGCCTGGATGAGGGGCCAAAGCAGGTGTGGGTCTCATGACCAGTGAAGAATTAAAAGCCCGCTTGAAAAACGTCCCCCTCCAACCGGGTGTGTATATGTACAAAGATCAGAGCGGTCAGGTCATTTATGTAGGCAAAGCCAAAGCTCTGCGTAATCGAATGCGCTCGTATTTTCAGAGTAGTGAGCACTTACATCCCAAGGTACGGGCCATGATGGCCCGGGTGGATGATTTTGATTTCATTGTCACCAACACGGAAGTGGAGGCCTTGATCCTGGAGAACAACCTGATCAAGGCCTATCAGCCCCGTTACAATATCGATCTGCGCGATGACAAAACCTATCCCTATCTTAAGATCAGTATTGCGGATCCCTATCCGCGAGTCTACATCACCCGGGAAAAAAGGGACGGGGTTTCTCGTTATTTTGGCCCCTATACTGATGTATCTTCCCTTAAAGAAACCCTNCGCCTCTTGACAACCTTGTTTCCTCTGCGTACCTGTAAGACCCTGCGCCCGGCTCATCGGCCCTGTTTGAACCGTGATCTGAAAAAATGCNTGGCACCCTGTACCGGGGAGGTATCTGTAGNGGATTACCGGCAAATGGTGGAGCAGATCATCGCTTTTTTGGAGGGAGACAGCCGCGAAATGCTGCAGGCCAAAGAAGTGGAAATGAAAGCTGCCGCCGCTGACCTGGAATTTGAAAAGGCCGCCCGTTTGCGTGATCAAATCAATGCTATCCACAAAATCGGGGAAACCCAGAAGGTGCACCTGCAATCTCCTTGGAATCTTGATCTGGTAGGAATAATTGTGGGTGAAAAGGACAGCTTGGCCCTGGTTTTTAAGATCCGCAACGGTAAGATCATTGCCAAAGACACCATCTGGCTCAATCGTCCCACCGGTCAGGAGGAAGCTGAGTTGATGGGGCAGTTCTTACGCCGCTATTATACAGATAATACCGATATACCCAGGGAACTGGTGGTCAACACATTGCCCGCCGAACAGGAATTGCTGGAAGAATGGCTCCAAGGCGTGACTGGCCATCGGGTCAGTATCAAAGTGCCCCAGCGGGGGGATAAACGCAGTCTGTTAGAAATGATAATGGAAAATGCGAACCTGCTCTGGAAGGAGCGCTATGAAAAGGACGCTCGCCAACAGGCGGTGTTGGTGCATTTGAGCAAGGTGCTGAAACTACCGGTAGTACCAACACGTATCGAATGCTACGATATTTCACATCTGGGAGGGCAGGAAACGGTGGCTTCCATGGTGGTCTTCACCGATGGGGTGCCTGATAGCAGTGCTTATCGTCGTTTCAAAATGAAGCAGGATCAAAACGATGATTTTGCCTCTCTGCGGGAGACCTTGCGGCGCCGTTTTCTCCAGGCCCAGCAGCAAAATCCTGCCTTTTTGCCAGAACCCGATCTAATTGTCATTGATGGGGGACTGGGGCAGGTAAATGCCGTGCAGATAATCTTGGCTGAACTGGGAGTCGACATTCCCCTCATTAGTTTGGCCAAGAAAAATGAGGAAATTTACCAGCCGCAACGGAGTGAACCACTGGTGCTGCCACGCCGTGATGAAGGCCTACGCCTTTTACAGCGACTGCGGGACGAGGCTCATCGTTTTGCGGTGGAGTACAACCGGCAGCGCCGCACCCGGCGTATGACTTCCTCCGCTCTGGATCATATTGAAGGTGTGGGGCCGCAGCGGCGCCGAGCCTTGTTGAAGCAGTTTGGCTCTGTAAACGGTATAAGAGAAGCCTCCCTNNAGGAACTGGCAGCAGTTCCCAGTATGAATCAAAGCGTAGCCCGGCGCGTTTACGAATATTTTCATGGTACGATCACCCCCTAAAACGACTATTACCCATAGAAATATGGTAGAATAATGCATAATCAGGGCAATAATATCCCTGCTTCAGTCTACATCAGCGCAAGTTTGGGGACGGTCCTTGCACTTGCGCGTTAGCGTTAAATAGAGCATTACACTACTAACTACTTAAACGCGCAAGTGCAAGGACCGTCCCCAAACTTGCGCAGGCAATATCAGCTCTGAAAGGAGGACACTATATGTCGGGTTTAATAACGCGTTGGATCATGAACATAGCTGCCCTGGTTATTACTGCCGTTCTTTTACCAGGTTTTCAGTTAACTGTCTGGGGAGCTATCGTGGGATCAGTTTTTCTGGGCATAATAAATGCCGTTATCCGCCCCTTCATCATAGTCTTGACCTTGCCCCTAAATATTCTTACACTGGGCTTATTTACTTTCATTATCAACGCCTTGATGTTATGGCTCACCTCAGCCACCATTCGTGGTTTCGATATTGATGGCTTTGGTTGGGCTATCCTGAGTGCCCTGCTTTTGAGCCTGATCAGCTTTATAATCAGTATGTTTATTGATGATGAAGGATTTCGTTTCCGTTAATAGGGAAGGATATCTAGTAGCAAATTCTGCCGGGCCTTTCGCCTGGCTTCTTTTTACACTAAGTGTATAAGGAGAGAATTATGGCCATCAAGCTAGTAGCTATAGACCTGGATGATACCCTGCTGAACTCAAGTCTACAGATCGCTCAACCTTGCCGGGAGGCTATTCGCCAGGTTCAGGATCTGGGGATCATGGTTACTCTGGCTACCGGGCGCATGTATCGCTCGGCTTTGCCTTATGCCCAACAGATCAAAGCCGACCTGCCGCTGATAACCTACCAGGGGGCTCTAGTCAAGAACTCTTTTTCTGAAGAAGTCCTCTACTACCGGCCTGTGCCCGAAGAACTAACCATTGAGGTCATGGAGTATTTTCAACGAGCCCAGGTGCACTTTCACACCTACTTGGATGATGAACTGTGTTTGGAAAGCATGACTGAAGAGGGGCGGGCCTATGCTAATATGGCTCGAGTCGAACCTCGTATGGTTCCCGACCTGCTGGCGGCGGTGCGGGAGAAACAACCACTGAAGATCATGGCCATTACCGAGAATGAAAAAGCCCTTTTAGATATGGAATTAGAGTTAAAAAGCCACTACGGTAAGCTGCTGAATATAACCCGCTCCAAGCCGCACTACCTGGAAGTTATGGATAGGTCGGCCAATAAAGCTGATGCCCTGCAGGTCATTGCTCAACATTTCGGCATAGATCGTTCTGAAGTATTGGCAGTGGGCGACAGCTACAATGATCTGGCCATGATAGAATGGGCAGGAGTGGGTGTAGCTATGGGCAATGCCCGCGACGTGGTCAAGGATGCTGCTGACCATGTGACCAAATCCAATGAAGAAGCCGGTGTGGCCGAAGCACTGCATCGCTATGTATTATCCCAACACACAGGATAACGCCGTAAGAAAAATTTTAAAATGAAGTTAAAAATCATAAATAATCTGCGTCAAAAATTAGTGGTTATGGGAGAGATATTATGCCTGCTAAAGTATTTTACACGAATTTGCGCACCAACAGTAAGGCGGGATTACTGGATAAATTGGAACGGCTTTTTAAGGAAGCCGGCTTAAACCAGGTAGTTGATGAAGATGATCTGGTAGCGATAAAATTACATTTCGGTGAACTAGGGAATATGGCTTACCTGCGTCCTCCCTATCTGCGCCGCCTGGTGCAGATAATCAAAAAGCTGGGCGGTAAGCCGTTTTTAACTGATGCCAATACCCTCTATGTGGGCAGTCGTGCAAATGCGGTGGATCACCTGGAAACAGCTATTGCTAATGGCTTCGACTATTCAGTAATTGGGGCTCCCCTGGTGATCGCCGACGGCCTGACCGGAAAGGATTATGTAAAAGTACCGATCCAAGGCGAGCACTTTCAAGAAGTCAATATCGGCAGTGCTGCCCACCATGCCGATGCTATGATCGTTATGACCCATTTCAAGGGTCATGAGTTGACCGGCTTCGGTGGTACCATAAAAAACCTGGGGATGGGACTGGGCTCGCGCAGTGGCAAGCAGCAGATGCATTCAGATATACTGCCGCGCATCAATCAGGACAAATGCACCGGTTGCACTAAATGTATGCGCTGGTGCCCAGCTATGGCCATTGCCATGATCGAATGGGGCGGCAACAAGAGTGGCCATGTTTCATCAATTATTGAGGAAAAATGTTGGGGATGCGGGGAATGCATTGTTACCTGTACTTTCGGTGCTATGAAACCCAACTGGCGGACTACTCCGGAAGCGGCTCAAGAGAAAATTGCCGAATATGCGCTAGGTGCCGTACAGGGAAAAGAGGGCAAGGTTGGCTTTATTTCATTCGTTATGGACATCAGCCCAGACTGTGATTGTGTTCATTTCAACGACCTGCCTATTGTGGCCGACATCGGCATCTTGGCTTCTACTGACCCGGTAGCTCTGGACAAAGCCTGTGTGGATTTGGTCAACAGTCGACCGGCTCAATCCGGCTCAGTAATAGAGGGGCTCCCAGCAGGGCAAGATAAGTTTAAGGCAGTCCACCCTGACGTAGACTGGGAACCGCAGCTTATCCACGCCCAAAAAATCGGTTTGGGAACCATGGAATACCAATTGATAGAAGTAGGGTCTGTTTAATAACTAGAGCGAGTCACGGGGAAGGTTCGAGACAATAGAATAAGTCTGTCTGGGTAAACGGGTATGTATAAATATACCTACTCCCAGTCTACGCATGGGCAACATCAACTGCTTGTCGATTGGCTCCAGGGATACAGCGCCAATTCGCATCCGTGCTCAGAGGCGCTCTCGCGGCATCCATGCCGCTCGCCCCCTTCCGCCAATCGCCTTCGCAGGATGTTTCTACCATGCTCCGCCAATGGTCGCTAGTATATTTACACATACCCTGCACTAGTTTTGAACCCTGTTAAGTGATCTCGGATGGTCCTTGAACTTGCGCCTTAACAAAGGAGGAATATGAATTTGACTTCATTGACAGCTGAAAAGATGATGGATTTTTTGTATGGACTTCCTGAGCAGTTTGCCAGAAGTCTGGAGATGACTTTCGACTTTGCAGGCCAATATAGAAGACCGTTTCAAAATATGGTTATCTCTGGTCTGGGCGGATCGGCCATTGGCGGAGACATAGTCCGAACCCTGGCAGCAGGCCGAGCTGATTTGCCCATCGTGGTCAACCGCGATTATAATCTGCCTGCCTTTGTGAATCAGAATACCCTCTTTGCTGCGGTAAGCTATTCGGGCAATACGGAAGAGACCTTGAGTGCGTACCAGCAGGCTNGGGAAAAGGGAGCCTCCATCATATGTTTGACCAGTGGTGGGAAATTAGCGCAATGGGCTGCCAATGACGGTTTTTCAGTTATCAAAGTACCCGGTGACTTGGTGCCGCGCGCTGCTACCGGCTATCTGTTTACGCCCCTGGCCTTATTTCTTGAAGAGATCGGTATTCTGCATGACCTGCGTCCGGAAATAGAAGAAACCATAGAGGTATTAAGCCAACAGCGCCAGGTGCTGAACCCCCAGGTCGGTAAACCGGACAATCCAGCCCGACAGTTAGCTGAGCATCTGCGGGGAGCTATACCGATCATCTGGGGATCCACGGGTTTGACCGAGGCTGCTGCTCTGCGCTGGAAAGCCCAGATCAATGAAAACGCCAAAAGCCCCGCCTATCATAATCTGTTCCCGGAATTGAACCACAATGAGATCGTCGGTTTTGAGGTTCCCACGGAACTGCTGTCCCATTTGGCAGTGGTGATACTGCGCGACCAGGGAGACAGTCCGCAGATCCAAAAGCGTATGGCTATAACTCGTCAGATCATAGAAAAGCAGGTGCAGGAGGTTCTGGAGGTATCCAGTCAGGGCCAATCCTTCCTGGCACGTTTTTATAGCCTGGTATATATGGGTGATTACACCAGTGTCTACCTGGCTCATGAATATGGCATCAATCCCACTCC
>JGI24710J26742_10002986_pt1 | contig 14608 bp, 16 predicted proteins | sample BioPla2DNA2_FD_26742 | JGI IMG/M metagenome (IMG submission 26742) | reverse complement strand
TGACATGGCGAGCTTTTTGGCTATTAAATGAATATGTATTTCTGAATGGAGCTAAAGATCCTTCGACTCCGCTTACGCTGCGCTCAGGATGACAGTGCGGGGTAGCGCTTTGCAAGCCTTAAGATGACAGTGCGGGTGTGCTACGTTCCGTTCAGGATGACAATAACGTGATGTGAGAGACGGCCTCGCACCTCCCACCTCCCAATAGATGGATTCACTCATGCGGCCGTTTATTTTGCGGTATCATCCACTATCTTTTTAACGCTTTTCTCGAACTTTGGCCTGGGAATCATAAGTGAATGCTTGCACCCCAGGCATTCTATCCTGAAGTCAGCTCCGGTTCTTAATATTTTCCAGAGCCTGCTTCCGCATGGATGCTGCTTTTTTAGCTCTACAATATCGTTGACCTTAAATACTCTGTTTATCATGCAAACACCACCTGCCTCCGAAAGTATATTATAAAGTTATTATAAACACAGCTTTTAATTTTTGAGGCTCTGCAAAGGCGCAGGTATACGGCCTCCGCGGTTAATAAAGTTCTCGGATGAAAATGGGTTAACACTCATGATGGGAGCTCTGCCAAAAAGACCGCCATACTCAACCACATCCCCTTCCTTCATACCCGGAACAGGGATTATTCTGACGGCTGTAGTCTTGCTGTTAACCATTCCTATGGCTGCCTCATCAGCGATAATGGCTGAGATAGCAGATGCCGGTGTGTCACCGGGTATGGCTATCATATCCAGCCCCACAGAACACACACAGGTCATAGCCTCCAGCTTTTCAATAGAAAGAGCCCCGCTCATTACAGCTTCAATCATTCCCGCATCTTCACTCACAGGGATAAAGGCACCGCTTAAGCCCCCTACATACGAGCTGGCCATTACACCGCCTTTTTTGACCGCATCATTCAATAGGGCCAGAGCTGCCGTTGTTCCGTGGGCACCGCATTTTTCCAACCCCATAGCCTCAAGGATGCGGGCAACGCTATCACCCACAGCAGGGGTTGGAGCCAGTGATAAATCCACAATACCAAATGGTACTTTAAGACGGTTGGATGCTTCCTGTGCGACCAGCTGGCCCATCCTGGTAATCTTAAACGCTGTTTTTTTAATAGTCTCGGCTACCGTTCCCAAATCTGCTCCATCCAGTTTATTCAGTGCATGGGCAACAACACCAGGGCCGCTGACTCCCACATTAATGACGCATTCAGGTTCCCCTATTCCATGGAAGGCGCCTGCCATAAAGGGATTGTCCTCCGGAACATTGGAAAACACCACAAGTTTGGAGCAGGCAACAGCGCCTTTATCCTTGGTTCTTTCAGCACATTCCTTTATAATATAGCCCATCTCTTTAACGGCATCCATATTTATTCCGGCCTTGGTAGTAGCAACATTTACTGATGCACAAACTCTCTCAGTCTCAGAAAGAGCCTCTGGTATGGCTTTAATAAGAAGTCTGTCACCTTTAGTATAACCTTTATGTACCAAAGAAGAAAAGCCGCCAATGAAGTTTACTCCGACAGCCTTCGCCGCATCATCCAGGACTCTGGCAAAGACAGCATAGTTTTCTTCATCGCTGCTTTCAGCCACAATTGCAATGGGAGTAACAGATATTCTTTTATTAATGATAGGGATACCAAAATCTCTCTCAATATCTTCGCCGGTTTTAACTAAATTGTGTGCTTTACGGACTATTTTATCGTATATTTTCTGTCCGGTGATTTTGCTGCTGTCAGAAGCACAATCTCTCAGGGATATACCCATTGTAATTGTGCGTATATCAAGATTCTCTTCTGAAATCATGTTTATGGTTTCAAGTATCTCATTTACGTTAAACATTTTTTACTCTCCTAAATGCGATGCATACTGGTAAAAATCTCTTCCCTCTGGAACCTTATATCCACACCCAGCTCTTCGCCCGCTCGTTTTAACTGGTCACTCAATTCAGAAAACTCGCAGCTCATATTTGAAACATCAACAAGCATAATCATGCTGAATATATTCTGCATAATAGTCTGGGATATGTCCAGAATGTTGACATTTGCTTTTGCTAAAACTCCTGTGATAGACGCAATAATACCGATCTTATCACAACCTATAACTGTAATAACTGCTTTCATAGAAAGCCCTCCAGTCTTTGTTATCAATGATTTGTTGTTAGATATTATAATAACACCACCACTTCATAAATCAAAGATATCTAAGCAAATTTAAATTAAATGAATCAAATATTTTAAGATTTCAGTAATTTTAAAATTGTCCCTCTGCATATTGTATGATGAAGAATATGTTGTATAGGAGAGGATGAAGCCCATTATTGTCCTACGTTTTATGAATTAAATAAACAGCAGGTGCGGTAAAATCCTATTTAAAAAAATACTGGGATAGGTTAGGCGGAGTTGTTAAATAAATGAGAAACACTCTGCCTATTTTTAACTGGACTGGCACAAAAATTGCCTCATATCAGTAAAATGTTGTGAGGTGGTATGAATGAAGTGCGATTTTATTAAAACACGGACCATCAAAGACAGTTTATATCATAATAAAGTATTGATGGTTAATGTAAAAATTGATTATCCCAGTATGGCTTCAAACTATAGCCGAAATTCAATGCGCTTTAACATGTATTACAGACAAAAAGCACATAGAAATTTTCACTATGCTTCAACCAGGCTGTATCCGGCAGCCGTCAAACAATATAACGTCGCTGTTTCTCAAGGCTTCCCGTTTAATAACTTTGAGTTGGTTGAAGTTTTTGAACCAACCTACTGTAAAAAACCTTTAATTAGCTTGTTTTATGATATTTATGAGTATACAGGCGGTGCTCATGGCAACACTGTCCGACATGGCAATACCTGGGATATAAGAAGAGGCACGCTTATCATACTGGATTCACTGTTTGTAAGAGACTATAACTATAAACCGGTTATGCTAAAGTATATCGGATCCGAAGCCAGAAGGAGACAAATTACTGGAATGGCACACTACTTTGATAATCTGGAGGAAAACTTAAATAAATATTTTGATCCAAAAAACTATTATCTGACAGAAGAAGGGTTGGCAATTTTCTATCCTTTATACACAATTGCCCCATATTCCGAAGGCATTCAATCTTTTATAATACCCTACCATATGTTCGGGGATAATATCAGGTATAACTTAAATTAATTCAAACCAAGTCTTAGGATTTGTTTGGTTCTTGCAAGGGTGGTTATAGAATAACCACCCTTATTAAGGCAATTACCTTGCTGCCGCAATGGCAACTTTCTGTAAATCTGTTTCAACCTTTCCATTGACTGAAAGGAAAGCGTACAAGATTAGAATTATAATATCTGGGATCCGAAGTTACCTCTTCCCCAACCCACGGAGGCAGCTCAAAAGTCTGATTTTCAGATTCCAGCTCAATTTCGGCAATAACCAGACCTTTATTTTTACCGAGGAATTCATCCACTTCCCAGTTGCTACCTTTATATGGAACTAAATAGCGATATTTTTCTATTAATGATCTTTCACATAACAAGAATAATTCTTCGGCATCTTTTCTGGGGATAATGTATTCATATTCGTTGCGAACAGCACCTTTTGAGATGCTTTTTATGGTAAGATACCCCCTGTCTCCAACTATTCTTATACGTACAGTTCGTTGTGGATTGGAGCATAAATATCCCTGCTTATAAAATACCCCATCAATCCCTTTTTTGTAATCATCGTTTAAAACCAAAAATTTTCGTTCTATTTCCTGGGCCATGTTTTTTAATCCTTTCTTTAAAGTTTACCTCTTATCTCAACAACAGTATTCTTTATAGAAATTCTAAGCAGTTATTTTTGTTTATGCCGGGAGTGGTTAGCGACATGTCCCACTTGTAGATTTTATGCATATAATATACCGGAATCAATTTATAAAGTGAATATTATGAGAATTAAAAAAACCAACTATTTTACTAATATAATACTTAATAAAAAACCTTTTGCCAAGGCTGAAATATCCGGAGGCCCGTTAGCTCCTTCGATTAATGGTACTGTGAGTTTCTACCCGGTATATAACGGAACTTTGGTAGTTGCAGAGGTTTATAATCTTCCCGGGGCTATTGCTCCTACGAAAGGCGTACCACCTGTTAATCCCTTTGGATTTCACATTCATGAGGGGAATTCATGTGAAAAGGGTGATCCTTCGGATCCTTTTCAGGCAGCCAAAGGCCATTATAATCCAACCAATGTGCCACATCCCTTACATGCCGGTGATATGCCGGTACTGTTTGGTAACAACGGATATGCGTTTTTAGCCTTTTTTACTGACAGATTCAGTCCTGCTCAGGTTGTAGGCAGGGTTGTTATAATACATCAAAATCCTGATGATTACAGGTCCCAGCCTGCGGGGAATGCGGGGAAAAGGCTTGCCTGCGGCGTTATCAGGGCTGTATAAGTTAAAATAAAAGACGGGTTTCACCCCGTCTCAAATGATTTCTTATCAGAGAGCCAGCTTCAAAATATTAAGTACATCGTTTTTGTTCAGTTTCATAACTGCACCGACCGTTTGTGTGCCGGATGCGGTACACTTGTCTGCCATTTCTTCTAAATGTGCATCATCAATATTGGCGTGGCTTAACCGGGTAGGCAGGCCGATGGAACTGAGGAAGTTCTCCAGAGCAGCAATTCCTCTTAATGCCACATCTTCAAGGTCAAAAAGATTGTCATCAATATTCCAGATTCTTTGTGCATATTGAGCGAATCTCTTGATATCACGCTTATATACATATTTCATCCAGGCCGGGAATACTATTGCCAACCCTGCTCCATGGGCAATGTCGTATATACCGCTGAGCTCATGTTCAATATCATGGGAGCCCCAGTCTCCCAATCTTCCTGTGTTAAGCAGATTATTATGAGCTACCGTCCCCGCCCACATTATCTCGGCTCTCGCATTATAATCATCTGGATTTTTCAGTACCAAAGGAACATTGCGGACTACCGTTTTATAGACTGCCTCGCAGAGCCTGTCGGTTAATTCAACGTTCTGGGTGCTTGTAAAGTAACGCTCCATAATATGAGCCAAAATATCAGCAGCACCGCATGCGGTCTGATAATCCGGAAGGGTATAAGTGAGCTCAGGATTTAAAATTGAAAATACGGGATATAAAAGCTCATTGCTTAAACCGCGCTTATACCATCCGTCTTCGTTGGTAATAACAGAACTGTGGCTGGCTTCACTGCCGGCTGCCGGAATGGTCAGAATAGTTGCAACAGGTAATGCTTCTTTTGGTTCGCTGGTACCATCATAAAAGTCCCAAACATTGCCTTCATAAGGAACACCTGCCGCAATTGCCTTGGCCGAGTCAATGGAACTTCCTCCACCAACTGCCAATATGAAATTTATATTATTCTTCCTGCAAATATCGATGCCTTCGTTAACCAAATGAAGTCTGGGATTCGGTTGAACACCCGCCAGCTCAAAAACCTCAACACCGGCGTCTTTAAGAGATTTCATTACTCTATCATATAATCCCGACTTTTTGATGCTTCCTCCGCCATAATGAAGGAGAACCTTATTAGCGTATTTCTTGATCTCCTGGCCTACTAATGACTCAGTGTCTTTTCCAAAGATAATTTTTGTTGGGTTATTAAAAATGAAATTATCCATACTTACCTCCATTAAACAATACTTCATTTTAATTTACCCATCATAAGGCAGAAAATAACATCAATTAATGTTCTTCACCCTTGTGGGTAATGCCACATAAGATACTATATAGTACAACCATAAAGGAAACAAGGAGGAAGAGGGATGAAAGTCGTTATACTATGCGGGGGCAAAGGCCTCAGAATGTATGAACTTACTGAGGACATGCCCAAGCCTATGGCTTTAGTGTGCGGAAAACCAATGCTTTGGCATATTATGAAAAATTATAAACACTTTGGCTTTAACGATTTTATCCTCCTTTTGGGCTATAAAGGAGAAAAAATAAAAAGTTATTTTGTGGATTATGCCTGGAAGTATCATAACTTCAGACTTGATTCCAAAAATGGCAGTATTGAACTTCTGGAGAATCAGGAAGACTGGAAGATAACATTTTTGGACACAGGGCTGGATACTATGACAGGAAGCCGCATAAAAAGAGCAAAAGATTATATTGGCAATGAAACCTTTATGGCTACATACGGGGATGGACTTTCTAACGTGGATGCAAATGAATTGCTTGCATATCACAAAAGAATGGGGAAAATTGCAACGGTAACCGGAGTAAAGAAAAAAACACAGTACGGGATTTTAACTGTTGAAGATGGTATAGCCAGGTCCTTTGCTGAAAAAGAGAACTTTGATGGCCTGATTAACGGAGGCTTTTTTGTTTTTGAACCCAAAATATTTGATTACATAAAGGATGACACTACCTGCGTTTTGGAACAGGAACCATTGCGGAATCTGGCTTCAGACCGTCAGCTGGCAGTCTATTACCATGAAGGCTACTGGACAGCCTGCGACACATACAGCGATATTTTAAGAATTAATAAAGAATGCAGGAATCATCAGTATTTATGGAAGGCGTGGTAAAGACATGAGTTTTTGGGATAACAGAAATGTTTTTTTGACAGGCTGTACAGGCTTTTTGGGAAGTTATGTGGCAAAAGAACTGGTCAACCAGGGAGCAAATGTTACCGGTCTTGTAAGGGACATCGTGCCACAATCAAATCTATATAAAGGGCAAGAGTATAAAAGAATCAATCTGGTTTCAGGCGCAGTTGAAGATGAACCCCTGTTGGAGCGGATACTGGGTGAATATGAAATTGATACGGTGTTCCATATAGCAGCCCAGGCCATTGTGGGAATAGCCAACAGAAACCCGTTGTCAACCTTTGAAACCAATATAAGGGGGACATATAACCTTTTAGAGGCTGCAAGGAGAAGCCCGCTTGTGAAAAGGATTGTAGTTGCGTCAAGCGACAAAGCATACGGGGATCAGACTCAGCTTCCCTACCATGAGGATATGCCCCTTAAAGGCAGCCACCCCTATGATGTATCAAAAAGCTGCACCGATTTAATCGCTCAAGCGTATCATAAAACATATGGGCTTCCCGTATGTATCACCCGCTGCGGGAATCTTTACGGAGGGGGAGACCTTAATTTTAACAGGATTATTCCACAGACAATAAAAAGTGTACTAAGAGGAGAAAAACCTGTTATACGAAGTGACGGAAAATCCATAAGGGATTATTTTTATGTTGAGGATGCGGTAAAGGCTTATTTGATTTTGGCTGAAAAGATGATTGATTTAAGGCTGGAGGGGCAGGCATTTAATTTCAGTAACGAAATTCAGCTTACGGTACTGGAACTTGTTAATAAAATACTTGCATTGATGAAATCAGACCTGACTCCTGTTATTTTAAATCAAGGGAGCAACGAGATAGTCCACCAATATCTCTCGGCTGAAAAAGCCAGGGAGGTTTTAGGCTGGAAACCCTCATTTACAATAGATGAGGGATTAATCAGAACGATAAACTGGTACAGAGAATTTTTGGGGAAGGATGCAAGAAGAAGTGAAGGCTAGTATTATCATACCATCCTATAATGCCAGCGAAAGGCTTTACCTGAATCTGACGGCATTAAACTGTCAGAGCTATGAAGGTCATGATGTAGAGGTTGTGGTTATTGATAACGGCTCTTCTGATAATACCATGGAGATGGTGGAGGGTTTTAAACTTAAGTATCCTGTGAAAATTGTTCGGATAGATAAAAACAAAGGAATCGCATATGGAAGAAATGAGGGGATACTAAACTCAGAAGGCGAAATCCTTATTTTCCACGACAGCGATATGATTGCGTCAAAGGATTTTATAAGACATCACCTTGATGCCCATAATAAACCTGATACGGTGGTATGCGGGCTGTTCTGGAAAAGAATTTTTACATATTATTATAAAAATTTTTCAGATTATCAGGTTCTTAATTTTGAAAAAATCCGGGAGAAACTTGGTCTTCAACGACTATCCCTGTATTGGGACGGTTATCCTCTTATCAATGAAGAATTGATAAAAAATGAAGGATTGTTGCCTTATAGCTTTGATCTTGATTTTGACTTTATTAATGATTTAAAAGAAATCATCAGGCAATTTGGGCGGGATTTTACTGATTATTATTTACCCTGGCGGTTTTGCATAACAAACAATCTTTCGGTTGAGCGTCAAAAGGTTATAGATGTGGGTATGTTTGACAGCAATATAGTCCGCTATGGTTATGAGGACTATGATTTGGGGGTAAGGTTATATAAATCCGGGTGCAGATTTGTAATGGCAGATCACATACTGAGTTTTCATCAGGAACATCCGGCCAATTACCGATCTGACGATCTGGTTGTAAACATTAATTTTATGTGTGATAAGTACAACAATATATATTTTATTGATGTTCCCCTGGTGTGTATTAGTGATAATCTTCATCTTAACAGTGCTGACCTTAACGGTATTGTCAAAGATATATATCAACTAATCACAAATACCGACTATCACGATATATTACAGCTATTCCTGAATGTTTTGCAGGTAATCAGAAGAAGACTTTTTTCTCCTTTGGAAGACAACGGGAAAGAAGTTTTTTTAAGCATTATAAATAGATTGGACTATTATGTAAAGAAAATTCTTAAAATTGAGAATAAAGAAGGTGTGAATTACTTTATCAAAGGATTATCGATATTATTTAAACACGCATTTAACCTTGATTTTGAGAGGTTGCTAGAGGTGAATCGATAGGAAAGGAGAGGTAATTATGAGTAAGTATCATTTTTCGACAGTGGTTTCACAAGGCCATTTATTTAAATATCTTGCAATGGTTTCTTCGCTCCGGGCTAATTACAATGATTTTAAGATTTATACTCTTTGTGCCAACGATATAGTATGGCATATTTTAAATAAAATAAATATTGAAGAAATAGTACCGGTAATGCTGAAAAATGTCGAGAGTGATATGCTGATAAGAGCTAAAAACGAAAGACCATTTCAGGCTTTTTGCTGGACATTGAAGCCTGTATTTTTGCATTATGTTATGGAGAAATACCCCGACTGTAAATATTTTGCGCATCTTGATGCAGACCTTTTCTTTTTTTCCAGTCCAGACAATATATTTCTGGAGAACCCGTCGGCATCATTGTTTTTAACCCACCATAGAAATTCCAGGGACTTTCTTAAGTATTATGGCTCCACCGGTGTATTTAACACCGGCTTTGTAGGGTGCAAAAATGACGCAAATGCCATGGATGCCATAACTAAATGGAAAACCCAGTGCATATTATATTGTCCTGTTAAAGAAGACAAGGCAAGGAAAATATTTGGGGACCAAAGATATGTGGAAAGCTGGCCGGAAGAATTCCGGGGTGTTCATGTGGTAAGAAGCAAGGGAGCCAACACTGCGCTTTGGAATGTTCAAAACTATACTGTCGCCGTAAAAGAAGGAAAAGTATATGTTGATGACGATCCTTTAATTTTCTATCATTTTTCGGGGATGACAATAATAAGCCGGAATGAGTTTAACCTCAACTGGTATTACCATATTGACGACAAAGGGGTATTGGAATATATCTACAAACCCTATATAAATACACTGGTGCATATAATGAATGAAATGCATCGCCATTTTCCATGGTTTATTGCTGGTTTTCTTCCCAAAGAATGTACACCCGACACTCATTATTATGTTGTATAGGGCAAAGGATATATAATAAGATTCCTCCTACCTTTCATCCATGGGAACGTATTCTCTGCGAGGTGCTATACTCATATAAGCAGGACGGATAATTTTTCCGCTGTTGACTATTTCCTCAACACGGTGGGCGCTCCAGCCTGCTATTCTGGAAACAGCAAAGATTGGGGTAAACAGTTCAACGGGGATTTCCAGCATACGATAAACAAAACCTGAATAAAAATCAATATTTGGACTGACACCTTTATATATTTTTCTGGCTTTGCTTATTACAGCAGGAGCTAAAGTCTCTATTTTTGAATAGAGCATGAACTCATCCTTTAATCCTTTTTGCTCAGCAAGCTGCCCTACATAATTCTTAAATATTTCGGCTCTCGGGTCAGAAAGTGAATATACAGCATGCCCCATACCGTAAATGAGTCCTGAACGGTCAAAAGCCTCCTTGTTCAGCAGCTTATTAAGATATGCCTCAATTTCTTCATTATCTTCCCAATCTTTTACTTCCTTTTTAATCTCTTCGATCATTTGAACTACTTTTAAGTTAGCCCCGCCGTGTCGTGGCCCTTTTAATGCCCCTAAAGCGGCCGCTATTGCCGAATAAGTATCTGTACCTGTGGAAGTAACCACATGAGTTGTAAAACTGGAGTTATTTCCTCCGCCATGTTCTGCATGAAGGACCAGTGCAAGATCTAGCAGAACAGCCTCCAGACGGGTAAAACGGCTGTCAGGTCTTAACATGTGCAGGATATTCTCAGCTGTGCTCAGCTCAGGCAGGGGACTGTGAATAATGAGACTCTTTTTTCCGTGGTAATGGGTGTATGCCTGATAGCCGTACACTGCTAGCAGAGGGAAATATGCAATCATCTGCAGGCATTGCCTTAAAACATTTTGAACCGAAGTATCGTCAGCATTATCATCGAAGCTGTATAATGCCAATACTGACCTTGAAAGAACGTTCATCATGTCTTTTGCGGGGGCTTTCATAATCATGTCCCGGGTAAAATCAACAGGAAGTTGTCTGTATTGACTAAGATTTGTCTCAAACTCTTTCAGGGATTTTTTATCAGGCAATTCTCCAAAAAGGAGCAGGTAACAGATTTCCTCATAACCAAACCGGTTCTCTTTTAAAAAACCTTGTACGATATCCTCAATATTATACCCTCTATAAAAGAGCTTGCCACGGCAAGGCACCATTTTGCCGCCTTCAGTATTATAGCCATGTATTTCACCGATTTCTGTAAGTCCTGTAAGAACGCCTTTACCGCTTATATCCCGCAAACCCCTTTTTACATCGTACTTGTTATAAAGCTCCGGGTTTATTGTGCTGCTTTTAACAGCCATATCTGTTAATGGAATCAGCCAGTCATTGTTAAAGCTGCTTAAGTCCATAGGAAAATACCTCCTGAGTAAAGTGAATATTATATTATTATACATTATTTTCCGCAGTTTTAAAGCTGAGCTTAAAGTACAGCTGTTATTGTATTCAATTTTTTCTAAAAAATATACTATATATATTAACAATTTTTTTAGGGTTGTTTACTTTGTTATTCTCTCTTTGGTTGTGGGTACTATTATATTATAAGAATGGGAGATGATACTATGGATGTTGCAGCGGTATCTGTATTAATGAAACAAGAAAAACTTATACAGCAAGTTGGTGTATCTGTTATGAAAAAGGCCATGTCAAGTGATGAAATAAACGTAGAAGCATTAATACAAATGATGGAACAAAGCGTTCAGCCATATTTAGGTCAGAGTATTGACATTAAACTTTAATTAACTATAAAATACCGGGAAATTTCCCGGTATTTTTTATGCGCAGTTTTGTTACTTTGTTACTGTGAAAAAGACAGAAATGTATTATAATAGCATAAAGTTTATAAGCAGGAGCCAACTCACTGAAACACCGCATGAATTCAAAAGTACAAAAACTTTTTACTAAATGAAAAGGAGCCGGTTATGAATTATATTATAACTTTTCTGGAAGGGATTATTGCATTTATTTCACCTTGTATGCTTCCTTTATTGCCTATTTACGTTTCCTATTTTGCGGGAGGGGAAGAGAACAGAAAGAGGACAATAAAAAACGCAATAGGTTTTGTTCTTGGGTTTACGGTTGTGTTTGTATTGCTGGGTGCGTTTGCCGGGACCCTGGGTAGCATGCTTGTAAGGTATTCCAAATGGATCAATATTGTAGCTGGGGGTATCATCGTTGTTTTTGGCCTCATTTATATGGACGTAATAAGAATTTCCTTCTTAAAAAGAAACAGTGGTTTTGATTATAAGCAACAAGAGCCGGGAATCTTTTCATCAATCCTGTTTGGAATTATATTTTCAATAGGGTGGACTCCTTGTGTCGGAGCGTTTTTAGGCTCTGCCCTTATGTTGGCAGCCACCTCCCAGGAAAGCTATAAAGGAGTTCTTATGCTTTTTAGTTTCTCAATGGGCCTGGGAATACCTTTTATTATTTCTGCAGTGATTTTGGATAAGTTGAAGGGTGTTTTTGATTTTATAAAGAGAAACTATAAAATAATAAATATTATCTCAGGGCTTTTACTTATAATACTTGGTATTGCCATGATGACAGGCTTACTGGGAAAACTGCTGGCTGTTTTTTCTTATTAGCAAATATTTTTTATTAAGACTTAAAACATAGGAGAGGTTATCCATGAATCAAAAAATAAAAACTTTATCTTATATTGCAGGCTTTGTAGTATTAATTCTGGCAGCGGTTTTTGGCTATAATTATCTAACCGGGAGGTATAATGCACCAAACCCACTTGATTTGCCATCTAAAACAAACTCTCAGACATCTGTAGCCGATACGCAAAGTCCGAATCCGTCTACGTCCGGCAAAGAGCAAGAATCGGAAGTTCCGTCCGAAGGCGGGAGCAACCAAGAAAAACAGGAACCACAAGAGGAAGATCCTCAAGGGAAACAGGATGCGCAAGAGGAGGAGCCTCTGGAGGCCCTGGACTTTACTATGCAGGATTATGACGGAAACGAGGTAAAATTCTCAGATTATATAGGGACTCCGATAGTTCTCAACTTCTGGGCTTCCTGGTGCCCACCTTGCAGAAATGAAATGCCTCACTTTAACAAGGTATCAGAGGAATATCCTAAAGATGAGCTGCTTTTTCTGATGATAGATATGGTGGACGGAGTAAGCGAAACAGTAGATAAGGGAAAGAAGTATGTGGAGGGTAAAGGATATACATTTGACGTTTTCTTTGATACTGAGCATGATGCCAGGATAAAGTATGGCATCCGGTCATTGCCCACCACATTATTTATTGATAAAAATGGACATATTGTCGGGGCTGCCGAGGGAGGCATTGATGAAAAAACTCTGAGGTACGGTGTATCGCTGATTTTAGACCAATAACAAAAAAGGGGGTTGTAACCCCCCTTTGATTCTTAATTATTATTTAATAGTTATAAGCTCATAGTCCTGGCTTCCCAGCCCAACCTTTTCAAGGGCTTCCAGTTGAATATACGGGTCTTTTCCGTGGAGCTGCTGAAACAAATGGCCTTCTCCTGTAAGTTCCCAGCCCTGAGGCACTCCAACCGGGATAAGATCCTCAACTTTGATAGCATCAAGACTTGCCCGTTCAATGGCTACCATATCATCACTTGCCATGATACCTATGTCCGGAACCAATGCGGGAGTGGTAAGCCCCCAACAATCACAAATGGCAGTGATTGAAGTGAGGACATTAATGTAATATACATTACCGGGCTCAAAAGTGTCCAAAACAGTTTTCGTACAAATTGCCATGCCCATCTGAAAATCTGTATAGTTATGTGAATCCAATGTAATGGCATTAACGGGACAAATCTTTACACAGTGCTGACAAAGGGTACAGTTGTGATAATCAACTATATAATTATTTTCTTCGTCGAAGCTGTTGGCATTGTGGTTGCAGGCATCGATACATTTTTTGCAGTATGTACATTTATCCTTAGACCATACAAGACCGCCTTCCAAACCATGTATTTCGCGGCGTGTCCTGTCAGTGACACAGCCCATTGCAATGTTTTTGCATGCGCCACCGTAGCCGCAGGAGCCATGGCCTTTTACATGTGAAAAATCNATCATCATATCAGCATCATGGATAAGNCCTGCAATATCAACATGNTTGAAGGATTTGAANTCAACTTCTTTAGTATAGTAATACTTGCCGAAGTAACCGCAGTTATCCAAAACAGGGCAACCCAGGTTGCTTTCGGTATAACCGCGCCTTTCCGGATGCCGTCTGTAAACATAATGGTCTGTAATAAAACAGTCTCCCTTATTACTTTTAATGAAATCAACCAGTTTACGCACAAAAACCGGTGGAATGGTGGAATAGTTCACCCCATCTCCCACATGCATTTTTATTGCTACGGTCTTACCATTTACTTTTTCTGCAAGGCCGCTTTTTTGAAGTATGCGTNTAAATTTTTCAGGCAGNGTCTGGGATGCTTCATAACGTGAATAAGCCATCGGGGCNAATAATACTTTTGCTGCCATAATATCCTCCTTAGTTGCATTGGTAAATCAAATTTAAACAAATTAACACCACTATCGCAATAATATAATNATATCATAAGTTCAGTAAAGCAATTTATTGCTTTAAGCAGTCGTCAGACGGCGNTACCGNATGTTGTGCAGGCGGTAGTTGCTTAATGATTCAATGCTCCCGGGTACCTTATTATGATTTTGAGTCCCTNTGTCATTCTGAGCGTCAGCGAAGAATCTTATGCGTTAACATGTAAGATCCTTCGACTCCGCTGCGCTTCGCTCAGGATGACATCTTCGGTAACGGGTGAGGTTATTACGTAGTAACTAGGTTCCCGGGTACCCCAGCAGCAATCTTCAATTTCGCGCTGGGTGGGGTTCTTATTATATCATAAGTTAAGTAATGGCCTTAGATATCAA
>JGI24710J26742_10002985_pt1 | contig 14610 bp, 12 predicted proteins | sample BioPla2DNA2_FD_26742 | JGI IMG/M metagenome (IMG submission 26742) | reverse complement strand
AACGTCGATTTCATGCGGCCTCCCTTAGGGGCTCCTATGGGTCTCCTTTGGGATCCACAAGTAACCCAAAGAAAACCCAAGAGTTACGCATTCGAGCGCCAAGGAGATCCGAGGGTGGGCCAGGCCGGGTCAAAAGTCAAATATTGACGCAAGGGCTGGTTTTTTGAAAACAATTTCTGGCCCTTAAGGGAAGGGATTTTCATCAACAACCGGCAGCTGCGATCTTGCTTCGTTACACCTGCCCACTCTAATTGAACATGAGTTAAAAGAATGGATTTGTTTTCAGCGGGACAGGGGTCGTCAGGGTATATTGTAGAGGGGTGTATCAGCGGAGTGAGATTTTGGGTTTCTATAGAGCGACGTAGCAGGGGAAGTCTACTACCTCCATTTTGTAGATGGCTTCGGCGCCCAGTTCCGGCCAGAGGAAGAGCTCAAACTTTGTTACGTGGGTGGAGAGGTAAGCGGCCACGCCACCGGTTGCCACCAGATAGAGTGCCTGATGTTGTTTGACGGCGGCCTGCACTTCTGGTGAACGTTCACCTTTGCCGATCATGATGCGGAGTCCGTGTTCCAGGAGCGTGGGTGTATAGGCATCCATACGCGAGGAGGTGGTGGGGCCGATGGCACCGCAGATTTTACCGGGCGGTATGGGTGAAGGACCGCAGTAGAAGATAGCGGTTTCCGGGAGCTTGAAAGGCAGGGGTTTGCCCTGGCGGATGAGGTCGACCAGTCGTCGGTGTGCTTTATCGCGGGCGGTGTATAAGGTGCCGCTGAGCAGTACTTTGTCTCCGGGGGAGAGGAGGCGGATGGAGTCGGATAAAAGGGGCAGTGTGAGCTTGTGTGTTTTCATAATAGGCCTGGATGTTTCACGTGAAACCTTAGAGGGTGAAACCGGTGTGTCGGTGGGCATGGCAATCCAAATTAACAGCCAAGGGCAGCGAGGCGATATGGCAGGGTTCGGTGAGTATATGCACGGCCAAGGCGGTGGGACCGGCACCCAGACCCATCACACCCTTCCCACGCCGGTTGATCTCATTTAGTATCCTCTGCTCCAATTCTGCATATCTGACATCGGGGTGCGCTCTGCCCGTGGGCTCCAATAAAGCCCGCTTGGCCAACAGCGCTGAACTCTCAAAATTGCCACCCAGACCGATACCGACTATTACGGGTGGGCAGGGCTGACCGCCCACATTCACCACATGAGCGACCACCCTCTCCACTACCTCCTCAGCCGTGGTGGAGGTGGGGAGCATATAATGAGCGGCCATGTTTTCGGCACCGCCACCCTTCAAGGCGAGCTTCACCTCCAGGGTGTTGCCGGGAACATTCTCCCAGTGGATGACAGGTGCAGGCCTGTCCTGAATGATCTTTCTCTCAAACAGAGGCTCCTCAACCATGCTGCGCCGCAGATGATATTTCTGCCAGCCTTGCTCTAATGCAGCTTCAATGGTGCTGAAGATATCGCCGTCTCCCAAACAGAAGTCCTCACCCTTGCGGATAAACAGCACCGGCGTACCGGTATCCTGACAGCAGGGTAAAGATTGCTGGCGGGCGATGTCGGCATTCTTCAGAATCGACTGCAGCATATCTTTGGCTAAGGGATGAGTCTCTTTGGTTTCATATTCACGGATCAGGTTTAGTACCGTTTCGTCCGGACGGCAGTAAATCTGACCCAATGCTTCCAGGAGCTTCTCATGCAGGAGTGCGGAATCGACAAAAAGGATGTTTCTCATTTAAACCTCCAAATCCGGCGTTTAAGCGATTTTGGCCTCAAAACCAACTCTTGATATTGATTTCATCCTTTTCGCCTCTTTAAAAGGTATTTTAGGAGCAGGTCATTCAGGGGTACTTCGGTGTGAACGGGGTTGTATTCGATCTGGTATTGCTGAAATCCGGCTTTCAATTCTGCCAGATGCGCATCGTAATTTTGCAGATATTGCTTGCGGATCTGCCAGGGTGTGACGATTATCTTCTCGCCGGTCTCGCTATCCACAAACTGCGTTTCTCTCTTGAATTTAAATTCTGCTTCGTCCCTGTCCACGATGTGGAAGATCAGGACTTCGTGTTTTCGGATGCGGAAATGTTTGAGTGCTTTGATGATTTCCTGGGGTTCATCGAGGAGGTCGGAGATGAGGATCACGAGGCTGCGTTTGTTGAGCGAAGCGGCGATGGAGTGGAGTGCGGCGCTGATGTCCGTGCCGCCGGCGGGTTCCAGATGTACCAGTGCGGCGAAGATTTGCGGCAGATAGGCCTTGTAAGCTTTGGGNGCCATCCTGAGGCTCACTTCATCGTTGAAGGTCACCAGNCCCACGGCATCCTTTTGNGAGATCATCAGCCAGCTGAGTGCGGCGGCCAGGCGCGTGGCATAATCCATCTTGCTGCCGCTGCCGGAATCGTAAAACATGGAGCGGCTGTGGTCCAAGAGGATCATGCAGCGGAGGTTGGTTTCCTCTTCNTAGCGCTTCACATAATAGCGGTCGGTGCGGGCCACGATCTTCCAGTCGATGTCTTTGAGCGGTTCACCCTCGTTGTACTCGCGGTGATCCGAAAATTCCACGCTGAANCCGTGGTAAGGGCTGCGATGCAGGCCCACGAGGAAGCCTTCCACTATGCTTTTGGCAAAGATCTGCAGCTTCTTGAGCTTGGCAGCACTCTCATCCGTGAAGATGCTCATTCTTTATCTTTGTCTTTGGGCTTGTAAAGCAGGGCGAAGGGGATGATGACAACGTAGACCAAACTGAGGATGATGGGTGAGATAAAGACGTCGTTTTGGGCCATGATAAAGTAGCCCACGGCCAAGAGAACGGCGGCGATTATCAGGATGATGAAGTTGGTTTTGCCGAGGTTGAGCTTGTTCATATTATTCTCCTGTTGTTGGGGTGTTATGATAGATTTCCAGCAGCTGATTCCGTACTTGTCGTGAGAGATCGGCCCTGGTGTTGTTGGCGTCATATGCTATGGGGGGCAGCACGGTGATTTCCACATCGAAGCGGTGTCCCATCATGGCAAGAAAGTGGGGCAGGAATTCCATATTTCCATACCAGCAGATGAGCTTATGATTGTCTCTGCCAAAAGGCTGCCTGTCTATATGCGTATACTTGATGCAGATGGGGAGGATGGGGCATTTTGCTTCCACTGCTACCTGGAAGAGGCTGGAGCGGAAGTCTTTGATGGTGCTGCCGTCCGTGCTGGTACCCTCGGGGAAGAGTACCACCTTGAAACCTTCGTTGATGGTTTGGGCAAAGCGCTTGATCTCCTGCGGGAGCGAGACGGGTGTATCGCGCTCTGTATAGAGGCTTCCACCCACGCGGGTGATAGTGCCCAGGAAGGGGGTGTTGCCCATCTCCACGCTGGTGATGAAACTGGCGGGCTGATGCGATGAAAGCAGCAGGATGTCCATATAGGAACAGTGGTTGGCTACCAGCAGGCAGCTTGTGTCTTGCATCTGTTCCAGATGTTCAGCGCCCTTGAGCGTTACGTGGAAATCGAGCTTTTTGCTGATGATGCGGCTCATGGTGCCGGTGAAGCGGATGGCGCGCTGACGCCAGCGTGTACGGTCGCTACAGAATTTATAGAGAATCCAGGCCCAGCTGCGGAAGGCCAAAAAGTAGGTGAGCACGAGGATAAGCTGGGGCAGATTCTGGAGTTTCATGATTCTAAAAAGGCTACTCGCGGCCAAACTTACGGTTGTATTTATCGCCTATATCCTGCACATTGAGCAGCGTGAGGAAGTCTATGCAGCGAAAGTCACGGTCCAGCGCAGGCACGCCACAGACTTTGGCTCCCACTTTCAGGTAGGATTTGAGCAGGGGTGGGATGTGTTCCTTGTGGACGTGGAGGTTGTCTTTCTTGGCCAGATGCGGGCGCTTTCTCACTTTGCGGATGTAGGCGGCGAGGCCCGGGACGCGGAATTTGCCCTTGGGGCGCACTCCATGATCGTGCGTGAGGTGGCCTTCGCTTTTGAGGTAGTGATAGATGCCTTTGATCTCTTCTTTGTTCATGGTTTTGATGCTGGAACAGCCGAAGAGATAATGCGTTTGGCTGGCCTGGATGTAGGCGTGGATGCCTTCCCAGAGCAGTGCGATGGTCACGCCGTTGCGGTAATCCTTGTGCACGCAGGCGCGGCCCAGCTCCAATTTGTTGCCAGGCAATCTTTTCAGCATCTCCTTCATGTGAAATTCGGTGGCGGTGTACCAGCGCTTGGTGTGCAGCGATGATTGGAGCCTGTAGGTGCCGATCACCAGGTCTTTATTCTTGTCAATGATGAGCAGATGGTCGCAGGTTATATCGAAGCGGTCGATGTCGTAGCCGCTTTTGTTTCTATGCTTGAGCAGCTCTTCAAGGAAGACCTCGTGCCTCAGCTTCAGGGCAGAGCGGAATTCCTTGTTGCTGTCTGCCGTTTTCACGATGTAGTTGCGCTTTTCGATGTAGATATTAATGTGAGCACGGAAGTCTCTCAGCCGCGAGTTACGCGGGAACAGCCCCGGCAGCCTCAGAGGTTTAGACAATGTCATTTCAGTCACTTTACGATCCCCCATTGGTTTTTATTGGTAGATAGGATACAAAATAGAGGCGTGGATGTTGTCAACTTTATTTTTGTTAACAAAGTGCGGAACGGTTTTTGCAAAGGGAAGCGGCCCGCTGTTTCAGAGTGCGACATCAGTAATCCCCCGCTCTGTCTCTTTCGCGTTCCTGGTCTTTTCTTTTGATGCTTTCGCGCTTGTCATAAGTGTGTTTTCCCTTGGCCAAGGCGAGGTTTACCTTGCACAATCCCGCTTCGTTGATGAATACCTCCAGCGGGATGAGCGTCATGCCCTGTTCTTCCACTCTGGACCTTAGCCGTCTGATCTCGTGACGATGCAGCAGCAGCTTGCGTTTGCGCTCGGCTTCGTGGTTGAAGTAGGTGCTCTTTTCCCAGGGGCTGATGTGGAGGTTGAGCAGCCAGCATTCGTTGTTGATGATGCGGGCGTGGCTATCCTTGAAGCTCACCTGTCCGGCGCGGATGCTCTTGATTTCGGTGCCTTTGAGCACAATTCCCGCCTCATACGTTTGCACGATATGGTAGTCGTGGGTGGCGCGCCGGTTTTTGATGGAGATCATTTGGAGAGTTCCTCTTTGATCATGGTTGCGTAGCGGGTGGCGGTTTGCAGCAATTCTGCTTCGTCGAGATTGACCAAGCGCTGCTCTTTCACCACCTGTTTGCCTGCCACAAAGACGTCTCGGATCTGACGTGAATTGATAGCGTAAACGAGCTGTGATGCGGGTTCATAAATGGGCATACTGTTGAGAGACTGTGTGTCTATCACCAGGAAGTCTGCATCCTTGCCGATTTCCAGCGAGCCGCGCCTGTCTTCCACGCCCAAAGCCCGGGCGGCGTTGATGGTCACCAGCTTCAGCGCCTCGATGGCGGGCAGGAAGGCGGGGTCGTTGTTCAAAGCCTTGTGCAGTTTGGCGGTGGTGGAAAGCTCGCCCAAGAGATCGAGATCGTTGTTGCTGGCCACGGAATCTGTGCCCAATGAAAGGTTGATGCCGTGATCCAGATATTCTTTGATGGGCGCCAAACCGGAGGCCAGCTTGAGGTTGCTGTCTGTGCAGATGCTGATGGAGACGGGCTTCTGCTGCAGTACTTCCATCTCGCCGGCGTCGATATGAACTCCATGTGCAAAGACGCAGCGTGCCTCCAGCAAACCGATGTCGTTCAGGTAATGAACCGGTCTCTTGCCGTGTTCACGCAGGCAATTCTCCACTTCTGCCGCCGTTTCGCTGAGGTGGATGTGGATGAGCAGGTCGTGTTCTTTCGCCGCTTGGGCGCAACGGCTTAGCATATCGCCGGAGCAGGTGTAGATGGCGTGTGGCGCCAGGCTGAAATCCACCAGAGGCTGATCCCGATAGCGGTCTTTGTATTTGAGCACCAGGAGGGAGGGACGGTAATCCGCACCCATTTTGGCTTCGATCACGGCTTCCGAGATCAGGGCACGCAGGCCGGCTTTGATACAGGCATCGGCGATGGCGCTCATCTCAAAATACATATCGTTGGTCATGGTGATGCCGCTTTTCAGCATCTCACCCGCACCGAAGAGCGTGGCGTCGTAGATGAAGCTCTTGCTCAGCAGCCTCGCTTCCAGGGGCCAGATATACTGGTTGAGCCAGATGTCCAGCGGCAGGTCGTCTGCCAAGCCGCGGAACCAGCTCATGGGCAGATGGCTATGCGTGTTGATCAGGCCCGGCATCACGATGCAATGCTGTGCTTCAAGGGTCTGATGCGCCTGCCAGATATGCTTTCCCTGCGGCTCGATGGCGCTGATCTTGCCGTCGGTGACGATCAGGTCGTGATCCTGATGGACAGTCAGCTCCGCATCCATACTGAGGATGGTGGCGCCGGAGATGATCAGGTCTGCTTGCTTCATACTCAGCTCAATTCTCCCAATTTCCGGGCTGCGTCCCGGGCTTCAAATACACCGCAGGGCGTGATGATGCCGTCTATATATGCGGCGGGCGTGATGTCAAAAGCGGGGTTGAGAGCGGGTGAGCCGACGTTGGCCAGCTTCACGCCTTCAAATTCGGTGATTTCCTCAGGCTCTCTGAATTCTATGGGGATGTCCGCGCCTTTGGGGCAGTAAAGATCGAAGGTGCTGAGCGGAGCGGCGATATAGAAGGGAACCTCGTGCACGTGCGCCAGGACGGCTTTTTCGTAGGTGCCGATCTTGTTGGCGATGTCGCCATTGGTGCAGATGCGGTCTGCTCCCGTGATCACGATGTCTATCTCGCCCTGCGAGAAGTAATAGCCGGCGGCACTATCGGCGATGATGGCGTGTGGGATGCCTTCCTGATGCAGTTCCCAGGCGGTGAGCCGCGCTCCCTGCAACCGTGGCCTTGTCTCGTCTACATACACAAAGAGGTCCGGATTCTTGGCAAAAGCGGCGCGTATCACAGCCAAAGCGGTGCCGTGATCCACCGTCGCCAAAGCACCCGCATTGCAATGAGTGAGAATCCTGGCGCCGGGCTTGATCAACGATGCGCCCATCTGACCGATCTTGTAACACTCATTCACCACTCTCTCGGCAAACTCCTCCGCCGCCAACAGCGCTACCTTGCGTGCGTGCTCGATATTGGGAATAAACTTGATGGTGCTTTCATAGACGTGATCCACGCCGCTGCGGAGGTCGATGGCCGTGGGACGGCAGCTGCACAGCTCTTCATGTGCCTTGCGTAGAGTGCCCCGAAAACCGGATTCATCGGCATTCATCGCCGCCAAAGCCATACCGTATGCACCCGCAACGCCGATCGCCGGAGCGCCGCGCACCGTCATCACCCGGATCGCCTCCATCACCTCTACATGATCGTCAAAAGCCTTGATCTCAAACTCAAAAGGGAGCTTGTTTTGATCTATCATCATCAGCTTGCCTTCTTCAAACCAGAGGCTGCGGTAATCTTTATTGTCTATCTTCATTTATACTTTCCTTCCAAAATTGCTTAGTTTACCATCTCTTTGGAGGTGCACTTTTTAGTCAAGAGTTTTTCCTTGATCGCTGCTGCAAAGGCTCTTACCGGGGCTGTTTTACCAAAAGAAACAGTATCTAAATATATGAACATCATTCCAATACAGACTCATAAGATGCGATTTATATAAAACTTAACTTGACAAAAAAAGGCACCTCTGTAGATTGGTTCACGGGTGGTGACAATGACCACCAAACAAGACCCTTAATCAGGAGTGTTATTATGAAGAAGCTAAGTTTAATTATTTTGCTGGTCTTAGCATTAGCAGCCGGCTTTGCACAGACGTCCTTTACGGCGACGTATGATTTTAGTGGCGGTGGGAACGATGTTTATACATTCGCTTACAATGGCACCCAGCCTACCGGAGTGAGTATGGGGAATATGGTGAAGACTGGAATAAGATCAACGTCAAGCAGCAAAAACTTCAGGGGAGACGAGTGGCCTATAGTCAACACAATTGATACAGGCAAACACATAGGTTTCACAATGACGGCTAATCCCGGTTATACTTTTAGTGTTACATCCATTAAGTTTGGGCTTGGTAAAAGTAGTAGCGGGCCAAAAACTGCCGAATGGAGAGGTAGTGCAGGTAACTTTGCAGCTGCCATTGGTGACTATTCTGCCTTAAACTCTGGCATAACTAACACCAATGGTGTGTTGACATATACCGGTAGTAGTCTACTAAACAATACTATGACTCCTTCAGGCTACACAGATATTATAAGCTGCGGTTTTAATCTGTATATGTATAATGCTTCAGGCACATCTGGCACGGGAGGCTTACAGGGCAACATCACAATCGAGGGCACCTACCAATTGGCAGGCTCTGACCCAGTATTAAATGTTTCTCCCACATCTCTCGATGGTTTTACCTATGTATTGGGCAATGGCCCCTCTACAGCCCAGACCTTTAGCGTGAGTGGAGCCAACCTGGATCGGAATAATAACATCACAATTACCACAACCGGAGAATACGAAGTATCCCTTGATAACTCAACTTATCCCGCAAATGGTGTAACTATCACTCCGGATGCAAATGGCACTGTGGCGGCAACAGATGTTTATGTCCGCCTCAAGGCAGGTTTGCCTGTGACCACTTACCCCAATGGTTACGCAACGGTAGCATACACAGGATTAGCATCTCAAAATGTTTATTTTGATGGCTCAGTCACCGCACCTCCGCCACCTCGCTACTTTGTAGATTTTGAAGGACCGGGCGAGACGAAAGGAGCTTATGCATCTGGGACAATACAATTGAGCGGGCTTAATTGGGATATGACAGAAGCCATGGTCTTTAGTAGCCCTGATACAGGTGATTGGTATGAGGGCGCAAGAAGTGCACGTTTAAGAGGCTATGGAACCAGCTCCATGACCATGCTGGAAGATAAAACCAATGGTGCGGGCACAATTTCATTTCAGTATCGTCAATATGGCACAGATACTCAGACTACTTGGAAAGTGAAATACAGCACCGACCAAGGAAATACTTGGCAAGAAATCCCATTTGATCCTCTCAATAATAATACCTTTAAGGCGACAGCTACGGTGCAGTTATTCTCCTACGATCTCAACACTTCTCGAAATATCCGTCTGCGCATTGAAGAAGCAACAGGCTCCGGTGGCTCGAATAGGCGCATGAACATCGACAACATCGAAATCACAGACTTTTATGACTTCCCCAATGGCGAGGGTACGCAATTGGTAAATGACATCATCACCGTTAGCGGTGGCCATGGCAATTACAACTACGCAGCTACTCCCGGTGCGCTCCCCGATCCCAATTTCCAGGCCTCTTTCCATGATTGCCTCACACTCTTGGGAGCGGGCCCCTGGACTATTGATATCCAGAACTCAACTGCACAGTGGGCAGCCTACAAGCAGGGCGGCACTTGGCACAGTACTGCTTTCGCCAATGGCTCAGCCACTTTAACCGTCCCGGCAGCCAAAGCTGCAGACATCGAGCTGCTCACCGGTATCGGCAACAACCCCACCGTTCCCGTGACGCTCTCTCACTTCTCGGCGACGATGACCGCAGAAAACTATGTGCAGCTCACCTGGATCTCCCAGACGGAGACCAACCTCATGGGCTACAACGTCTATCGCAACAGCAGCGACGACCTGGGCTCAGCCAGGCAGATTTGCCCCATGATTGCCGGTACCAACACCTCGCAGGCTCAGACCTATACCTATCTGGACAAAGATTTGGTGGAAGACGGCACCTACTACTACTGGCTGCAAAACGTGGATCTGGACGGCAGCAACGCCTTCCACGGCCCCGTGAGCGTAGTCTTCAGCATCACAGGCGATGGCGGCAGTCCCGCTGTTCCCACTGTCACGCAGCTGGATGATGCCTATCCCAACCCCTTCAACCCCAATACCACCATCCGCTATCAGCTTGAGGGTGCCGGCAAGGTGAAGATAAATATCTACAACACCCGCGGCCAATTGGTGCGCAGCTTTGAAAGAGGCCACGACGCAGCCGGACACTTCAGCATCGTTTGGGATGGACGCGACAGCTCCGGCAGAGAACTGCCCTCGGGCGTGTATCTCTACAATATGAGCAGCGGCAGGTATAGCAGCAGTAAGAAGATGGTACTGAAGAAGTAGTTGTTAGTCGTTAGTTGTTAGTTGTTAGTCGCTGCGCAAGTGGCAATGATGCAGATGCTTGTGACGGTGATGCCAACAACTCGACAGCTCTCGACTCGCATACAATTAAATATGAATTAGAGGCCAGCATTTGCTGGCCTTTTTGCGTATGGGCGCTTGTGTACGGGCGCTTGCTAAAGCGCCGATCTTGTAACAGGAGGTTGCTTTTGTCGCCGTATGGTACGGGCGGTCGCCGAACCGACCAATCCTTGTAGCCGGAGCTTGCCAAAGCGCCGCAATCAAGCGCAGCTTGATGCTTAAAGCGGCGAAGCCGCTTGTAATCACATCCCTGAAGATTGCGAAGCTGTTCAGAACACCGGCGCTTTGGCAAGCGCCCGTACACGCGCTTTGGCAAGCTCCGGCTACCGGGGTCGCTTTGGCAAGCTCCGGCTACCAGGGTCGCTATGGCAAGCGACCATACATAGGAAACCCATCCCTGAAGATTGCGCAGCTGCTCTCCCTCCCTCTCTCCCTCTCTCCCTCTTGCCGACTGTGTCGGCCCCATCCCTGAAGTTTGCGAAGCGAATCAGAACATCGGCGCTTTGGCAAGCGCCCGTACACGCTTGATTGCGGCGCTTTGGCAAGCTCCGGCTACCGGGGTCGCTTTGGCAAGCGCCCGTACAGGTCGGTCCAGCGACCGACCCTACCTGATATACACCATCTTCCGGGTGAGGGATTGGTCTCCCTGTTTTGCCTGCAGGAAGTAGACGCCGCTGCTCACCCGGTTGCCGTTCTCATCGCGTGCATCCCAGCTGAATTCTTCCACGCCGATGGGTTTATCCTGCATGAGGGTGCGCACCAGCTGACCTCTTTGGTTGTAGATTTTGAGGCTGGTGTTTTTGGTATAGTCGTTGGCCTTCAGTGTGATGCCAACGCTGCCGGAGAAGGGATTGGGAGCGGGCAGCGAGAGGCTCAAGCGGGCGGCGGGTGCATTGCTGCCGCTTTCGGCGGGACAGAGCTCGGCAAATTCGTGTCTGAAAACGTGTTGCACCATATCTTTGGCGCTGTCTGTCTCCATATAGTAGAGCGGGAAGCTCAGGGTGATGGCAGAGCCGAGGCGATAGTCGTTTTTGATGCCCACTGCCAGACCGTTGAGGTATCCCTGGGCGCTGTCGTCGTCGTATTCACCGGCGTAGGCATAGATGGCGGTGGCGTTATCGGTGGGTGTCATGCCTTCCACTCTGGGGATGTGATGATTGAGGGCGGGCAGGCTTTTGATGGGGTCCACTTGGAGGGCGGGATATTCATTCAGCAGCGGTAGAGCGGTTTTGAAGCGGCTCTGGGTAGTGAAATCCACTTCGGCGATACCCAACACATCGTAGATGAAGTTTCCCGCTTCGAAGGAGGCCGGATAGCCGGCATTCATCTCAAAATCCGAGCTGGGATGGTAGACGCTGAAGAGTGCTTTGCCGCCCAGCTCCACGTATTGTCGGAGGATATCCGTATAGGCCGCGGCGCCTGAGATGTCAGCCTGATCGTTACCATGCCAGAGCAGGCAGGAAAAGACGCCCAGATCGGCCAATTTCAGGTCTTCAAACTCTTCCAGGTCGATCACACAGGGCTCGTATCCGGCCAACATATCAGCGTAAAACTCGTCCACCATCTCATCTGTGGGAGTAAAGACGGTACTGCCGCTGCCGCCTATGGTTTCGTCCACGATGAGCACGCCCCGGTTCATGGTCAAGGGTCGTGAGCGGATGGTATCCGAGGCGGTGCTGAGGTTGCCGTCGTGATCAAAGGCGCAAATCCGGTAGTAATAGCTGTGTAAACCGCCGCTGACGTTTGTGTCCTGATATGCGGTATCGGGCGCCGCTACGGTGGCTAAAAGGCTGCCGGGATCGTTTACTGAAGTGCTGCGATAGATCTTGTAGCCGGCGAGGTCGTATTCATCGTTGGGCCGCCAGGTAAATTGTACCGAGCGACGTTGCGGCGAATCTGTAAATTCAGCGGGTGTGAGCGGCTTCAGCAGGGGTGTGCCCGTGCCCGTGATTCCAAAGCTTTCGAGGTTTTCTGCATCTACTGAGGCGATAGCGACCACATATTCGAGGCCTTCATCGAGTCCGCTGAGGATATAGCTGTTTCCGGTGCAGTCCACGTGGTTGTCAGTCATGTCAATATAGTTGTCACCCCAGTAGATTCTGTAGTTGCCGATGTTTTGATTTTGGGGTTCATCCCAGCTCAGGCGCAGGGACTGTCCATCTCCCTGGTCTTGCACCCTGAGGTTTGAGGGCGCATCCGGCATTTTGGCAAAATGAGCGGCCAGGGCGGTGGAGGCTTTGATCACTTCTGCGGCGTAGGCGGGGTCGATGTTGTCCACGATGTCGTCACTGGAATGGTAGTGGGGCGAAAATTCGTCTTCAAAAAAGTAGGCCACGTTGTATCCTGCTTGCCAAAATGGAGCGCTATCGCTGCTGGTACTGTTGAGATTGCCCAAATATGGCTGCAGAGTGGTGTAATTGGCGGTGATATTGCAGGCGAAGTAGCTTTGTTCCAGGCTGCCTTCATAGGGCATGAGGCGCACCAGCCATTCGCCGGGGTCAGCGGAGTTGTTGGCGATCATATCGTGGTTGATCATGAGGCGGATATTGAGGTTGTTTTCGTCTGCGTAATCTGCGTAAGCTTTCGAGCCCCAGAGTCCGAATTCTTCGGCGGCGAAGGTGATAAAGCGGATGCTGCGTTTGGGCTGAAAGCCGCCGGCCATCATCACGCGGGCCATCTCCAGACAGGCGGCGGTACCGCTGGCGTTGTCATCCGCTCCGGGTGCGCCCAGATAGGGGTCGTCGTACATATTGATGGAATCATGATGCCCGCCCACGATGATNTATTCATCGGGATAGACGCTGCCGGGGATGGTGGCCACCACGTTGTATTGAGTGGTGTTGCGCCATTCNAAGCTGTGCAGCTCCACATCCGTGATGCCAAAGCTGAGAAACCGGTCTTTGATCCACTGGCTGATGGCCAGGCGATTATCCGCCAGAGCGTAACGCGTGCCGAAGTCCTGCAAACTCTGGATATGAGAGCGCACGGAATTGGCCTCCACCAGGTTTACGATGGCTTGGACATCGCTTACAACAGAGACCTTGCAGCTGCTGTGGGGCGCGGCTTCGGGCAGCTGCAGGGGCGTAAGCTGCAGCGGCATGAAGGAATAGCTGATCTTTTGCCTGAGCGCTATTTCATCCAGGGAAGTCTGAAGCAGAATCACGTTTCCCAGCTGCAGGACAGGTGTTCCCGCATCGGGCGGAAGCTGCGGCAGGGCGCCATCCGGTGAGCTGACTAAGTAGAGCTTGCCATGGGTGGAAAGGGTTTGGGAAATGCTTATACCCTTGGCGGAGTGTGAACTCACCAAAAAGCCGGCTTCGTTGTAATAATAGATTTCCACGCCCGCGTCTTGCAGGGCCCGGGCTTGTTGGTAAAGCTTATTTGGAGCTTTTGTCGCTTCGATAAAGGCCAGGTTTGCCGTCTGGGCGCAGAGGCAAGTGAGTGTAAAGATGAGCAAGAGAGAGAGTAGGAGTTTCTTCATCAGGTTTCCTTTTTGTGATGGTATTATGCTGTGCCAATTGGTATGCATGATTTGTTCCCTGTTTGAGAGAAAAGCGGCTGACGACTTCGTCGCAGTAGTTAGTTGTTAGTTGTTAGTTGTTAGTCGTTAGCCGCTTCGCAAGTGGTTGGGAGCGAGACCAGGACTTTGGGCAAGCGAGGACACAGATAGAAGATAAAAAGTCCACGAATTACACGAATGGGGCGACTTCGTCGCAGTTGTGAGTAGTGAGTAGTGAGTTGTGAGCGGCTGCGCAAGTGATTGGGATACGGGCGGTTGTGGCGTGTACGGGCGCTCGCCTGAAGCGCCGATCTTGTAACGTCCGTCCGCATCTCCATCACTTGCGCCAGCCGTTCACAACTGCGGCGTAGCCGCCCCGCCGATCTTGTAACAGGAGGTTGCTTTTGTCGACGTATGGTAGGGGCGCTCGCTGAAGCGCCCAAAAGGTTGCCGGAGCTTGCCAAAGCGCCGCAATCAAGCGCAGCTTGATGCTTAAAGCGGCGAAGCCGCTTGTAATCAAATTCCTGAAGCTTGCGAAGCTGTTCAGAACACCGGCGCTTTAGCAAGCGCCCGTACACGCTTGATTGCGGCGGTGCGGCTTACGCCGGTACCTTCGGTGCGCAGGCGAGCGCCGGCTACAAGGGTCGCTATGGCAAGCGACCATACTTGGTGGTCGGTTCAGCGACCGACCCTACCTGATATACACCATCTTTCGGGTGATAGATTGGTCTCCCTGCTTTGCCTGCAGGAAGTAGACGCCGCTGCTCACCCGGTTGCCGTCGTCATCGCGTGCATCCCAGCTGAATACTTCCACACCGATGGGTTTATCCTGCATGAGGGTGCGCACCAATTGTCCTCTTTGGTTGTAGATTTTGAGGCTGGTGTTTTGGCTGCAATCGTTGGCCTTCAGGGTGATTCTCGCACTG
>JGI24710J26742_10002984_pt1 | contig 14617 bp, 12 predicted proteins | sample BioPla2DNA2_FD_26742 | JGI IMG/M metagenome (IMG submission 26742) | reverse complement strand
GCTCAAGCTCGGAAGTCAGCTGTCTAACCGAAGATTGCGCCTGTGACAACGCCATGCCGTAGCCCGGCACGATGATGATCTTTTTGGCTTCCGAAAGCAGGTGACCGCTTTGCTCTACAGGTGTCAGCACTTTTTTAGGGGATGAGTCTGTGAAAACTTCATCGACAGTTGACTCGACTTTTTCATCTGCTTTAGAAGAATCGATTTTCGCTTCTCTTTTTATCGTGGGTGTTGAAGTCTTCCCGAGCAGAATATCGCCTAGGCGACGGTTCATCGCGCGACACATGATTTGCGTCAAGAGGAGTCCGGAGGCGCCGACAATCGCCCCGACCGCGACGAGAAGCGGGTCAGAGATCGCCATACCTGCAATTGATCCGGCGACGCCGGAAAGAGAGTTCAGCAACGAGATGGTGATCGGCATGTCCGCTCCGCCGACTCGGATTGAGAAGATAACGCCGAACAAGCCGGAAAGAACGGCGCAGAGAATAATAAAGAGAGCCTTGAGCGGCGCACTGGAAAGAATATTAGGAAGCGCGAGGAGTATCACTGTCGCTAGGGAAAGCAGAAGCGTCAAAATGGTCCAGCTCTGATGGCCTTTAAGTATGATCGGTTTTTGCGGCAGCCATTTGGCCAGTTTACCTGCGGCAACGACACTGCCTGTAAAGGTGAGCGAACCGACAAAAATGGCAAGTCCGGCAGTGACAAGAGAAAACATATCGGTCTGCGGAGATGACGCGATAAGCGTCAGGATACCGGACAGCATTGACGCCGCTCCGCCGAAACCGTTGAGCAAGCCTACCATCTGCGGCATTTCAATCATTTTTACCTTGATAGAAATAACGATGCCGATCACTGTGCCGACCAACATGGCTATCCAGCACTCAACAGCGCTGAAAATATCGAAATACCAGAGCGTCAATAAAATGGCAAGCAGCATGGAGATGGCGCCGAGACGGCTTCCGGCAACAGATTTTTCAACTTTACTCATCATGGCGATACCGACGAGCACGAGGATAGCGAGGATGCCTGCACAGACGTAATAGATAAGGTTTCGTGTAGAATTTATCGATTCAACACTCAAGAGGAAAGGCAACGATACGCCCGAAAGGGAAAGTACTTGTAACAACATTACGTTTCACTCCCTTCTTCTTGCCGGTCGCTGTGATGAAACATCCTCAGCATGCGATCCGTTACGCCGAATCCGCCGACGACGTTAATCATGGCCAGTACGATTGCGATAAATCCCAAAGTTTTGCTTCCCCAATGGGCTGCCAGTGCAGTTGCCGATAAACAGCCCAGCACAGTTACACCGGAAAAGGCATTCATTCCGGACATGAGCGGCGTGTGAAGAAGACTGGGCACACGGTTAATGATTTTGTAACCGACGAGTGTCGCCACAACAAAAACGGCAAGAAGAATGCCCTGTGTGGTTGTCATGAATTCTCTCTCCTTGAAAAATATATGTTCGCTTCCTCGAGGCTTGGAAGGGCTAAACGTTTAGTGCCCCAATTTTTCGATGGCTTTTAGCGTGCCCTCGTGAACGAGTTCGCCGTTATAGGTAGTGAGAGCGTCTTTTATGATTTCATCATCGCGATCGAGAACAAGTTCTCCATCTTTTATTAGATGTTTCAGAAGCGCATAGATGTTTTGCGCATAGAGCCATGTCGCACTTTCAGGTAGCAGGCCGGGAATGTTCTTGATGCCAAAGCAATGCACGCCGTGCTTCACTTCGACGGTGCCGGGGGGCGTAATTTCGCAGTTGCCGCCTTGGTCAATGGAGATATCGACAATCACCGAGCCGGGTTTCATGGTTTTGACCATATCTTCTGTGATGAGAGTCGGAGCAAGTTCGCCGGGAACAAGCGCTGAAGTAAAGATGATGTCCATATCTTTGACGTGTTGCGCCAAGATGTCACGCTCCTGTCGGAGGCGCTCCTCTGACAATGTGAGCGCGTAACCGCCCTTGCCGATGGCCTCTTCAGGCGGTACTTGAACATCGATGACAGTCGCTCCGAGCGATTGAGCATTTTCCATGGCGGCAGGACGAATATCTACAGCGTAAGTTTTTGCGCCGAGTCGCCTAGCGGTAGCGAGGGCTTGAAGTCCTCCGACACCTGCGCCGATAACGAGCACGTTGATCGGTTTAATCATACCGACAGCCGTGAACATTTGCGGCGCGAATTTGGGAAGCGCGTTGACGGCAAGCAAAATACCCTTATAGCCGGCGCACGTGCTCATAGAGGTCAGGGCGTCCATCTTTTGAGCGCGAGAAATGCGTGGAACACCTTCAATCGCAAGGCTGTTGATGCCCGCTTTTGCCAATTCTTGTACCATTTTGTGGTTTGCGGGCGCCGCAGGATGAATAAAAGTGATCAGAAGCTGACCCTTATGCATCATATCGACCTCGCTCTTGTTTACGTCATGGTTAAACAGGGGTTCCTTAACTTTAAGGATGACATCTGAGCGGTCATATATTTCCTGTGCTGAAGAGACGATCTCAGCTCCTGCTTCCCTGTAAGCGTCATCATGATAGAATGCGCCTTCTCCTGCTCCTTCTTCGACGAGAACTGTAAGTCCGTCTTTGACCATTTGAGTGACTGTTGCCGGCGATGAGGATACACGATCCTCTCCAAGCATAATTTCCTTTGGTACACCGATGATCATACAATTACCTCCATATTGCTGCTATCGGATCAAGCTAACTAATATTATCAGCTTTTTTGTAAAGAGACAACGTTTTTTCGGCAAATGCATCAAAAACGGACATCTTTTTAGAAGCTTTACTAGGCAGAATGCAAAAAACAGTTGACACTCTCCACAATTCATATTACATTAACAATAGCATAGAGTGAGCGCTCGCTCTATGTGCAAGTGTAGTTTATTTTCGCATAGAGCACCGTAAGGAGAGGATGTGATCGATGATGAATGAAAAAGCCAAGGCGGCGTGTAATATACATGCCGTACTGCGGAACATGGAAAATCTCTGTGAACTGGACGTAACGTCAAAGGAACTTATCGCCGCGTCGAATGTGGCGATCCAATTTTCTGTGCCTGAGATCGATAAACTTGTGCTGGCCTTTCGACAAGGTGCGTGCAAAGCCATGCGCGGCGACGGACTATCGTATGATATGAACCTTCGCTTTTCATCGCACGAACACCTGAACCTCATGATCGAGGGCAAGAAAAACCCTATACCGACTAAAGGATTGCGCCATATTCCTTTTTTGAAAAAGACATTTACCGCGCTGGCGGATAGACTGTCGTATTATCTGCAGCCGGATCCTGAACGTCTCAAAAATGACAAGAGTTATCGGGATGCCAGCACTAAAATGCTCGCTTACACGGCATTTTACGCGATTCCCGAGATCGCGCGTTACGACGAAGTCGGCATACATATAGCACGCCAAATCGATGACGGTATTATCAATATTGTAGTTGGTGACGAATTCGCTATTCAGCTTCATAGTAAACAGGGCGTGTTAGAGACGAGCAAGGGCAGAAACCCCAACGCGCGAGCCCTCATGCTGTTCGACTCTATGGAAACGGCCTCCGGTATTTTAAACGGAACTCTTGACAGTTTCGGCTGCATTGGCACGGGAGCGCTTGCGTTCCGCGGTCGGATTACCATGATCGACAATTTGAATAAGCTGCTCGGTTTGGTGCCGAACTACCTTGGGTAATAGAGAGGAACAGATTAAGATGTATATATATGAAAAAAGCAAAGCGCTCTTTGATCGTGCGGTGAAGGTAATTCCCGCCGGCATTTACGGTCATATGGGTCCGGCGAACGGCTGCTTCATTCCGGTCAGCGCCTATCCTTTCTATGTGGAACGCGCGGAAGGTCCTTACTTCTGGGATGTCGACGGCAACCGCTTTATTGACTTTTTAAGTGCTTACGGACCAAACATTCTCGGTTACAACCACCCGGAAGTTGACGCAGCGGCAAAAGAACAAATGGAGCTGTGCAATTGTGTGTCGCTTCCCTCTGCGAGGATGGTGGAGCTGGCGGAGCTGCTGGTTGACACTGTCGACAGCGCCGATTGGGCGATGTTCTGCAAGAACGGTACCGACGTGACAAACCTTGCGATGATTTCGGCACGAGCAGCGACCGGCCGCAAAAAGATCGTTAAATTCGTCGGCGGCTATCACGGCGTAATGCCGTGGATGCTTGACATCGGTTATCCCGGAGTTCTTTTTGAAGATGTGGACAACATCATCACGATTCCGTTCAACGACCTGGATACATTCCGCAGAGTGCTGGACACCTACCCGAACGAAATTGCCGGTGTTATCTCGACACCGTACGACCATCGCGCGATTGACGCGTCTCAATTGCCTCTTCCGGATTTTTGGAAGACGGTGCGTGAACTCTGTACAAAAGAGGGGATCGTCCTCATCTGCGATGATGTGCGTTGCGGCTTCCGTCTGGATCTGCGCGGATCGGACTACTACTACGGCTTCAAAGCGGATCTCATCTGCTTCTGCAAGTCGATTGCCAACGGTTACAGCATCTCCGCACTTTGCGGCAGCGCGGCCTTGAAGAGCGCCGTAAGCTCTGTTTTTACAACGGGAAGCTACTGGCTGTCCGCTGTTCCGATGGCCGCCGCCATCAAATGTATTACGCTTCTACACGAGATTGACGGACCTGCGATCCTAAAGATCAAAGGCGAAAAATTCGCTCGCGCCATGCAGACAGCAGCCTCGGATTGCGGTTTCAAACTCAATGTGAGCGGCGAACTTTCGATGCCGTTCCTCACGCTTGAAGATGACGATTCTTCATTTATCATGCAGGAATTAACCGGCGGTATGGTGCCGCGCGGCGTATTCATAAGCAGCCACCACAACCTCTTCGTGAATTGCGCACTCACCGATGAAGATTTTGAAGAAACGTACAACGTTGCTCGCGCATCTTTCGAAGATATTAGGCGCAACCATCCGGAAATGTACCGGTAAACCTTGATCACGCTCCAAGCACGATCGCCGGACGACGATACCGGACATGCCCGAAAAGCTAGAAGCGATCGGATAGAGTGTGTCATCGCCAACTGCTGGAAGCATTCTGTTAGAACAGTGAGCTCAACACAGAAAGGATTCGAAATATGTCTCTGACAAAAGAAGAACGACTGGCACTTGAAGCAAAAGTCAATGAGCACCGCCATACTATAATCCGCACCACTATGTGGGCGGGAAGCGGACATGTCGGCGGAGCGCTCAGCATGATCGATGCGGCAACGTTGCTCTATTACCATTACATGAATGTCGACCCGAAACGGCCCGACTGGGAAGACCGCGATCGATTCGTCCTCTCTAAGGGACACGCGGGCATCGGCCACGTTGCCATTCTCGCGGATCTAGGATTTATTCCGTATGAATCTCTTAAAACGTTCAATTTGACCGGTTCAAGTCTCGGTATCCATCTAGACAGCAATAAAGTTCCCGGCGTCGATTTCTCGACCGGTTCGCTTGGACACGGTTTGTCGCTTGCGTTGGGGGCAGCGCTGGCTGCACAGCAGTTAAATAAAGCATACAGAACGTTCTGTATGCTTGGCGACGGCGAATGTCAAGAAGGATCAATATGGGAAGCGGCGATGGCCATTAGCAAATTCAACCCGCCGGGACTAGTCACGATGGTCGACTGGAACAAAGCACAGATCGACGGATTGACGGAAGACGTGATGCCTTTGGAGCCTTTCGCTGATAAATGGCGCGCGTTCGGTTTCCATACAGTGGAAGTAGACGGCCACGATTTTTCTGCGATGGCCGAAGCCATCGACGCGGCGCTCGAACGAACCGACATTCCGACCTGCATCATTTTAGACACGGTCAAGGGACAAGGGGTCAACGTGTGCGCCGGTGATTATCGCTGGCACTACGGCGCCTTTGACGAAGAGATGGCCAAACAGGCATACATTGATCTGGATGCGTATTACGAACAGCGTGTCGCATTGGTCAAATAAGAAAGGATACTCAAGATGGCTATTTCCTATACAAGTATTAGTCAGACAAAGCTGTCCACCGGCGAAGTATACGGCGAAACACTTTGTGAGCTCGCAAAAGATAACCCGCGCATTGTCGCGTTGACGGCGGACCTTGGAAAGTCGACGAAAATGGGCAATTTTGCCGAGCAGTATCCCGATCGTTTCTATCAGTTCGGCATCGCAGAACAAAATATGTACGGCACAGCTGCCGGCATGGCAAAATCCGGGCTTATTCCTTTTACGTCCTCGTTCTCGATTTTTGCGTCGTGTCGCGCGCTTGATCAAGTGCATACCGACATCTGCTACCAGAAGGCGAACGTCAAACTGATCGCCTCACATGCGGGGACATCATTCGGACAAGCGGGAACGACGCACCATTCGACCGAAGATATCGCCATCATGCGGTCACTTGCCAATCTGGTCGTTATCGTTCCGGCAGACGGTATGGAAACTGCTAACGTTGTTCGCGCTGCTGTCGAGTATGACGGACCCGTCTACATCCGTATTAACCGCGGCTTTGATCAAGTTGTCTACGGAACGTACGACTACGGTTATCAGATCGGTAAAGCCGTCGAAATCTACGAAGGAACGGATGCGACCATTATTGCCTGCGGATCCTGCGTATTCCAAGCGCTTCAAGCTGCGCGCGAACTTGAAGCGGACGGCATGAGGGTTCGCGTGCTCAACATGCACACCATAAAGCCGATTGATCGCGAAGCCATTCTGAAAGCCGTCCATGACACGCGACGTATTATCACGGTAGAGGACCACACCGTCATCGGCGGCCTTGGCGGTGCGGTGGCGGAAGTTATAGCTGAAAGCGGCATGTCCTGCGCCTTCAAACGACTCGGTCTGCAAGACACCTTTTCTCCTATCGGATTTCACGAAGACTTGATGTCGATTCACGGTATCGACACCAATGGCATCGTTACCGCCGTCAGCGATCTTTTGAAGATGGATTTCGATGACGACGAAGACTGGGAAGATGAGGTGTAACATGGACACGCAAGACGATCGTTATTCAGGAGGTATCTTTTTTAACGCCGTGTTGCCGCTAGTCCGCATCATTATTGAGGACACTCCGAAATTGTCGGCCTCATTGATCGGCAAATCCGGCGTGTTCCAGATGTCGAGCGATACCGATGATGGTCTCAAGGCGACTCACTTTATCGTCGACAATGGCGACATCACGACAAAGATCGGTCCCTATGAGGGGAAGCCGGACGTAGAACTTCATTTTAAAACGCTTCAACACTTCAACGCGTTTATGAAAGGCACGACGAAAAAGCTTCCTACGATTCGCGGGATCTTCAAATTCGGTATTTTCATCCCGTTTTTGAAAGCATTGTTATCCATGGCATCGCTACTCACAATGAAGACAATTCCGGAAGATATGAACACTCAAAAAATGCTCGTAAAACTCTATTTTTATCTGCTCTCTTCCGGCATTAGCCAGCTCAACCGCATGGGGCATCCGATTATCACGAACTGGACGAAAACGAGTCCCAATCGTATTTATCAGTGGACGGTAGACGGTCATCCCGAGGTTGCCGCGTGGCTCCGCATTAAAGCGGGCAAATCGAAATCGTCTTACGGCAGATATACAAGGTCACAGCCGTTTTTCACCATGCGGTTTATTGATCTTTCAAGCGCGCTTCATACATTGTTGGGCATTGGAGAGCTAACCGATCACGTTGCTAGGGGGAAACTGATCATGGAAGGCGGACCCGAATTCGGGGCCATGCTCGGCGATTACATGTTGCTTGTCGGCTCCTACGCGCAAGCATAGCGGCCGCAGGGAACGCTATTGACATACGCGGTGCCTGTTCTGTAGCATGCAGGCATCGCGTAACAATTAATGGGGATAAAGAAATAATGTCTTCACGTTTTTACAGTCAAACATTTGCAAACATTTCTCCCGAAAAACGGGACAGTGTGTTTACCGCGGCGATTTCCGCTTTTGCGGAAGAAGGTTATGACGCCGCTAACATCAATGAAATTGCTCGCCTTGCCGGTATAAGCATCGGTTCCATGTACAGTTATTTTGATTCGAAAGAAGATCTCTTTCTTGCTATGGTCGAGAAGGGGTTGAATCTTCTGAATCGTGCAATGTTGGAGTGCCGACCGGACGAAGGAACGATTGCGGAAGTACTGGAACGGATATTTCGTGTGACGGTGCGCTATACCGAAGAACATCCGGACATGTGTCGCTTGTATCTTCTTATCTCAACAGACAATATGAAAAGCCAGACTGAGCGCCTGTCAGAAGAGGCAGAGGTCGATTTTCTTGACATGTATAAGCGTGTTCTGAAATCCGCCTTGCAGCGAGGAGAAATACGAGCTGACATTGACATCGACGCGGCTGCGTTTTTTATCGACAATATCACCGTTATGCTCCAATTTTCGTTAACGTCTCGTTATTATCAGCACCGGATGGAAAACTATCTCGGAGAGAAGGCAGCTGCCGACCGCGAACATATCATCCAAAGAACCCTTGATTTTGTCTGCCGCGGACTGGGTATTCAGCCTGAAAGTTGACATTCTAATTTCAGTATGTAAAAAATAAATAGACTAACGCCACGGAGGCTTTTGTGACGCGCAAAGCGAAACAACGTGCCTATTGTTCTCGCGGCAAGGAAGCCTTAGTGAGGCACAAAACGAAGCAATGTGCCTATTGTTCTCGCGGTAAGGAAGCCTTAGTGAAGCACAAAACGAAGCAACGTGCCTATTGTTCTCGCGGCAAGGAAACCTTAGAGAGGCACAAAACGAAGGAATGTGCATCTTTTTCTTACCGGACGGAAGCAGGAAGGATATCTTGATGAAGCAAACAATGAAGCGTTCAAAAAGGCAGCATCCTCTTCGGGTTATGGTAGTGGGCTGTGGACGCGCGGCGGCGGCGCATTTCAAGGCCATTGACTATTTTGAGAGAAAAAACCAATTGGTTTTGACGGCGATCGTTGATCGTGACCAAAAAGCCATTGAGCGTACACTTCTTGGACGACGTTCCGGCTCGCCGACACCGATGGCAGCAAACGACTTCAAAGAAGTCCTCGCTTGTCAAGACATCGACATTTGCGTTATTGCGACACCGCCTCAGACACATGCCTCTATCGGATTGGCGGCACTGGAAGCAGGCGCTCACCTTATCGTTGAAAAACCGCTTGCGCTCGACCGGGACGATGCGTACGCGCTTTGCGACGCGGCGCGCGAGAGGAATCTGAAAATCGCGGTAGGCCTTAAATATCGTTACATTCCCGGTGTTCAAGAGTTGAAAAAGTGGCTTAACAGCGGCTTCATCGGCGACGTGCTTTACGGGAGCGTCATTGTTCGCTGGGGTCACGACCAGGCATATTACGATCAGGCGCCATGGTTTGGAACATGGGAGGCCGAAGGCGGCGCGTTGATGAACCAGAGCATTCACGCTCTCGATCTGATGGCATGGCTGATGGAAGGAGATCCGGTGCGCGCAACAGCTGTTCTCGCGCGTCAAGCACATCGCATAGAGGCGGCAGATCTTGCGTTCGGCACACTGGAACTGGCATCTCCACAAGAGGAATGTATGAAGGAGAATTCCTCAAAGTTCCACGATCAACCAACGCCGCAAGCTCAGCCAAGACTCCAAACACGGCTTTTGAATATCGAAGGCACAACGAGTACGCGTCCCGACGTTAATGAAGCTTCTTTTTTCATTCGCGGCGCAAGAGGCACGCTTCGCGCGAGTCTTGCGGACGGCAAGCCTTCCGTCGTCGCTGAGGACGATACAGGACATCGCTATGAGAAAAAACTGCTGCTTTCCGCCGTCAAACGACACATCAAGCGTGAAGGAATCGGCGTGTTGAAAGAACTCGGCCACCCGATGACGTTTCTCTACGCAGATTTTATTGATGCGATTGACGATGACCGCCTGCCGCTCGTCACAGGAGAAGATGGCTGCGCCGCTTTAGAAAACGTGCTCTCCCTGTTCTATGCGGCAAAAGAAGGAAAAACCGTCGATCTTCCGATTCCGCCTTCCTTCTCTCTTAGCCACATGAAGGGTTTCTTTGACAAAAGGCGATCAAGTTTGTATGATTGATGAGCGGTAAGGACAGTGTGAGCTTTTCAAAGGGCGTCATCTCTGTTTTTAGCATTGCCTTTTTAGCTCAGTCGGTAGAGCGCATCCTTGGTAAGGATGAGGTCGCCGGTTCAATCCCGGCAAAAGGCTCCAAACAGGAACGCAGCCGTTGATACGACATCGTGTATTGGCGGCTGTTTTCTTTTGTCAAGCATCGGGATTTACAGGTGGTTTAAAACGCTTTTGTTTTTCATTTTTTGGAGCGTTGGAGCGTACAAAATGAAGTATTTCTCCAAAGAATGGTGTGACCTCATGTAAGAAACCAATATGACGGATTGCTAAGAGCCCATTCCTGATTATTATAACTACAACTACGAAGAACTCTATAAGACTTCGGCAGATTTTGAAGCGCATTTTTTGGTGTCATCGGAAGTCAACCTCAAGGATTTGACCCTTGTTTGTGAGGACATTGAGATTAAAGAGGAAGTGGATTGTAGGTGATAAATCCTTATGTTGTTAATTTTGTTCACAAGCTGACATTTAACCGGACAAATCGAATTTCCAGTTTATTTTTATGAGGAAGAGGGCTTTGAAAGAAAAACCTTCCGATTTTTTGATTGACAACATGACTATCAAAAAGATTAAAGATGGGTAGGCGTATTTTTTGCACATCACGGCAGCCAGATACATTAAGAGGGCCTCAATTCTGCAAATTATGTAAAAATAGTGACAAATGGTCACACTACAAAACACTTTTTCAAGAATAAAATTACATCAAAGGCTGTTCGGAGAGATTCATTCGAGCCGAACAGCGCATTATGCCGACCTGATTTCCGAACGGACGCTCGATAAAAACGGGAGGATGGAGTACCTATGAAAACGAAAAAAATAGCACCTCTGGTTCTGGCGTTGTTGATGGTGATGTTGACATGTTGGGCGGCGCTGCCTCCGCAAGGGGCGGATGCGGCGGGTTCACCCGCAATCATGCCGGACACGAGCAAGATCAGCGTGGGCAATACGGTGTGGTTCGGCAATCACAACGATGAAAATCCATATAATACCTCATGGTCCGGACCCATCCAGTGGCGTGTGATGGGCAACGGAAACGACGGCAGCGGAAACTCCAGACTTTTTCTGTCCTCCCACGTGTTCGATGCAGTTCTTTTTAATCAGGTTAATCCGGGAGGTAACAATAATGAATGGCCGGCCAGCTTAGCTCAAATCTGGTGCTTAGCCCTTCACAATTACTCGTTCAGCGATGTAGAAAAAGCCGCTCTTATCAAAACAACGAAAACCGATGCCTCATATGCCGGTAATTATGCAGCGTTTGACGACACATTCTTGGAAAATGACAGGGTTTTCTTTTTGTCGGCTGAGGAAGCGGAGAGTGTTTATTTCCCCAAAGACGATGATTCCAGCCGAATCGCAACCAGATTGGTTAGCGGACCGGTTAGCGAAATCCCGGCGGCTTGGTGGTTGCGGTCGCCCTTCGACGGTAACACCGATTATGTCGGCGCCGTGGATAGTTCAGGACGGGTGCTTGAAATGAAGGTGAATGAGGATAATATTTATGCTCGCCCTGCCTTTAACTTCAACCTGTCCTCTGTTCTCATCACATCGGCCGCCGAAGACGGCAAGCTCAGCGGCCCCACCGGTCAAAATGCACTGACCGCCGTTCTCAGCACGGAGACGACCGACTGGAAGTTGACTCTCTTGGATTCAAGCCGGCTTTTTTCCGCAACGTGGTTTTGGGGGCAGAAAACAAGGACAGTAGGTTATACCGGTTGGACAGTCGATCTTGATTATTCCCAGGCGAGAAAAGGAACCAATGAAAAAATTTCCGCGCTGCTGTGTAGGAAGGACGACGGGACGGTCCTGTACTACGGGCAGCTTCAAGATGATATTAGCGACCTCGGGAGCGGTCGTGTAAGGATTAGCATCCCCACAGGGCTTGCCGTCGGCGAATATCAGCTGAAGGTGTTCAACGAGCAGGCAAACGGCGATAAGCAGACCGACTATGCAAGCTCCTTTTCTACCTTTGATATTAAGGTAGACCCCAATTTTGTTACCGATGTGAAGCTGAACAAGCGATCAACCGTTATACTCGTGGGCAACACCGAGACACTGACCGCTACGGTTTCCCCGGAGAGCGCTACCAACAAGAAAGTGATCTGGAGCAGCAGCGATATCGGCGTCGCCACCGTGGATGAAAACGGAGAAGTGACGGCAAAGGCTCCCGGTACAGCCATCATTACCGCGGACGCGGAAGGCGCGAAGGAGGGGGATAGAGCGGCGGCATGCTTCGTCACCGTGTTGGACGCGCCTGTGCCCGCCATCGTGCCGGGCGCGAGCAAGGTCGGCGAGGGCAATACGCTGTGGTACGGCTACTATGAGGACTATCCCGGATACCGGTACAGTGCTCAGTGGCGCGTGATGGGCGCCGGGAACGACAGCGGCGAAAACTCCAGACTGCTTCTGTCCGAAAACGCGATGGGCGACGAAATACAGTTTAATTCAAGCGGAACAAATGCATGGCAGGGCAGCACGGCACAGAACTGGTGCAAAGACTTTTATAACAACGCGTTGAGTGCAGTAGAAAAGGCCGCACTCGCCAAAACGACGAAAAGCGATGGCGAATATACGAGTAAGCATAATTACGTTTTTGGCGCCTCCGGGCTGAGCGATGAGTATCTTTTCTTACTGTCGGCCGAGGAAGCGGAAACCTATTTCCCAAAAGACAATGACGCCAGCAGGCGCTTCGGAGATTTTAACAATCGCTTCTATTTTTCGTGGTGGCTGCGCTCGCCCGTCAAAGATAGCAGTACGGAGACCGGCTTCGTGAGCAGTGTGAACGGCCAAGTGAAAAGCGCCTCTGCAGACGATTTTATTGACGAAGCGCCAATGCGTCCCGCTTTTAACCTCAAGCTGCCCTCTGTTCTTTTCACCTCAATCGCCGCAGGCGGCAAACCGACCGAACCAGGACTGTCGGAAATTCAATCCGGCGTATGGAACGACTGGACGCTGACCCTTTTAGACGAAAGCCGCACCGGTTTTACCGCATCGGCGGGAACAGGAGCGTTGTTGAATATGGCGCAAGGCTATGGGGCCTGGTCAATCCCGGTGGAATATTCCGGGGCGACAACAGGTGCCAACGAAAAAATCTCTGCCCTGCTGTGCAAGAACGACGGGACGGCGCTGTACTACGGGCAGCTTGCAGATGCCGAAAGCGGCAACCGGTCCGTTGATGTGTCCATCCCTGCGGGACTTGCCCTTGGCGAATATCGGCTGAAGATTTTCAACGAGCAGGTAAACGGCAATAAGAGAACGGACTATTCCAGCCCTTTTAGGGACATCACGATTAGAGTATCCGTTACGGTTCCTGTTGCCGGAGTGGAGCTTAATAAAACGTCCACTATCCTAACCGCAGGTGATACAGAAACGTTGACGGCAACGGTAATACCGACGAATGCCAACAACAAGAACGTGAATTGGGAGAGTGACAAACCCGCTATCGCCACGGTCGATGACAACGGCAAAGTGAAAGCGGTCAGTGCAGGAACGGCTATCATCACCGTGACCACAAAGGATGGCAATAAGACGGCGTCCTGTCGGGTCACCGTGAGGGCTGCGGCGACAGAAGCGACGATATCTTTCTATCCCGCAGGCGGTAAATGGCCTGACGGCACAACCGCCCCCAAGATCATCACGGCGAACGTTGGCGAAGAAATAACGATTCCTGAGGCTCCTATCAGAGAGGGCTACGAGTTCCAATACTGGGAAGGCTCAAGGCATCAGCCGGGCGAACAGTATCGAGTGCCGGTAGGTGGTCATACGTTTACGGCTGTCTGGACAAAAACCGGACCAACCGACCCGACGAGGCCGACCGATCCAACCGGGACAACCGACCCAACCGGAACAACCGACCCGACAGGAACAACCGATCCGACAGGAACTACCGATCCGTCGGGAACAACCGACCCGACGAGAACAACCGACCCGACAGGAACTACCGATCCGTCGGGAATAACCGACCCGACGAGAACGACCGATCCTACCAGAACAACCGACCCTGCCGATCCAACTAAGCCGACCGATCCTTTTACACCGAAAGCGGGTGAGGGCAAGGTAAGCTATTTGCGACCAATTTTACTGCTCATCATTGCAGGCATGTTGTTGTTAGCACTGAGCAAGAAGAAAATATCGAAACCAAAAGCCAAGATTAAAGCAAAGAGGATAGATCGAAGCTGACGAATTACGATAACTCCTTAAAGCACATGAACAATGCATTATATGAGCCGGAGATTGACACGGCTCCTGTTTACAGTACGCCCAATGCAGGGTGCAACCACGGTGGTGAAAGTTCACTATATACCAAAGCAGAATTTTAAAATGCGTCACCTTGCACAAATGCGAGCACTGTGATTGTTTTGGGTTTGTGTTTAAAGTCTGAGTATCTTATAATGTCATCGCATTTGCTCAATATCTTATGCCATTACATAGTGTTGTGGTATGAAAAAGCGATATTGAAATTGTATTAATAGGAGGATATTATGAGAAAAATTGCAACTACTTTACTGGCGTTGCTCCT
>JGI24710J26742_10002975_pt1 | contig 14645 bp, 9 predicted proteins | sample BioPla2DNA2_FD_26742 | JGI IMG/M metagenome (IMG submission 26742) | reverse complement strand
AATTGCAATAAAACAGGCGAGGCTTTTGTGGCAGCTTGTAAGACTTCTTCATGTGATACATCTTCGTTCATGCCAATAACGGCTAAATCTGTAATAACGGACATTGCAAAAACTTCCATTTTAAGAGATTTGGCAACAATATTTTCAGGAACTGTGGACATTCCGACAGCATCGGCACCCAAAATAAAAAATGCTTTACTTTCCGATGGCGTTCCGTAATAGGGACCTGAAAGCCCTGTATAGACTCCTTTTTGAAGATTAAATCCTTTTTGTTCGGCAATTTTGGAAGCGAGAGAAATAATTCGCTTAGAATAAGGCTCGTCCATACTTACAAAACGTGAATTAGACTCTTCTTCAATCTTTCCTATCAAAGGATTATTTCCCATAAAGTTGAGATGATCTTTAATTAACATCACATCACCGACTTTAAACGTTGGATTTAAGCCTCCTGCGGCATTGGACAAGATNAGTTTATTAACTCCGAGTGAGTGGAGGAGGCGGATTGGAAAAGTCATCATTTGCATAGAATAACCTTCATAATAATGTATTCTCCCATTTAAGATTAGAACCTCAACTCCATTATAAATTGCGTGAATAAGAGTTCCTTTATGCCCATGTACGGAAGATTTAAGGAAATGTGGTATTTCCGAATATTCAATTTCCTCTAACTTAGTAACATGTTCAATCAATTGCCCCAGCCCCGAACCGAGAATGATAGCAATTTTGGGTATCTTTTTAATTCGCTGTTTTAGAAAGTCCGAACTTTCCTTAATTTTTGTTTGCCACATTATAATGATTTATTCCAAAACTTTTCTAACCGAGTCAATAACCGTTCCATCAACCCATTTAATAATAGCAACCGTATCTTCGTCTTTANCACTAATCGGAGCTTTATNCGGCACGCCGCATATAGCATCCACTTCTTCTTTTAATTCTTGCATAGTAACGATTGGCAGGGAAGTCCCTCGCATTTTATCAAGTAAATCGGTACGTAACGGATTAATAGCGATTCCTCGTTCGGTAACGACAACATCTATCAGTTCGCCCGGTCCGCAAAGAGTAGTGATATTGTCAACAATAACAGGAATGCGGTCGCGGAAAAGAGGAACAGGAATAATGGTACATTTAGCATGNAAACAATTTTGCCAGCCGCCGATACCGTGCAGCAACAACCCNTCNGANTGGGTAACNACATTTCCGTTAAATTGTGTATCCAGTTCCGTAGCACCAAGTATCACAATGTCTGTCATACTTGTATAATTCCCTTTACTATGATAATTATAGGCTTGAAATACGGAAAGGTCTATATGGTTAATATTTCTTTTTATTGAGCTAACTGCCTCTAAGTCAAAAACTTGTGCATCGAGTATATAATCAAGAACTCCTTCTTCCAACATTTTCACNAAATATTGTGTTGTGCCGCCGAAGCCNAAGCGTGCTTTTTGACCTGTTTTCTTCAACTGTTCGTGAAAATGCAATCCCACGGACAAAGAGGTGCCGCCTGCTCCCGTCTGAATACCCACGCCATCTTTTAATAATCCTGCCTCAACACAAAATTGGGCTGTCCATTCAGCTAATAGTAATCTGTCGGGTGACTTTGTTACTTGCGTCGTACCGGAAACTATTTTTTCAGGAACTCCGATTTTATCAACTACCACGACATAATCCACATAGTTGCCTTGGATTTGAAACGGCATGCACGGGAAGGGTACTAAATTATCGGTAACAACGATTACTTTATCGGCATAATACATATCTGCCAACGAATATCCCAGAACACCGCANGCAGAATCTCCTTCGGCACCNGTCGCATTTCCGAAGGCGTCTGCTGAAGGAGCGGCAATAACAGCGATATCTATTTTGAGTTCTCCGTCTTGAATAGCTTGCACACGTCCACCGTGCGAGCGAAGGACGGCGCACCCTTTCATGCCGCCATAGGAAGTAAAACGTCCTAAGTCCCCATTCATTGAGCCTTCAATATGATGAATCGTCCCATTTTGCAAATGCTCAATTAACGGCTCGTTACAAGGGAAAGAGGCTGACGGCGCCCACACCAAATCTTTAACATTAAGCTGATGTGCGATTTCAAAAATTGTATTATTAACCAAATCTCCGTCACGGAGATGATGATGTGTCCCAATCGTCATGCCGTCTTTCAGTCCGCACCTTTTAAAGGCTTCTGCAAGCGAAGAAACGACCTTATTTCCATCATCCGGATAATCTATACATGTAGGAATCGGCGGTGCATATTTTCTACCGGTAGGGCGGTGCTGTCGTAATCCTTTATAAGGAATCACCGGTTGTCCATTAACTATTGTCGGCACACGTCTACCGATAGCATTAACAACAAAATTTTCACATTTCATAGTCATATTCAATTTTTCTTGCAAAATTATAGTTTTATTTTGAATTTAGCAATGAAACCTTATAAAATAATTGCTTTAATCTACTTTTAATGACAAGGAATTCGACAACTTCTTGTTTTTCTATTTTTAGTATTTTTGCAAAAAAATCAGCTTTATGAATCAATACAAAAAAAAAGAAGAAAAAGTTCGTCCTAAACGTAGCTTTAACAAAGATGGAGAGTCTTATGAAAAGAGTGAAAAGGCTGAAAATTTCACAAAGAAAAAAAACAGTTCTGACATAGATAAGCCGAAAAGAAGAAAATATAATTCACCTGACAGGGAGAAGACCGATAGGAAAAAAGGAGACGCGAAGTACGATAAACCTAAAAGAAAACCTATATCTTTTGAAAAAGATAAAAAAGATAAGATTTCTAAAAAGCCTGAAAAGGCTAACACCCCAAAAAGGAGAGATATCACAAAAGAGTCTGAGATTTTGACTGAAATTGTTGAACGCCGNATCTCAGAAGGNCGCCAAGCCCCGCGTAAACAGAAAGTNTTATCGTTGGAGTACGAAGAGCAGTATGGTCCTATACGATTAAATAAATATATTGCCAATGCAGGAATCTGTTCTCGAAGAGACGCCGATATTTTGATTGAAACGGGTGCTATTATGGTAAACGGCGTCATCGTTACGGAATTAGGAACAAAAGTGATGCCGACCGATGAGGTTCGCTACGGAGATAAAATTTTACAACGCGAAAAACCGGTCTATCTTCTGTTAAACAAACCGAAAGATTATATTACAACGATGGATGACGAACGTGATAGAAAACATGTTCTTCAGCTTATTAAAGGAGCTTGTAAAGAAAGAATTTATCCCGTTGGAAGACTCGACAAAAACACGACAGGGGTTCTTCTTTTTACTAACGACGGTGAAATGGCTAAGAAACTTACACACCCCAAACATAATATTAGAAAAATATATCATGTAGTATTAAATAAAAATCTCTCATTGAAAGATTTTAATGCGATTCGTGAAGGAATTGAATTAGACGACGGCGTATTAATCCCTGACGAATTAGAATATATTGACAATTCTAAAAAAGAGATTGGTATAACAATTCATTCCGGGAAAAATAGAATTGTTAGACGCATTTTTGAAAGTTTAAACTATGAGATTGTTAAACTTGACCGCGTGGTTTTTGCAAACCTAACTAAAAAGGACACTCCACGCGGGGAGTGGCGTTTCCTTACTAAAGCCGAAATTAATATTTTAAAGATGTTATAATGTAGTAATCCTTGCTTAGTTTCAAAAAAATAAATAATGAAAAAAAAACTTTTGATTATATTACTCTTCGCAACCAATGTTTTATTATGGGGACAAGATACCATAAAAACTTACTGGAGTAATGGAAAGCTAATGTCTATCGGTGTTGTGATTAATGAAAAAGAAGAAGGAAAATGGACTTTTTTTCATAAAAACGGGGTGAAATGGAGTGAAGGGACATATCGAAAAGGAGAAAAAATCGGACCTTGGAAAATGTGGTACGATAATGGAGCAATCAGTCAAGACTATTACGCTGACAACGGTCCTTTTAAAAGTTACTATTTGTCGGGAAGAGCTGAAAGTATAGGTGCATTCAAAGATGGAAAAAGAGATGGTGAATGGATTTTTTATCACCCAAACGGACAACTATTTAAAAAATGCATCTATATTAACGATAGCATAAACGGCTTTGTTACAGAATATTATGACAATGGAGCTAAGCATTTTGAAGGNAGNTATAGATTGGGAAAATTGCATGGTTATGCGTATTGGTGGAAAAAGAATGGGGATTTAGAAATGGAAGGAAAGTCTATTAATGACTTGCAAGATAGCACATGGATATTTTACAATGACCACAATGTTGTAGGCAGTCGTGGAGATTTTAAATCAGGATTGCAAACGGGCTACTGGGAATATTTTTATGAAAACGGTGCTAAATGGAAAGCAGGACATTTTAGAAACGGAGAACGAAGCGGAATTTGGGTAGCTTGGTACGAAAACGGAGTAAAGCAACGCGAAGGAGCTTTTCTATTCGATAAGGAAGATGGAGAGTGGAAACAATACTATCCTGACGGGCACCTTCAAACGATAGGCTATTTTAAGGCAGGGCGTATGAACGGTTTGTGGAAAGGCTGGTACGAAAATGGGAATTTGAAATATAAAGCCTATTATGCTGCAGGAAGAAAAGACGGTAGTTATCTTTATTGGTATGAAAACGGCACGCAAAAAACAATAGGTGCCTATGCTAACGACTTAAAACATGGAAATTGGAAAGAGTTCATGCAAAATGGAAAACCGTTTGAAGTAGGTAAATATATCTGGGGGAAGAAGAACGGAAAATGGTCGTTTTATAATGAACGAGGTAATAAAATCCGTGAACAAAATTTTAAAAACGACGTTGCGGAAGGAAAATTCACTGAATTTTACGCTTCGGGTAAAAAGCAGGTTGAAGGAAGTTATCGGAATCGCTTAAAAGATGGCACTTGGAGTTACTGGGACAGAAACGGAAAACTGCTCTATCAGGTTGTTTTTAAAAATGGCAAAGAGATAAAAACCAATAAAAAACTTCCCGAAAATCAAGGAAAACCTTTTTAACGGGAAGTTTTACTCAATTAGTGAGAGTTATTTTTATTCTACAATAAATTTGCGAATTGTTTTTCCTGTATTTGTTTCAATACGTAAGAAATAAAATCCTTTAGAAAGATTACTTACAGCAAATTGATGTTTTAAGTTCCCGCCTTGATGGTTTACTTGTTCCGTATAAATCAATTTACCGGTTAAATCTACAATATTAAACGTAATATTTTCCGGGTTTTCTGTAGAAAANTCAACATTTACAACGTTTGTTGCCGGATTAGGATAGATTGAAAGGTCGTTTAATCCNCTATTTTCATCTATTTCCGTTGTTCCGCCATATTTAAGAACAAACCCTTCACCTTCTTGCCAGTTATCTGTTTTNAACTCAACTTTAATATCTAAGAAGTTACAAGTAAACGGACCGGATGGNATATTATNAATATCGAAGCGTTTAAACAAAACCGGGTTNGTTCCTGTCATATCGAAAACATCAACAAAATCNCCTGCTTTGAGGTCAAATTTCGTAAATGCGAATGTTAATTTAGTCAAACCATATGAAGCGCTTGGTTTAACTCTCCATGAACAACCTGATTCTGCTCTATAATTTCCTGCACCGTCACTAAGTGTTCCTTCATCNACATTAAGGAAAGAACCTGTTTGTGGAGTACATGCAGGAGCTGAGGCAAGNTTTGCATTATAATAGATAACAAAACCGTTATCCGTATTTTGATTATCGGAGGTGAAGACTACTAGAACACTATCGCAATATAGTGTAAAAGAAGAGGGTAATGCCATGCCATCCGGGAAAAGTCCTGGATTATTATAATCGTCTGTTGCACCTGTGCTTAAATAGTGTCCCGAAATAGGTCCTTGTAGTAAAGCATTCGTTCTTGCATTGTAAAAACGAACCACGTCTTTATTCATTTCCGTTTTAAATTTCGCATATCTAAAGGTATACGATGTTGCTTTCGGAGTTGCGATTACCCAGCGCTGTTCACAATTATTTTTATAAGACAGATGTCCGGGTCCATCGGTAATTACACCAAATGAGGCAGTATTTCTTGTAAAGCTTGTATCCGGTTTTACATGGTTTGTATCTTTGGGGATTAGTTTAAAGATTGCTTTTTCTGCGGTATTAAAAGAGGTTAAACCGCCGCCTGACGGGTCAACAATAAAATTAAGTTGATAATATCCGTTTCCGAAGCCACCCCATCCCCAATTCATATGAAATAAATTTTGAGCATCGTAACCGTCAAGTATCCATGCATGTCCGGCAGCACCTTCGGCAGTGGTAGCCGAATAGTAAATAGGACGCAACTTATTTAATTCCGTTTTAAGAGTATCTCCCCATTTTGTGTAATTAGCATTATTTCCAAGTAAAATAGCTTCTGCGTCTACGATATGCACTCTTTCATCAAAATTCCAATTATTTCTAAACGCACGGACTGCATTTTCTCCGTTTCCACTTGTTCCATTAGGCATACCCGGATCTGCAGGGTCGTATCCGTAGCCATAAGTTATTAATGCCGACACTCCGCAATGGTATATCAATTTAGCTAATTCGCCGTTATAATTATTAGGTTGATCCGTTATAGCATCATAATTATAAGTTTGCTTAGAAAAATCAACAGTCTGACGCGGATAAACGGGAACTCCGTCTTGGTAGGTAGGATAATAAGAAACACCACCCACACCTTTGGTCGGATAACGATAATAATCACGTAACACTGCCATCGTCAATGCCACACAACCAACTACGGAACGTTGATCATTAATAGCTATCGTGGGATCAAACGGACAATAGGTATTATAAAAAACATCTTGATTCCAACGAGTCGTAATCAATGGGTCCAAATAAGGATTACGAGTTACAATAGGCGTAAAATCTTCACTTAAATAACGATTCCAATCTTCGATATTTTTACTAAACGCTCTTGCACGACGCTGTTTCACATCAATTATCTGTTTTTTATATTTTTCAATATAAAATTCAGAAGCGGGATTTGGTTTATAAACTCCTTCTAAAGAATAAGCTAATACCGGTGCTGCTTGATTCGTTGCCGAAATCATAATAAAACCAACATCCTTAATATTAAAGCGATAGAATATTGGTTCTCCGTTTTCATCCGTTTCAGTGTATTGCAACGTAAAATCCTCCATCTGAATACGAATATCCTGATTTACGTATCTTTCATGAATGAAATTTTTAGCTACTCTTTGTGCCTGCTCAACAGAAATATTCATAGAAAATCCGAAAGCAAACGTTACCAATAAAAAAACTAATGTTATTGTTTTTTTCATAAGTGCATTATTTATTTTATAATTATACTAATTTTGCTAAAACGAACTACAAAAATACAAAAAAAATAAAATGAATAAACATTGATAGTGAAAATTATATTCTTTTCATCAACCTTTATGATAATCAAAGGTTTATAATTAAAAATTGTCAATCATTTTAGTTTGATGTCTTTTTTAAAAAGAGTTTCCTCATTATCTATTTCTATTTTTAATGTAATTTTGCACTTAAATTAAAAATAGTATTGTGTATGATTTCTAAAAAAATATTCTTGATTCCGGTTCGCCTGCTCATTGGCTTAATGTTTTTAACAACTGCTATTCTTAAACTTATTTCTATTGACCAATTTGAAATTTATATTTATAGTTTCAACATCTTTTCTTTTGGCTTCACTGCAATCGTAGCACGCCTACTCATCTTCTTAGAGTTTCTACTCGGTAGTTTTCTGATTTTCAAAATTCAATATAAAAAAATATGGTGGCTGACTCTATTAATCATGATAGGCTTCACTCTATTTCTAATTTATGTTGCACTATTTCGTAACGATACAAATTGCCATTGCTTTGGAGAATTTATTGAGCTAAATCCTACCCATTCTATCATTAAAAATTTAATTACAATACTCCTTCTTTTCATAGTAAAAAATGAAACAGAGAATGATTATAAAGGTAAAAAAATCTTTTTATGGGGAATCCCTGCTCTCTCATTTTTAGTTACTTTCATTATTTTCCCTCCGGATTCGCTTTATAACCAATTTCGTTCGGAACAAAATAATTTTGATACTGAATTTTTTAAAAAATTACCTGCTGACACCTCTCTCTATTCCGTCATTAACAATATTGAATACTTAAATGAAAATGACACCGTCATTTTTAGCGACAAAAAAGAAATCGTACAACTAGATAGTGGAAAATATATCATGGTTTTTATGACTTCCGGGTGTAAATATTGCAAAATCAGTCTTACAAAACTAAACTCAATTTTTGAAAAACATAATCTTAATAACGACCGTTGTATAATTTGGATATGGGGGCGTGATACTTCCTCAATTTCAAGATTTATAAAAACAACCGGGGGATTATCTTTTAAATACAATATTATTGACCCCTATGCCGCTATTGACCTTGTTTTCGGTCATTTTCCCACATTTGTCATCATAGATAACAATAAAGTTGTGAAAGTCCTTGATTATCGGGGGTTATCCGAAAATGAATTAAAAGAATATTTTGCCCAATGAAAGCAATAGAAATAATGTCTCCCGTTGGCTCTTACGAGTCTTTAGCGGCGGCTATTCAAGCCGGTTCGTCTGCGGTCTATTTTGGTGTTGGCAGTTTGAACATGCGTTCACGCTCCGCCGTCAATTTCACGACAGAAGATTTACAAGAAATTGTCAATATTTGTAACGACCATCACGTTCGCTCATACCTCACCGTCAATAGCGTTATTTATGATGAAGAGATTGATGAGATGCAATCTTTACTAAACATGGCAAAAGAATATGGCGTTTCCGCGATTATTGCTTCCGATTGGTCGGTGATTCGCTATGCCGCCTCTATCGGGTTAGAGATACATATTTCTACGCAATGCAATGTTACCAATATTGAAGCAGTTCGCTTTTACGCACAATATGCCGAGGTAATTGTGTTGGCGCGTGAGAATAATTTGCAACAAGTCTATCAAATAACGGAAGCTATTCGCAAGGAAAATATTTGCGGTCCGAGCGGGAATCTTGTACAAATTGAAATGTTTGTACATGGTGCGCTGTGTATGGCTATTTCCGGAAAGTGCTATTTAAGTTTGGATAACTTAAACTATTCCGCCAATCGCGGAGCTTGTCTCCAACCGTGCCGTCGTTCATATATTGTTAAAGACGAAGAGAGTGATTTGGAACTAAAAATTGACAATAAGTATATAATGTCTCCCAAAGACCTCTGTACTATTGGTTTTCTGGACAAAATTTTAAAAGCGGGTGTTACGGTTCTTAAAATTGAAGGTCGTGGTCGCTCGGCAGAATACGTAAAAATTGTTACCGAGTGTTACCACGAAGCAGTAGTAGCTATTCAAAACGGCACGTACTCACAGGAGAAAATTGAGAAGTGGACAACCCGCCTTCGAAGTGTCTACAATCGCGACTTTTGGGACGGCTACTATTTAGGACGTAAAATAGGCGAATGGGCAAACCGTTACGGCTCACAAGCCGTACGCACAAAAATATATGTTGGGAAAGTAACAAACTACTTTTCTAAATTGGGAGTCGCCGAAATACAAATGGAAGCTTACGACGTAAATATTGGTGACCGACTACTATTTATCGGCACTACAACCGGCGTTTATGAAACAGACATTAAAGAAATACGTGTGGATTTAAAACCTGTTCCGCAAGCAACAAAAGGGGAAACTTTTTCTATACAAACCGAAACGTTGGTTCGTAGAAGTGATAAAGTTTACAAATGGATAGAACGAAATGAAGATTTTTAAGAGTATGAAATAATAAAATTATTATTTCGTTTCTCAATCAAGAATCGTTTAAGATTTTTTTTAATGAATTTGTATATATTTGCAATTTACATTATTTAAAAATGAAAAATTTGAATACAAACTACTATTGTGTTATCATGGCAGGCGGATCCGGCACACGTTTTTGGCCCATGAGTAAAAGTACAAAGCCGAAACAGTTTATTGACATTTTAGGCGAAGGAAAAACTTTAATTCAAAAAACGTATAATCGTTTTTTGAATATTTGTCCCCAAAAAAACATTTTTATAGTCGGCAATGCTAACCATTATAATTTAATAAAGCAACAACTTCCGGAATTAAGTGACAGTCAGATTATTTTAGAACCTACACGTCGAAATACGGCACCCTGCATAGCATACGCCACCTATAAAATAAAACAACAAAATCCTAATGCTGTTGTAGTTGTTGCTCCATCGGACCATCGGATTCTTAACGAGAAAGTTTTCACCGAAGTAATTCTCTCCGGCTTAGAAGCCGTCTCAACGCAAGATTGGCTCCTGACAATTGGCATTCGCCCCTCTTATCCCAATACGGGTTACGGTTATATTCAATATGATTTCGAAGAACAACCATACCCAACAAATAATTCTATTTTTCCGGTTAAGACCTTCACCGAAAAACCGGAACTTCAAATGGCAAAAAAATTCATTGAGTGTGGCGACTTTCTATGGAATGCCGGTGTCTTTATGTGGTCATTGAAAACGATTCAACATGCATTCCACATGTATCTACCCGAAATAGACCAACTTTTTGCTCAGGGTGAACAATTTTATAATACTCCTAAAGAAAAGAATTTTATTAAAAAAATATACGGAATTTGTAAAAATATCTCTATCGACTACGGCATCCTCGAAAAAGCAGATAACGTTTTTGTTTATGCCGCCGATTTCGGATGGTCTGATATCGGTACTTGGGGAGCATTACACGAAATAAGAACAAAAGATGAAAATCAAAATTCCATTATAGGGAAAAAAGTTAAAACCTACAATACAAAACGCTCCATCATTCACNTGCCAAAAGATAAAATTGTTGTCATTCAAGGGCTTGAGGACTATATTGTCGTNGAAAATGATAATATTTTATTGATTTGCAAAAAAGAAGATGAACAACAAATTCGACAGTATGTTAATGATGTACAAATAGATTTTGGTGAAAAATACATTTAATTTATAATTTTTAAAATCCGTTTTTATGAAAAAAATTTTTCTTATTTCCGTATTGGCACTATTTATCGGAAAGATAGGTGCCATGACACCGCCTGATGAAGGTATGTGGCTCCCAATGTTTGTCAAAGAGTATAATTATGCTGAGATGCAGCAATTAGGGCTAAAGTTGACACCTGAACAGCTGTATGATATTAATCATTCATCTCTCAAAGATGCTATTGTTCAACTTGGGAACTTTTGCACGGGAGAAATCATCTCCTCTGACGGACTTATGCTGACAAACCATCACTGCGGCTATGCAAGCATCGCTGAGCATTCAAGTGAAGAGCATGATTATTTAAAGTATGGTTTTTGGGCAAAAACTAATGAAGAAGAACTGCCGAACGAAGGATTAACAGCTACTTTCTTAGTACGTATGGAAGACGTTACCGACACCGTCTTAGCTAATGTAACAAATAGTGATAAGAAAGATGAGCGGCAAACAAAGATTGATAAAGCTATTAAAAAACTTGTTTCCGAAAATTCTGAAAATGGGAAATATCAAGTCGTTGTTAAACCGTTTTTTGAAGGAAATGAATATTACATGTTTGTTTATAGTGTGTATAAAGATGTGCGTTTAGTCGGTGCTCCACCAAGCTCAATCGGTAAATTTGGAGACGAGACGGACAATTGGGTATGGCCCAGACATACGGGTGATTTTTCACTATTTCGTATTTACACGGATAAAGACGGAAATCCGGCAGAATATTCCCCGTCTAATATTCCTTTAAAGCCTAAACATGTACTGCCAATTAGTCTTAAAGGTGTGCAAGCTGACGACTTTGCTATGATTTGGGGATTCCCCGGAACAACAGACCGCTTTATGACTTCCTACGAAATTAGAAATATGCTCGAAGTAGATAATGCGGCTTTCATCAAAGCTTTTGATATTATTCTGCCCGTTATCAGAGAAGAGATGAACGCACGAGACGCCGTTAGAATTGCATATACCTCCGACTATGCATCAATGGCAAATACTTGGAAAAATAAAAAAGGCGAAACGGCAAGTCTTATTAAATTAAAAGTAGCGGAAAAGAAAGAGAAAGAAGAAGCAGAACTGTTAAAATGGATTAATAGCGACCCCCAAAGAGTTGAACTCTATGGCAACCCATTCCAATCTATTCAAAAAACATGTGAGGAAAATAATAAAGATGCCTTGACCTGCTTTTACTATATTAATTTAGCATTGATGAACTCCAAAATGCTCTTTACTCCCCATTTCCTTAACGGATTAAAACCTTATGAGAAAGAAAAATCATTTTCTCAAGATAAGAAAGAGCGACTACTTGCTACGTATCGTGAAAATATGGAAGGCACCGATTTAATTACCGAAGGTAAAATTATTGCGGCTACGCTCGAATTGATGGCAACGCTCCCTTCAGAATATCAACCGGTAATTTTCTCCCATATTGANAAAAAATATAAAGGAAATTTTGAAGCTTTTGCTCAAGACGCTATCAAAAAATCAATTGTTGCTACTGAAGAAAATTTGGAGAAATATTTACAAAAACCGTCTGCTAAAATTTATGACAACGACCCTATAATTCAATATTATTCTTCTATGATAACTCTTATTTTCCTTACACAACATGAATATTTCAATTTTACTAAGAAATTGGAAACCCCTCGTCGTAAATATCTTGCAGCCATGAAAGAGATGAAAAATGACACCCCTCTTTACCCTGACGCAAACTCGACAATGCGTTTTACTTACGGCACCGTTATTGGATATTATCCTGTTGACGGCGTATTTTACAACTACTATACCACTGCAAAAGGTGTATTAGAGAAAGAAATACCGGGCGACCACGAATTTGACGTACCCGCAAAATTAAAAGAACTGATTTTAAACAAAGATTTCGGCAGATATGCTATGCCGGACGGAACACTCCCCGTCTGCTTCCTAACGAACAACGATATTACAGGCGGAAATTCAGGTAGCCCCGTGCTTAACGGAAAAGGCGAACTTATCGGCTGTGCCTTCGACGGAAATATTGAAGCGCTTAGCAGTAATATCGCCTTCGACCCTGACCTACAACGCTGTATTAATGTTGATATTCGTTACGTGCTTTTTGTTATTGATAAATTTGCTAATGCTCAACGACTTATCGACGAAATGATTATTGTCGAATAATTTGAGATATAATAATATAAATGCTCAATGCGGAAATTTTTGCCGACCACTTTACAAAACTGCTAAAAGATTTTAAAACTAAAAAATATCTTTTAGCAGTCAGCGGCGGCTTAGATTCTTCGGTTTTAGCCTATCTATTTCATCAAATAAATCTCTCTTTTGACGTAGCTCATTGTAATTTTCATTTACGTGGAGTGGAATCGAATTTGGATATGGAATTTGTTAAATCCATTCCTTATTTGTCGAATAGTAAAATATTTATCAAAGAATTTGACACTTTTGCAGAGCAAAAAGATTCTAAACGTTCTATCGAAATGGTGGCTCGAGAACTACGTTATCAATGGTTTGAAGAGTTGGCACACGATTACGATTACATTGTTACAGCGCATCATGCGGACGATAATGCTGAAACTTTATTACTAAATTTAACGCGGGGAACAGGCTTAAAGGGATTGACGGCAATTCCGACATTTAATAATAAAATTATACGCCCGTTGCTACCTTTCACCGCCGAAGAGATTAAAAATTTTGCAACAGAAAATCAAATTCCTTTCCGTACCGACCAAACCAATTTTTCTACTCAATTTCATAGAAACAAAATTCGACATCAAATTATCCCTGTTTTAAAAACAATAAATCCGAAAGTTATTGATACTTTTTCTCAAAATATAGAGATTTTTAAATCGCAATATGACTTTTTTTCAGATTCCATTAATCCGTTAAAAAAGGCATATTTAGAACAAAAAAATAAAAAATACCATATTTCCATTGATAAACTCTTACTTGAAAAACATGGGAGGTTGATTCTTTACGAAATTCTTACCGATTTCAACTTTAACAGCACGGTTATTTACAATATTTTCAATCGTTTAGGGACACAATCCGGGAAATATTTCTATTCGCCGACTCATCAATTGTTAAAAAACAGAAAGGAACTAATTATTTCAGAGAAAAAGGAAGAAAAAGCGATAAATATTATCATAAATGACATAAAAGAGTTGAAAAATTACGGTTTTTCGGTAGAATTGTACAAAAATAGTTCTAAAATTACATTTTCTGACGATAAGAAAACAATATATATTGACAAAGATAAATTGGTTTTTCCGCTTTATATAAGAAAATGGCAGGCTGGCGACTATTTTCATCCGTACGGTCTTAGCGGCAAAAAGAAATTGAGCGATTTTTTTACTGACAATAAGATTAATCGCTTGAAAAAGAAAGAGATACCTATTTTATGGAGTCGTGATAAAATTGTTTGGATTGTGGGTTTTGCTGCCGATCATCGTTTTGCTATTGAGTCCAAAAAGACAAAGGAGTATTACGTAATAAGGCAAATCTGCGAAAATAGCGAGTTTCTCAGCTAATTTCTTTCATTTTTAGGTAATGTCTCAAAAAGTGTATAAAACTCAAAGTTTAATATTTCTGCACCAGCAACTTGGTTGCGTGAGGCGCTTAGGTGGAAAGCCCGCAAGGGCGGAAGCCGCTGGGGACGCGGCGGCAAAAAAGCGAGCTTGTAAGCTCT
>JGI24710J26742_10002970_pt1 | contig 14655 bp, 13 predicted proteins | sample BioPla2DNA2_FD_26742 | JGI IMG/M metagenome (IMG submission 26742) | reverse complement strand
TATCTTGTGCTTGGATACATTAATAATTATGAATATATTTTTTATACAAGCACTCAAAGTAGGCCAATCAGTATAAATGGTGGACGATTGTCAGCAATCAATAATCAAAATCAAAGATCCTATTTCACAGGCAACTTGAATCAATATAATTATGGGATAACCTCTACTTCCTCCTCTCAGGCGATTCAATTTACGCTTTACACACTGCAAAACAATTCCGCTAATTGGGGGGATACGCATTACATCGTGACGAATGAAACAGCGCCGACCTCCTTAGAGATCAAGTTTGGCAAGTATGCAGTATATACAGATGGAAGTGATCCTGTCCTTATAGCAGGGGCCGATTTGGCTCTCTATAAGCAAGGTGAAGGAGTTCTAATCCCCGGCACGGAAGTGACCGGAACGCTTGTTCAAGAGTGGACGTCTGCCGGTGTGGGTCAAGAAGGAAGTATTCATATCGAACACCTGGAATCAGGTACTTACTACCTGATAGAAACGAATCCGCCGGTTGGTCATGTAGGTCTTTCCGGGCCAATCGTATTTACTGTCGATCCTGCGCTTCAAAAAGTGGAAATAGTACAGTATCCGGGATATGACAATTTAATTGGAACCAATCTATACACCAACGGAAGCGCAGAAGTGCCGGTATACAACTCTGTAGCTTATGAGCTTCCGGAGACCGGCGGGCNCGGCACAACTTGGTATACCATAGGAGGAATCTTTGTGATTTTCTCAGCGATCCTTCTATTGTATCTNTATAAAAAACGATGTAATGGAGCTTTTACATCATACTGATGTGTAGGTTTTCTACAAATTCAAACAAAAGAAAGGAATCTAATAATGAAACACATCAAAACAACTGTCAGTTTATTACTGGTGCTGGTCATGATTATGGGCATGGCGACGACTGCTTTTGCTGCAACTGTGACCCTTCCTACAGAAGTCATTCTTGCCGATCACTCTTTTACGGCTTATCAGGTTTTCTCCGGCGACTATAGTGGAGGCGTCCTGTCCAATGTCGTTTGGGGAGACGGCATAAACAGTGCTGCATTCTTAGCTGCTCTTAAAGCTGATGCGACCTACGAAAATTTCTTTACTACTTGTGATAATGCTGCGCAAGTAGCCGACGTGCTTTCTTCAAACAACACCAATACCGGACTGGCTAATCAAGTCGCTAAGCTGGCTGAAAAACACAAAACCGCTACAGGTACTCAACTCGTAAATGGTCAAAACACACTCTCAGACGGCTACTATTTAATCGTTGATACGACAGAAAATGTTGCTACCGGAAGTGCATATAATGCCGCATTGCTACAAGTCGTGGGTGACATTACCATTACTGTCAAAACGGATGCTCCGTCTGTTGAGAAAAAAGTCTTGGAAGATGACAAGTATTCCCAGGATGCTAACTATGGAACCGGGTACAACGACGTTGCCGATTACGATATGGGAGAGGCAGTTCCCTTCCATCTCATCGGTTTAGTACCGGATATGAGTCGCTACGATCACTATAAATATGTTTTCCATGACACTTTATCAGCCGGATTAACACCTCCTGAAGATTTAGATGTAAAAGTATATTTATCGACTGATAAAAAGGTCGATGCTGATGTTGATACAGATGTTACAAATAGCTTTACTGTGGACGTTACCGGACAAATAATTACTGTTTCATCAAACGATATCAAAGTAATAAATGGTATTGCTCAAGGTATGTACCTCATTGTTGAGTACTCTGCAGTTCTAAATCAAAATGCTGTGGTCGGTCTGGACGGAAACCCCAATACGGTTCATCTGGAATACTCCAACAAGCCGGATCAATCCGGTTCGGGTCAGCCCGGAGACGAAAATGTAACAGGTGAGACACCTGAAGACAAAGTCATCGTTTTCACCTATGAATTAGATGTTACGAAAGTAGATCGCAAAAATCCCGAAACTAAATTAAAGGATGCAAAATTTGTCTTGTTAAATAAAACGAAAGACAAGGTTGCAAAAGTTACAGCTGAGGGCAAGTTGGATGGCTGGGTAGCTCTCCCGGGAGAGAATCAGACTTGGGATCCAAGCTCCGTACTTACTTCTGATGCAAATGGTTTATTCAAAGTAATCGGCCTGGACGATGACACCTATTACTTGTGTGAGATCGAAGCTCCGACAGGCTATAACTTATTGGCAGACGATGTTGAAGTAAAGATTACCGCTACGACAGCAAATGGACAAGATTGGACAGATGGTAATCCTGCTACTGCGCTTACGAATCTTGCTGTTACCGCTGACAATACACCCGGCACCGGTAGTGTAGAGACCGGAATTGCAGCCATCACGATCGCCAACAATGCCGGTTCCACCCTTCCCGAAACAGGTGGCATTGGAACGACCATCTTCTACGTGCTCGGCTCTACTCTGGTAGTTGCGGCCATCGTATTTCTGGTGACCAGAAGACGTATGAGCAGTGTTGAAAAATAGTCTATTCTCACCGTGTGAACATTGTTGATTTCTTTTGACCGGGGAGGTCCCCTCCTCCCCGGTTTACAACAGTAAGGAGATCCCTGCATGAGGAAACATGCAAGCAAATACATAACGGCGTTGTTGTTTTTAATGCTTCTTGTAGGGCTGTCTTTACTGTTGTACCCATCTGTCAGTGATTATTGGAACTCATTTCGTCAATCCAGAGCGATAGCTACCTATGCTGAAGAAGTGGCTGAAATCGATGATGATACCTATGAGCGGTTATGGGCGGACGCCCAAGCTTATAACGAAGCGATAGTAGATAAGGTTTGGCACTTTCAGATGACTGACGAGGAGCAAATCGCTTATCAAAGTCTTTTGAACGTTTCCGGAAACGGGATCATCGGCTATATCGAAATACCATCCATTCAATGTTCTTCGCCTATCTATCATGGCACAGATGAAGCTGTCTTGCAGATTGCCATCGGTCATATTGAATGGACATCTCTTCCGGTAGGCGGACTAGGCACACATTGTGCAATCTCCGGCCACAGAGGACTTCCGTCTGCAAAACTGTTCACTGAGTTAGACAAGATGGTGATAGGCGACACGTTCATTATTCGCGTATTGGACGAAGTGTTGACCTATGAAGTGGATCAGATTCGGATCGTTTTACCCAATGAACTGGATGAGTTAAAGATTGAAGAAGGGAAAGACTTATTCACCTTAGTCACATGTACTCCTTACGGCATCAATACACATCGACTGCTGGTACGGGGACATCGAATTGAGAATCAGGAAGAAGCACAGAGAGTTCGGGTGACGGCCGACGCCATTCAAATTGAGCCGATGCTGGTGGCTCCCGTCGTCGCGCTTCCCATACTGCTGATACTATTGATCATATTGTTGCTGCCGAAGAAGCCAAAAAAAACTGGAGGTGACTCAGATGAAATTATATAATCGACGCTTTGCTTTTCTAATCAGTGTTCTCATCATCGCATGCTTGTTCTCACAGGGACAGGTATATGCGGCAGGAAGCATTGATTTGAGCAAAGATATCAGCCTGACTATCGACTGTCAGGATGATGGGACACCCCTAGTCGGAGCAAAGTTTGACATTTACTTGGTTGCCACGGTAGATGAGCATTTTGAAGTCACGCCCGAACCCCTGTTTAACCAATATAATGTCGATATTGAGGGAAAGGATGAGGAGTCATGGCGATCACTCTCCTCTACTCTTGAAGGCTATGTGCTTCGAGATCATATTCCTCCTGCGGACACAGGAGTAACTAATGCCGAGGGGAAAGTAACGTTCCCATCTGAGGGGCATAAATTGACACCTGGATTGTACCTGGTAATCGCCCAACGTCACATTCAGGACGGAATGCGTTATGATATTTCACCTTTTATGGTCATTCTTCCGACTCCGATTTGGGAAACGGGTCAGTGCATCTATGATGTGAGAGCAAACTCCAAGCATATCTCCTACCCGGATGAACCCGATACGATTACTCGCAAGGTTCTGAAGGTATGGCATGACTGGGGGCATGAAGCAAATCGCCCGGAGGAAGTCATTATACAACTTCTCTGCGACGGCGAGGTCTATGATACCGTCACCTTAAACGCTGAGAATAATTGGCGACATACCTGGACGGAATTAGATGACAGTTATAAATGGACGGTCGTAGAAAAAGACCCCGGAGAATATACGGTAACAGTGATTCGCGAAGGCATAACATTTGTGGTGAAGAATCGCTATGATGATATTCCTCCACTGCCAAGCGAGCCCGATCCTGTCCTGCCTCGCACCGGACAGCTTTGGTGGCCGGTTCCGGTCTTGCTCTTTGCAGGACTGCTGTTAATCGTAATAGGTCTAATTCGCAGAAGAGGTGCTGTGGATGAGTCGTAAGAAAAAAGGATTGATTCTCCTTGGGCTGTTGCTGATTGCGGCAGCTCTTTTTCTGGTCGCCTACAATATTCACGAGGAGATGGCGGCAAAAGAATTCATTAAGAACGTCGTCATCCGTCTGCAGGAAACGGTATCAGAAACGAAATCTGAATCTGTCATAGATGAAAAGGACATCCTCAGAGGAGAAATCGAGATTCCGGATTATATTTTAAGCCCCGGGATGGATATGCCTGCAGAAAATATTGAAGGACAGGATTATATTGGATTGTTGGCTATATCTTCCCTTGAATTGCAACTGCCTGTCATCAGTCAATGGAGTGATTCCCTGCTGAAAATTGCTCCGTGTCGATACAGCGGCTCCCCTTATATGGATAATCTCATCCTTGCCGGCAGTAACTACAAGTCTCATTTCGGAAAGATAAAAAATCTCCGCGTTGGCGACAGGGTAACATTTACTGATCTTGACGCAAATGTGTTCATTTATGAAGTTGCGGAGTTATATATCCTTACCTCCCCCTCCTTTGAACAAATGATTAGCGAAGAATGCGATCTGTATTTGTTTACCCGTACAACCGGCGGCCAAAGCCAAGTGATCGTTTGCTGTGAAAGGGTTCAGGAATAAAAGAAAAAGATTTGCCTTCTTTTTAGCGTGAAATTCAAGGAATATGCAACAGATATACGTTGTTATCAAAAAAAGTATGCGACATTCATTCATGCTGATGCATATTTAGAAAGTTCTTTACAACTGGTTTTACACTTTCAGCAGATATATATACATTATTTTCTTTTATTAAAAGGGGGAGTTTAGCACCCATCTGCTACTCCCCTATCTTGTCTTATTCGGTGAAAAAAGTCTCAATATGCTGTCGAAATCTTGCGGGATCGGATAAATAGAGTCGGACATCTCGCAGATTGGTCAGACGCGTCAGTTTATTATTTCGAATCATTTTCGTGACGGAATTGGAGCCGACAGATACGATCTCATGAGCATCTTCCATCATGCGAACATTGTAGATGCACTCCGCTCCTCTTTTTGCATAGCCGATATTCTCGCCTCGGCTGACCATCTTCTTTTGGCGATATAAGTAGTATGGATGATACCCTGATTCTTTTAGGACACGATACGCGTCCTCCGTCATCTTTGCCGCGGGAGAATGCCCGAGTCCCTGCTCCCTCATAAAGGAGCCCTTCTTCTTGCTCAACTGGTGAACTGTAATATTGTCAGGATTTAGGGCAATCAGCTGATGAATGCTTTTCAGAAATGAGGCATTCGTTTCTCCCGGAAGACCCGCAATCAGATCGGCGTTGACGAGGATGCCCTTTGACTGAAAATACCGGATCCAGTGCCCTGTCATCTCTGCACCGGGCCTTGCGACCAATTGAAGGACATCTTCCGTAAAGGTCTGGGGATTGATGCAAACTCTTGAAGCATACGAAGCCAACAATTCCGCCTTTTCCTCGGTAAAGGTGTCAACTCTTCCCGCCTCGATCGTGTATTCGAGGAGGGAGTCTTTCGGGAATCGCTTTTCAATGTGTTCGAGCAGCCTCTTGAGCTGTTCGGTTCTCAGTGAAGACGGAGTACCTCCCCCTAGATAGATGACATCGAGATGTCTTCCGCTCTGCGACATTTTTTCATGAAGGAAATGAATGTCTTGAAGGAGCCTCTCGAGATATCTTTCAGAGAGCCTCTTTGTATAGGGAACAGAATGAAAACAACAGAAGTGGCAAATCGTTGGGCAAAAGGGAATGCTGATGTACAGACTCAGTGAATCTCTGCGCGCTTCAAATATCTCTCTCTGGTTCTCTTCGATCTCAAAGAGGAGATTGAGCTTATCCTGCCTCAGCCTGCCGTTTTCTCTTAAATCACGAATGATGTCTTCAGAAGAATCTCCCTGAGCGCGACGCATGTGGATCCACTTGAGAGGGCGGACGCCATGCATGATCCCCCATCCCCCGAGATCTTCTCGTTGGAGTGAAAAATATTTATGGATCTCCACGAGATAATTATCCGGCCGGGTTTGAATCTCAGTAGGCGGGTCAGTTCTATGGTCTGTAAAAACGCCGTCTCTGAGTGAAAAATCTGCATCATCGCCATCGGTCATGATGACTTCGTCAAAGAAGTCCTCCACAAGATATCTGAGGTGTAGGGCGTGTTTGCCGCCGGCGCGCAGTCGGATCACTTCTTTATCAGGCACGGAAGAAGGCATTGAATCTCTTTTCCTGTCGAATGCTCGTCTCAGGTCCATGGCCGGGATAGACAATCGTCTCATCCGGAAGCTTGTAGAGAATGTGCAATACGGAATGTTCTAATTCCTTCATGCTTCCTCCGTAAAGATCGGTTCTTCCGATGCTTCCGGCAAATAGAGTGTCTCCGCTCAGGAGAGCTCCGCCGGGAAGGAGAAAACATGTGCTTCCCTTGCTGTGGCCGGGAGTAGAAAGCGTGGGAATATCGATCCCGGCAAGATGTAACGTTTCATTCGGCTCAAAATAATCTACGTTTTCGAGCGTCATCGGTCTGTTGGTCATCATGGAAGTATAGTTGTGTCGAGCGCTCTCTAAAATCGGCTTTTCCAATATCGATGCGTAGACAGGTACATCATAGAGTTCGCGATATTTCGGCACACCTACGATGTGGTCGGCATGGCCGTGCGTGAGTACGATGGCGACAATTTTCGTCCCTGAATCCTCCACCGCCTTTTCAATGCGCGGATGGACTTCTCCCGGATCGAAGAGGACTCCTTCACCGGTGTCTTCATTTTTGTAGAGATAGCAGTTTACGCCCATGGAGGGCAGTACGATCGTTTTAAGCATTTAGAAACCTTTCTTGCTGTCAATTAGGATGGTGACGGGGCCGTCATTGCACAGGTGAACTTCCATATGAGCTCCAAATACGCCGGTTTCGACGTGTATTCCCTGCTCATGTATTTTCTCAGCTGTCAGCCGATACAGTCTGTCTGCCTCTTCTCCGGCGGCCGCATGGACAAAAGAGGGCCTTCTGCCCTTTCTGGCATCTCCGTAAAGAGTGAATTGGCTGATGAGAAGAACATCCCCGCCGACATCGCTTAGAGTGAGATTGAGCTGATCATTTTCATCGTCAAAAATGCGAAGCCCCGAGATTTTGGACGCCATATATTCAGCGTCCTGCTCAGTATCATCTCTCGACACGCCGAGCAGGACAAGAAAACCGTTTTGAATTTCGCCGACAATTCGATTGTCGACATGGACACTTGCGTGTGTGACACGCTGAACAACAGCTCTCATTAGAGTCTATGCACCTCCATTATACTTTTTATGTTTTTCAGCTGCTTCATCGCTCTATCGAGTTCTTCGAGATTGTGAACGTCAAAATCGAGCATTAGCGATGCCATTTGATCATTGTTGACCTTGGCCGACAGTCCGCGAATGGAGATCTTCAAAGCGGACAAGGCGGCCGTGACGTCCCCGAGGAGGCCCGGACGATCGTGACCAATGACCTTGATTTTTGCCGTATGAGCGATGGGTTGAGCTTCATTCCATTCAACATCGATAAATCGATTGAATTCTTCACTCTTTTTCGAAAAATTCGTACAGTCGCTGCGGTGGATGGTGACGCCGCTTCCGCGAGTAATAAAGCCAATAATTTGATCTCCGGGAATCGGATTGCAGCATTTGGCAAAGCGCACGAGCATGTCATCCATCCCCTCCACCACGACGCCTCCTTCTGCCCGGCTGGCTTTCGGAGAGCGTATCATTCGAAGTTGATCATCTTTTTCAATCAGGTGTTCTCGAATCGTAGGGATCACCTGTCTTAACGAGATGCCGCCATAACCGATCGACGAGAACAGCTGGTCGAGACTCTTGATCGTCAGTTTGGAGGAAAGATCCTTCATGACCGGGTCAGGAAAAGCATTTTTTAAATTGAGGTTGTATTTTCTGAGCTCCTTCTCCAGCATCTCCTTGCCTTTTTCAATATTCTCAAGGATGTTTGCTTTTTTGAAGAAGTTCTTAATTTTATTTCTGGCCTGCGAAGACTGCACAAAGAGGAGCCAATCCCGGCTTGGCCCCTGAGAGGCCTTTGAAGTAAGAATCTCGACCATGTCGCCAAGCTTCAACTGATAGTTAAGCGGAACAATCCTGCCGTTTACCTTTGCTCCAACACAATTATTTCCGATATCTGTGTGAATCTTGTAGGCAAAGTCGACAGGAGTCGATCCATCCGGAAGCTCGATGACATTGCCTCTGGGTGTAAAGACATAGACATGGGTGTTGTAGAGGTCCATCTTGACCGAGTCGATAAATTCTGCAGGATTTTCGAGATCTCTCTGCCACTCCATCATCTGCTCGATCCAATTGAAGTCCGTGCCTCCGCTCACCTGTTCTCCGCGCTGCTTCGCCTTGTATTTCCAGTGTGCAGCGACGCCGTACTCAGCGACCTGATGCATTTCTTCCGTTCGAATCTGGACTTCAAATGTCTGTCCGTTTTCGCTCAAAACCGTCGTATGGAGACTCTGATACATGTTTGGCTTGGGCATCGCAATATAGTCTTTGAAGCGGCCGGGCATCGGTTTATAGCGGCTATGAATAAGACCTAAAACCGAGTAGCATTGTTCAAATTCCTTGACGATGACGCGGATGGCCAAGATATCGTGAATCTCTTCAAATGCAAGATTCTTAAAGGTCATCTTCTTATAGATGCTGTAAAGATTCTTAGGCCGCCCTGAAATCGTATGCGGGATCTTCATTTCATCGAGCTGCACAGAGATGTCCTCCATCATAGAGGAAATCTCTTTTTCACGCTCGCGCCTCTTCATATCGACTTTATTGACGAGCTCCTCATACTTATCCGGCTCTTTGTAGCGAAAAGCCAGGTCTTCCATCTCCCACTTCATCCTGAATATACCGAGCCTGTGAGCGATGGGAACGTAGATCTCAAGTGTCTCATCGGACGTTGCGATGCGGCTGGGTCCCGGCTTAAAGCGGAGAGTTCTCATATTGTGGAGCCGATCGGCGAGTTTGACGAGAATGACGCGCAGGTCTTCACTCATGGCAAGAAGCATCTTGCGAAAGTTCTCAGCTTGCTGAATCTCTTTGGATTCATATTTAATCCGCTCAATTTTTGTGACACCGTCAACAATCTCGGCTATTGAAGCACCAAACTCATTTGCGATGGCATCATATTCATAGGGGGTATCCTCGAGCACATCATGTAAGAGTCCGGCTATGATCGTATCTTCATCGAGCCTTAATTCCGCCAAAATCAAAGAAACCGAAATGGGGTGAACGATATACTCCTCCCCTGAGTTTCTCAACTGCCCTTCATGAGCTTTCATTGCAAAGAGATAGGCCTTCTTCACTCTCTCTCTGTCAAACGAAACATCCAGTTTGTCCAATTCCCCGAGATATTGCTCCAGGGTTAAAGGCGGCTTTACATTCATTTGTACTTTACTATGCTTTCTACATGGTATCCTTCGAGTAGATTTCTTCCCGGCAGATCACAGAGTTCAACAAGATACAGACACCCTGCTACTTCCGCGCCCAAACTCTCAACCATTTGTATTGTGGCTTTTGACGTGCCTCCGGTAGCTAAAAGATCGTCGACAATGATCACTCGTTGCCCCTTATTGACAGCATCCTTATGAACTTCGAGATAATCTGTGCCGTATTCAAGCTCATAACTCTGACTGAGAACTTCGCAGGGAAGTTTTCCGGGCTTTCTTACAGGTACAAATCCTTTGCCCGTTGCATAGGCAAGGGGAGCGCCGACGATGAAGCCCCTCGCTTCAGCGGCCAAGACGAGATCAAAAGTAAATTTCTTCGATGCTTCCACCATGGCGTTCATGGCTTTTGCAAAAGAATGGGGATTTTTTAGAAGTGTGGTGATGTCTTTAAAGCTGATTCCCTCAATGGGATAGCCTTCAATTACTCGAATATGGTCTATAAGTTTCACTCCATGCCTCCAATATGGACGTTGCCTGACGGTAGAAAAGTGAATCCTCAAGTCGGAAACGCTCATCTCCATCATAGAAAGTGATGTTGAATTGGTCATTGTGTTTAGTATACGAAATGATGCCTAATTCTTCAAATATTTTAATCGCAAAAAATCTCTGCGCTGCGATGATCGGATCTCTCCAGTCAAGCGGGACACCGGCTTTCAACTCCCGGTAGTACCGGATGAGAGAATCTCGATTTGGCAGGAGATTGATAAATCCTTCCTGCAATCTCTGCTGAGGATCCATTAAGGAATTCAGTGAAGGAATAGGTTCTGCTGTAAAGGTAAAGTCATATTCTTCCCCGTTCATTTCAATCCGTGTCAGTGGAAGTAAAACCTGCTTTGTCTGTCGTTTAGGATTATATCCTCTTACCCGTTCCATCAAATCTTCATAGTATGGAATGAAAAAAGGCTGATAAAAAGAAGGGAGAATATGTCGGTGGCGTAGGTCGACGAGCTGTAGTTGCATGCTGAGTACGCCGCGGAAGACATTTCTCTTGACTTGAAAGAGCACGTCGTAGAATTCTCCCTCAAGGAGCTTCTCCCCTATTCCTGAAAAATTGACAAAGCGAAGGTCTGCCCCGGCCTTAGAAAATATTAGAGAATAGGCTTTGCCGGTTCTCCCCATTGGCCGCACCGACGTCAATTTCATATTTCGAAGAAGGAAGTAGATCGGCTCGTTTGCCTGTCCAAAGGGTTCGAGTTTCTCTAGTTCATCGAGTAGATATATGCCGACTTCCGTATGCTTGAGTAGAATGTAGCTGAATGTTTCTCTTACCTCCTGTGGAGGATGCTTTTTTGCTTGAAGGAGAAATTGCTCTCGAAAGGCGCCGTAGTCGCTGATATGGAGCTGAAGCCCCGCCGCATGCCGATGTCCACCGTATCGAATCAAATGAGTTTTTGAGGCGGTTAGAGCTTCTAGGAGGTGAAATCCTTCGGGAGCTCTTCCCGAGCCGACTAAAATGTCTCCTTCAAGTGAAAAGAAGATGGCGGGAAGACCGGTCATCTCCGTTGCCTGTGATGCAGCCAGACCGACGAGTCCGATTTTCCAGTCGCTGTGATAGTGAAGGATCGCCGAATCCTCCGGGGAGACAACAATATCTTCCATCATTTTTGTGGTGAGCGTCTTCCTGTCTTCATTGGCATATAAGCAATTTTGGAAAGCTTCTTGAATTTCCTGTGGATCGTCCGAGTTCAAAAGAACGAAGGCCGGATCGGGAGAGCCCAAGCGTCCGGGGGCATTTAGAAGCGGAGCCAGTCGAAATGAAATGTCGTCACTTCTTACATCTCTGGCATCTAGGGAAAGTTGTTCAAGCCAATAAAGAAGGCCCGGGATCGGATCCGTATACAGTTCTCGCAGTCCTTCCTTGACAATTCTTCTATTCTCTCCGATAAGAGGCATAAGATCTGCAATGGTGCCGAGCATGCAAAGGGAAGCCGTTCCCGAAGGCATCGAGAGCCCGGTTGAAAGGAGCAGATGATAGATAACGCCCGAACCGCTGAAAAGCGGAAAATTCTCAGGATCCAGCCTCGGATTGACGACGGCCGATGCAGGGGGAATGGTTTCCTTTGGCTCGTGATGGTCAGTGATAATGACATCCATTTTTTTCATCAAGACTGAGACTGCATCCATATCCGATATCCCGCAATCAACCGTGATGATCAAGTCCGTATCGTCAGGTATCCGGGCGATGATGTTTTCGCTGAGTCCATATCCGCCTTCATATCGATGAGGAAGAAGAACAACAGGGGAAAGTCCGTGATGGCGAAGAAAGCGCGATAACAGAGCGGATGAGCTGATTCCATCGACGTCATAGTCGCCTATAATGCAGATATTCTCTCTATTATTGATGGCGGTGCAAAGGCGAGGAACGGCTTGATCCGAACCGGGAAGAGGTTTTGTAAAAGGGGGAGGATTTAAAAAAAGGTCGCAATCCTCTATTCCCCTCGACAGAAGAACTCTTTCTATAATAGAAGAAGACCCTTTCTCTAAAGGCAGGGCCTCCCATCGTCTTTTATAATACTTCATGGTGTGTCGACGGAGCATCCGTTGTGGGCGCTTCCTCTTTTGTTTGTTTCATGAATTCAAATTCCTTTTCCAGAACCGCAATCTTCTGCTTTAAATTAAAGTTCTCAGATTGGAGTTTTTTGGCGCGCACCGCCTTCTTTCTTGAATCGAACAGGCCGATCAGAAACAGAATAAGAGCGCCGAAAAGTGAAGAAATCAAGATGATCAGCGCAAGGGATACATTGACCTTTGTAAACACAAGATTCAGTGTCACAGGAGCAGCGTTTACCACCGTAAAGATGGTGACAATCAGAACGAGAATCATAATTAAAATGACTGATTTTTGCATTTATTTAGCCTGCTTTCTCATCGTGATAAGAGCCCAAAGAGGGCCGGCAATACAGACAGAAGAATATGTTCCTGCAATGATTCCACATATTAGCGGTAGGGCGAAGATTTTCACTGAGTGTTCGCCGAAGATAAACAACATCAGTACCATGACGACGGTCGTAAGTGAAGTGACAAGCGTTCGTGAAAGAGATTGATCGATGCTAATTCCTGTCAGATTCCAGTACTCGTTTTTACCTATCCCTTTGACGTTTTCACGAATGCGGTCAAAGATGACGATCGTATCGTTGATCGAATATCCGACAATTGTCAAGACGGCTGCGATAAAGTTCCCATCCAGTGTGATTTGAAAAATTGTGTAAATTCCCAACAGGATAAATACATCGTGAAGAAGGGTGATGATCGCTGCGATTCCGTAAGAAAGTTGAAACCGAAATGAAATGTAGAGCAGCATGCCGACGGAAGCAAGAGCAACCGAATATAATGCGCGCCTTGAAATCTCACGGCCGATATTCGGACCGAATTGTTCAACCTGCATTTTCGCATCTTCCGCCAGAGAGAAGTCTTTTTTGAGAGTTGCAAATATCTCTTGGCGCTTGGAAGCATCCAACGAGGTTGATGTCTTGATAAAGACCGTTTCAGAGTCGCCTGAACTCTGCTGGATGACAGGATCCAGCTCAAAAGGAGCGAGACTTTCGCGGATAAGAGAGGATTCAGTCTGTTCCGGAAAAGGAAGAATCAGCATTGTCCCGCCGGTAAAATCGACACCCAGATTAAAGCCTTGAATTACAAAGGAAGCAAATCCCGACAAGATCAAAAGAATGGAGATGGCAAAAAATACTTTATAGTTCTTTAATATCTTCATGAGCGACCTCCATTGACGTAAAATTTCGTGTTTCTGAAGAATGGAATCGTAATCACCCATGAGAGAAGGGTTCTCGTGATGGTGATGGCGCTGAACATGCTGAGGAGAATACCCAGGCTCAATGTGATGGCAAATCCCTTAATCGGGCCTTCCCCAAAATAGTATAAAATGATCGATGCCAAAAGGGTGGTTACGTTGCTGTCGATAATCGTCGTCATAGCGCGTTTGAAACTTGAACGAAGGGAACTTCTCAGTGATTTTCCAATCCACAGTTCCTCTCGAAGGCGCTCGAAAATAATGACATTCGCATCGACGGCCATGCCGATCGAGAGAAGAAGGCCGGCAATCCCCGGAAGGGTAAGTGTCGCGCCAAAAAGAATCATGAGTAGAAAGAGAAGCGAGGTATACAGAATCAGAGCGATACTGGCAACCACCCCGGAAAGGCGGTATCGCAAGACCATGATGATCACGATCAAGATAAAGCCGATTATTCCGGCAAAAATGCTCTTTGAGAGAGCTTCTCTTCCAAGTGTAGCATCGATATAGCTCGTCTGAACTTCTGTCAAAGAGATCGGAAGAGCTCCTCCTCGGATTAAATTTGCAAGTGAAATGGCTTCTTCCGGCGAAAAGTTACCGGTGATCATCAGCTCTTCCGTATGGAGGACTTGATCTACTCGGGGAGCGGAAATCACTTCTCCATCGAGCACAATAGCAATTTGGCCCTCTTTTAGAGAATACGTATCGATGATGTTTTTTGTGGATTGACCAAAAATATCAGCCGCTTCTTTGCTGAGGGTAAAGACAACCGTGCTGTTATTGTACTGATCCAGTCCCACTCCGGCATCTTTCAGGCTGTCTCCTTTGAAAAGCAGGGTTCCGGGAAAGTCTTCCCCGGCCGGCATGCCGGCAACGACAAATTCTCCGTCGTTGATCTGATAAAATTCTAAAACGGCGGTTTTTCCGATGGAGCTGAGAGCTGCATCGACATCTTTTGCTCCCGGAAGTTCAATTCGGATTCGATTCGTCCCGGAACGGGCAATATTAGGCTCTGTAAGGCCAAAGGTATCGATTCTCTTTGCCAAGACAGCCTTCGTCTGTTCAAGGAGCCGGTC
>JGI24710J26742_10002966_pt1 | contig 14667 bp, 12 predicted proteins | sample BioPla2DNA2_FD_26742 | JGI IMG/M metagenome (IMG submission 26742) | reverse complement strand
TTTATTGCATTAGTGCAGGTGGAGGAGAAATCCTCCGTTGTAAGCAGTGAAAATTTTATAATTTGAATAGGAGGAGAAATCCTCCGTTGTAAGCAGTGAAANTTTTNTAATTTGAATAGGAGGATTTGGAAATGCTTGATTTAAAGTTTGTTAGGGAAAACCCCGATATTGTAAAGCAGAATATTCGCAACAAATTCCAGGATCATAAGCTGGAATTGGTGGATGAGGTAATTGCTCTTGATATTGAAAACCGCAATACAAAACAGGAGGCCGACAATCTCAGATATGAGCGCAATACTATCTCCAGACAAATAGGTGGTCTGATGTCACAGGGTAAGAAAGATGAAGCTATGGAGCTTAAGAATAAGGTTACTGAGCAATCTGACCGCTTAAAGACTCTTGAAGAAAAGGAAGCCGAGCTTGGCGAGAGAATAACCCAAATCATGATGACCATACCGAATATTATTGATCCAAGCGTACCCATCGGTAAGGATGATAGTGAAAATGTTGAGATAATGCGCTACGGGGAGCCTGTGGTTCCAGATTTTGATATACCATATCATATAGATATAATGGAAAGTAAAAGTGGTATAGATTTGGATAGTGCTAGAAGGGTCGCTGGTAATGGTTTCTATTATCTTATGGGTGATATAGCAAGACTTCATTCAGCAGTTATATCCTATGCCCGTGATTTTATGATTGACCGTGGTTTTACTTACTGTATTCCACCATATATGATTCGAAGCGAGGTTGTTACAGGTGTAATGAGCTTTGCAGAAATGGAAGCCATGATGTATAAGATTGAAGGCGAGGATCTCTACCTTATCGGTACCAGTGAACACTCCATGATAGGCAAGTTCATTGATACTATTATACCGGAGGATACTCTCCCACAGACACTTACCAGCTACTCACCTTGTTTCCGTAAGGAAAAGGGAGCTCATGGCCTTGAAGAAAGAGGAGTATATCGTATCCATCAATTTGAGAAGCAGGAAATGATTGTTGTATGTAAGCCTGAAGATAGCATGATGTGGTATGATAAGCTATGGCAAAACACCGTAGATTTATTCCGCTCTTTGGACATCCCTGTGAGAACTCTGGAATGTTGCTCCGGTGATTTGGCAGACTTAAAGGTAAAGTCAGTGGATGTTGAGGCATGGTCTCCAAGACAGCAAAAGTACTTTGAGGTTGGTAGCTGCTCTAATTTAGGAGATGCGCAGGCTAGAAGATTAAAGATTCGTGTTGTTGGAGAGGGAGATAAATACTTTGCCCACACACTTAATAACACTGTAGTAGCTCCTCCAAGAATGCTTATAGCATTTTTAGAGAACAATCTTAATGCTGATGGCTCAATAAATATTCCCACCGTCCTACAGCCCTACATGGGTGGTAAAACCAAAATTTAATTTGTAGCTTTTACAATATAAAATATCCTATAGTTATATCAAAGCCTATAAAAAGCGATAGACCCCACGCATAATATCTGTGGGGTCTATTCCTTTTATAGATTAAAATACATATTTACTTTGTTTTCTCAGAAAATTTCATGGTTACCATATTACGGACATAGATATTTCCCTTTTTAAGGTCAGGTATTTCTACTTGGTCAATCAACTCACCCCTAAAGTAAAGGGCTACAGTCTCTCCATCCTTTAGATTAAATCCAGCTCTAATCATTCCTGCACTGGTAGCCTCCCGGTTTCTTTCTCCTAGGATTTTGAGGCTATGACCAGCCCTTAATTGCCTCCCAGGAAGTATTAGCTTACCAGGTTCATTTAGATCATCAGTAATTGAATATCCATGTAGACTGATATCCTCCTTGTAGGGGTTGTAAAGCATTATATAGTCCCCATCCCCATCAGAGCAGATTTTACTAATAATAGCCTTTGGATTTTCTGCTTTATCCTTATACTTAAAAGTAATCTCAACCTTTCCATCCTTGATATGGGATGAATTAACAGTAAGCTCTAAGCCATTTACATTCTCATTATTAACAATCCAATGACTAAACTCTTTTCCAGCTGGTACAATAGCTGTAATTACTGTATCATAGCGAGAATAATAGCGCCCATCAAATTCTGAATACACTTCTATATTATTTATCCTTACTCCCGTCCCCTTAGCAGGCCTTACATTAAGGCTGAATATGTCTCNCATCTCGAAATAATCCCGGTATTTACCCAGAGTATAGCTAACTCTGTCAGCTCCGTATTCTTTTATTCTTTTTATTTGATCTGAAAGATGAGAAGGCTTTACCCAATCAGCAATTAGCCCCTTATCATACATCCGAAGCTGCTCATTCAGCCTTTCTTCATTCATTTTATCTAAAACCTTGTTCAAATTATCAGAAGAGAAGGCCCCATTAATCAAGTCTAATGTTCTCTTAATAAAATATTCCTTACAATCCTCCCTTAGTAAGAGCTGACTAAATAATGGACTCTCTCTGTTTACTTCTCCTGGTTTACTAACATATTTCCTTAAATTATCCTCCCAAGGTCCTGTTCCATATATACCAAAGCTATAGTCTAAATCATGAAGAAGATATCTCCACTTACCGTCAAAGGGAGCTTCACGATATTCCTCTCCTTCTGCAGCATAATAACGGTAAACCTTATAGTTATTGTGAGGCCAGTCTTCATTTCCTATATATATTTGAAGTGCATAATAATCCAGATAATTTTCTACATCTATTACCTCTCTAAGCTTGTTATATACAGCATCGTTCCTTAAATCTTCATATGTATATGAGTAAGCCTCCTCATAATCCTCTATAGCATATTCATTGACTCTATCATCATCAAGTTTTTTGAAGGTTTCTCCACCTTCTAATATCTCAAAAGTACCTGCATACTCACCATAATGTTGCTCAAAATATTCGTCACAGTATACCTCATGGAGCCATAAGTGGCCTCTATAATCACCATTGATAAATAGCGCAGCAGGACGGACTGCTTGATAATCCCTAAATCCTGCTTGGCCTGCTAGAGTTTGAAATAGCTCATCTCTTATAAAGCCAAAGCCATTGTCATTTCCAGTATTTCTAAGGACCAGTCTTTTAAAAGCACCTATAGTCGTTCCATCCCCGCTTGCAGAGGTTTTATCAGGAAAGAATTCATATCGGATTTTATTATTTACCTGGTCATAGGCCTTCCTAGCAAATATTTTTAATGATTTTTGTTGATTGGCTCTTGACCAACCTCCATATACCCGAATTCCTGCCTTTTGACTGGCTACGACATTTCCGTCAGCTTCCAAAATCTCTAGATATGCCTCTCTTTCACTTTCTCTTCCACGCATATTAAAATTGGCAGGATCAGGAGGATCAATATGTTTATGGGGATTTGCCTTAATAAAATCATCCCTAAGCTTGCCGGGTATTAAGATTCCATATTCATAATCATAAAGATTATAGGGATCGCTAGTTATTGAAAATATCAGAGTAGAAAATCGTCTATGAACATTCCTTCCCACAAAATAGGTATGTACTATTGTATCTGTCTCAGAATCATCCGAAAAATAACCCTTGGCCTTGATTGAATATACCTTTACTTGTGATCCCGATTTTAGCTCTATTTTATCCTGATAAAGACTCTTACTTTTATCCGGTTCTGAACCATCCATTGTATAGTAGATATCACAGGGCCTATCGCTAACAAGCTCAAGATATACTGTATCCTTATAAAAGTAGTCCTGCTGGACAAATGCTATCCCTTGATTATTAGTTTGATTAGCTTCTTCAACATTAGGTTCTTTAGAGTCCGACGAAGTATCAACATCGACTTTAGAGTCCTTATCTATAGTTATATTATTTATATCATTAACTTCCCCTATGGAAGAGTCATTAATATTGTCGCAAGCTGAAAATGACAGCAAAACCATAGCAAATATTACGAGCAAGATAGCATTTCTAATATTTTTAGGCACAAAAATTCCCCCTTATTTAGCCATTTGTGATACAGATATTATCATATCATGTAATTTCACAAAATAAAACAAAAACAGGCTCTTTTAGGGGGGAATTAATAGTTTGTTAATTTTTNGCTTGCTGAGTATTGTTACTATTAATCTCTTTAGATTTACTACTATTATCGTATTTAGTATTTTGCTTGACGTCTTTCTACTTCTAGATTTGGCCAGACTCATATGATGATGGTATTTATAGGGGGACACTCAACTTAGCAACTATCACTGGACATCCCACATACGTAGAAGAGAATTTACTAGAAGTGAAAATATACGTTACATACACTGGTACGGTCTATGCTTATGCAACGACAAAAAATGTATCTCACCAAACTGTCTACTCGTTTTTTGTTCATTACTCACAACTTTCAAACTATATGTATTTTCCATCCTACTATATACCTCAAAAATATAACTATGATGATGGTACCTATAAGGGAATTCTTAACTTATCATATTGTTATTCCTACTCTTCATCTTCAAGCGGAGATTATTATTGGGTAAGCATATACGCTGGATATTCTGGTACTGCTCAGATGTATTAATTTCTATATAGATTATAAACAGTATCCCCAGGGTCATTTAATGACAATGGGGATACTGTTCCCTNTTAACCTATTTATTATCAACTAATCTATAGATTGAATTNTCTCTAGTGATAATATCCTCACAAACCATTTCCCTNCGTAGAGTACAGAAATCATCATGAAAGTCAGCGATAATAATATTAACCTCCCGCTCTGTATACTCCTTACCTACTTGAAATGCTTTAGCTATTTCTTCCAATATTATCCGCCTTTTCTTTCTTTGGGCTGGGATATTCTTAAGTTTACCATACTCAAAAAAATTATCAATTACCTTTCTTCTATAATTATCCTCCCGCTGCTTTTGAAGATCAGCCTCCGACGATTCCTCCTTTATAATATCAAGGATAGAGGACTTGAACACCTCTTCATTAATGCTGTATATATTATAGTATTGTTCCTTCCTGGACGTGACCGCACCNACTTCCTCTAGCTTCTTTAAATGAAANGAAATAGTAGATGCTGCCAAATCTAGTCTCTCAGCCAGTAGCTCCACATACATATCCTCATGGATTAAGGACTTTAGAATCTGAAGTCTTGATTTATCTGAAAGACTTTTAAACAACTTAATAGCATTATCCTCTGTCATATCATTGCCCCCCATCTTCATCAAACAGAGTTAGGAATTTATCCTTAAGCTCCACAGCTACCGCTAGCTTATGCTCCTCAATAACCTGTTTTGTAGTATCTCCATGCTCTATGGCTTTATCAAGTGATATCTTCCAATTATTCGGAATAGTATCAAAGCGAAGTAGAAATCCGCCATACATTTCAATATCCTTATTCTTCCCCAAGTCTTTCCCCTTAAGTTGCTTGATATCACTTAAAAATAATGTTTTAAATATCTCGTAGATATTGACCTTGATTTTCTCCAAGTCTGCTTCATCCTTACGGTTGTCCGCCTTATACTGATCACTTAAATTATTATGCTCAGCAATTCTTTCATCAATAAATTTTAAATATTTTTCTTCTAGCTCCCTCATGTTTATTCCCTTCTTTCACTAAAAATATCTTATAGCATTACTATACCATAGAATTAGAATATGTCAATTCATTTTTATATTCATCTAATTGCAATAAGTTTTTATACTATAACGATAATTAAATACCACTATTTACAGGTTGTATATAGCAATAGGTAATTGTAATATTATATAAGTTTTTTATATTAAATGTAATCAAGGAGGATTGATCATATGTCTACAAAGAAATGTAAGCATTGCCAATCAGATATAGACAAGAAAGCAAAGGTATGTCCTGTATGTAAGAAAAAACAAACTGGCATGCTAAAATTTATTATAATAGGTATCATTGCATTGTTAGTTGTTGGTGCTTTACTAAGTGGTGGGGACGACGAACCCAAGCTTATAGACACACCTAAGGATAAAAATGATGAGCAGTATGAGGAAACACCTAATGAAGAGGATACCGATAGTACAGACAACACCTCAGAACCTACTGCAAGNCCAGATAAGAACTCATTCTCAACTGGTGAGACCGCAGAACTAAAGGATGTCCGCGTCACCTTACTAGGTGTAGCAGAGNCTGAAGGTAGCGACTATAATAAACCTGCCGATGGAAATGTGTTTGCATTAGCTGAATTCGAAATCGAAAACAATTCAGATAAAGATATAACGGTTAGTTCAATAATGAGCTTTGAAGCTTATAGTGACGGCTATTCAACAAGTACGAGCATAGCAGCCCTTTTAGAGAAGGGTGACAAGGGCCAGCTTGACGGAAATATTGCACCTGGAAAGAAAATGAAAGGTGTTATAGGATATGAGCTATCAAAGGATTGGTCTGAGTTAGAAATTCATTTTACGCCCAACTTCTGGACAGATAAGGCTATAGTATTCATTGCAACAAAATAAGGGACAATTATTAAGGGGCTTTTGCAAACAGCAATAGCCCCTTATATAAAATTCATGTTATATAATGTAGTAATCAGTTGATACTTGGAAAAGGCTTAATCAAAGGATAGATAACTAAAAACCTTTAAAATACAATAATGCTGATAAACCTGGTATTTAACTTATCATCGAACCAAAAATACAGTTGAAATCTTCTCAATTAGTTTTTATTTTCGGTAAAATATAATAAGATTCAAGTATCAATTTTTTTCCAGATTCGGTTGTGATTTCTTCACAATCTCCTTTGTTAAATGAAAATTTATTTACCAAATGTAGACTTTGAGCATTTCTTATATCAACTTCATAAACATAATACTTGTACTTTTGTTTAGAATTTAAATAATCAATTAGTGCCTTTAACGCCTCATATCCATACCCATTTCCATGGGCAGACTTCTTTATCCATAATCCAACCTCTGGAGTATTTTCCTTAATACTAAATGCTTCTATACTTCCAAGAAACTCATTTTGCTGAGATAAAATTACCAACTCAAGCATGNTTCCTTTTTCCATTTCAATTAAATAATAAAAAAAGACTTTAAAAGTCCATGATTTAATGGAATTTAAAGCCTTTTCTCATTTATAGTGCAGTCGGCGGGACTTGAACCCGCACCCAGTTAGCCCGGACTAGATCCTTAGTCTAGCGCGTATGCCAATTCCGCCACGGCTGCATATAATCTATTAAATCAGGCATATCTAACATATATATGCTAGACATTTTACTGATCTGTGCTAGATGTTACCTAGCGAACGAATTATATTATAGCAATATCTAAGCTAAAATGCAATAGCAAAATTTAAGAAATAACTAACAAAACCAAGACAGATCAATTGCCTATTCTGTTTATCACTATCATAGTTAAGCTATATAAAGCATTATGACATAGAGAATGAGCTATCAAGTCTTAATATAACCTTCAAGCTCATCTTTTCTATAGATTTTCCTTTATACTCTTCTTTTTCAAACGGCAATTATCAAATGCATCCCTCATGGCAGGATTATTAATCATTTTACCATGATAATCAAATCTAGAACCATGACAAGGACAATCCCAGGTCATTTCATTCTGATTCCACTCCAGCTTACATCCCAGATGAGGACATTTGGTGGTGACGAAGTAATATTTGTCCTCATTATCGCGATATACTCCTACCCTTTGCCCATCGTATCTGATAACACCCGCCTTCCCTTTCTCTATATCCTTAAGCTTATCATGGGGAATCTTTAAATGCTCTGATAGAAGACTAATAGTAATGATCGCTGCGTCCTTTAGAAGGACTCGGCTACCTGATAGCATTAATCTCCTTGGTGTGAATACCTTGCGATATTCATTTTCTTTGCCTGCAATCATATCACTAATAATCATGGCGGATACCATGGAGCTTGTCATTCCCCATTTATTAAATCCTGTAGCCACATATATATTAGGTATCCGAACAGAATATCTCCCTATATAAGGAATAGAATCCGGGGTAATACAATCCTGAGCGGACCAAGTATATTTTACACTTGAACCTGGATACCATTTTCTTGCTGCATTCTCAATCCTTGCATAAGAATTAATCGGTTGGTACTGACCGGTTCTGTGATAGCCTCCTCCAAGGATTAGATAATCCTTGTATTTTCTAAAGGTAAAGCCGTTCTGATCTGCATCCAAATACATCCCATCCAATTCATCTTTAGCCTTACCACACCCCTCTAGAGCTGTCAGATAAGATCTTTCCTGATGAAGCCTTATAAAATAATAACCCGGAACATTGATAAAGGGATAATGAGTCGCTATAACAATCTTCTTAGCCTTTACACTCCCCTGATCAGTTGTAATCAGTCCATTTTTATCAATCTGGGTAACGCGGGTATTCTCATATATCTTTAACTTGTTCGCAACCTTATCAAGGAATTTCAGCGGGTGAAATTGTGCTTGGTTATCAAATCGTATAGCTGCCTTAACCTTAAAAGGTAGGGTGGTTTCCTTTGCAAATGCGGCTGGTAGCCCTAACTTTAAAGCTNCATCAACCTCTTGTCTTATCTTCTGTTCATCATCAAGGGTATATATATAATTAGGAAGAACTTCAAAATCACAATCAATCTGAAGATCCTTAATAATCTCCTGATATTTATCAATTGCCAGCTGATTAGCCATGGCATACTCCCAAGCTNTTTGTTCACCCTTATATGTTATCAGCTTTTTATAAATAAGACTATGCTGAGAAGTTATCTTAGCAGTGGTATTCTTTGTAATTCCACCGCCAGCTTTTCTACATTCTAACACTACAACAGGAATTCCCCTCTGCTGCAGTAAGTATGCTATTAGCACCCCAGCAAGACCTGCTCCGATTACAGCAACTTCCGTACTAATTTCACCCTTAAGACTTGGCCGTAAGGTTTTGTTGTCTGCATCGCCTCCTTTGTCTATATTATTACGATATTGATCCTGAATCCATAAGGATTCACCTCGCTCTATTCCTTCTTCCTTAAAAGTGCCATTTTCCTTCCATAGGATTCCCATTCTTTATTCACCTCAAGGATATTTTTAGCAAAATACAATAATTTTATACCCGCTATTTGAATAATAATTTTACTGTATTTTACTGCGAAAGAAATATAATTACTATATTTTTCTGTTGAAAAGGAAATATCCATATGTTATAATCTAATTCGTTCCGAGTGTAATAATTTAACATGCAGTTGTGGCGGAATTGGCATACGCGCTAGATTCAGGTTCTAGTCCGGGTTAACTGGGTAGGGGTTCAAGTCCCCTCAACTGCATTCTTTAAAAAGTTTAAACTTTATGAACATGCCTTTTTATTAGGGTTTGCAGTCAAAGCAACCTTAAAATCGATAATATTATTGGACTGCATAGTTTCGACGGATGTCATGCATCGAACGATTATACGGTAGGAAATTCTGGGTATAAATACTGACGCAATTTATATAACCATAGATAGTTATTCATAGAAATGCTAGAAAGAGAGGTAAATATTAAACCTCTCTTTCTCTTCAAACTACAAATTGAATAGCGGTATTCCTTCACGCTATATAAATAATATATGCTTTAAAATATTTTCTTATACAAAAACTAAGAGAGAGTATTACTACTCCCTCTTCTTCAAAACTAATCAACTGAGCTAATGCTCCTTCACACTATCATGTGCAACATAAGAAGTTTAACATCAATACTTCTTCTTGTCAATTATATTTTATAACATTCTAAGGAAAATATCAACTAGAAAATGTGTGAAATCTTAATTGCATCATTAATACTATCTAGTACCTTACCTTTTACATTTCCAATTGACGCATCAAAATCCACTCTTTGTAAACTAACATTCTGGATTTTTAATATATTAACCCAACGTACCATATTCTTAAAATTATATACTTTGTCAATTTTTACATGGTAAGGTTTTTTCTCTTCTGGTTCTTTTGATGAAAGCGGAATTACAAATATACTATTACCTGTTTTTCGCAATACAATTGCCGGATGTCTTCCTCCAAATTCATTGCCGATATTAAAGCCAAACTCAATCCAAACAACACTACCCCTCTTAATATATTTTGATTTCTCATCACAAACATAATTTTTCTCATTTATAATGATAGTAGTTTTTTTATTTAGCCAGCTATAATAATTGCTCGTTCTTTTTCTATCATCAATATCTTCTAAATCCGTCTTTGAATATAGTTGCTCCAAAGTGCATTTTAGCGCTTCTTTACTGTCAATTACCTCTTTTTCACTTACAACTTTCAACTTTTCACCCTCCCTTAAGTTTTCCAATTTATTCTAACATTAGTATATATTCTTTTCAATTATTTTATTGTTTTATGCATAAATAATTAGAAATATGTCTTTGTATTACTGTATATAGGAAAAGAGTCAATACTAGATTAATAGATTATTATAACTCTGCGAAAACAAAAACCTTCATTTATCGATCGAAGGTTTAATGTTCATTATTATATAATGATTTGCATTTGAAAAAGCACTTTTCCTTTTCCAATAAAATGTTAAACTCTAATTTCTATCGCTAAAACCTGCATAACTAAGCGCTTCCCGCATCAGTATTGGATTCAAGTCCCCTCAACTGCATATAGCGATAAATATACTCGCACCCAAAAGGAATTAGCTATTGACACAAGTCAATAGCTAATTCCTTTTTATTAAAATGATGCAGCGAACCCAGTAGGGTTCCAAAACACGACAACAACCAAGTCTAAAGACCCAACGTTTTTAACTTTATTCATCTATTTATTCAAAACACTCTAGATAATTGACTTCATATTACTCCCATGGTAAAATTGTTAAATTAGTATCAAAATACTATAGTAACTATTCACTTGAGGATGAAGAAAAATGTATTGTACAAAATGCGGTGCTAAAAATGAAGGGAGCACATCCTTTTGCACAAAATGTGGTACGCCCATAAACAACGTACCTAAAGCATCATCAAAATCAAATATTATGGATGTGTTCAAAAACAAGCTTTTTCTAGGCATTGGGGGAGCTGTAGTATTACTTATACTGATTTTAATGATCATTATACTACAACCCAAAAGAATCAACCTAGAAGAGTTCGTTGAAATTTCATATAGTGGCTATGACGAATATGCTACTGCAAGCGCATATCTAGATGAAGATCGTCTATATACAGAAATTATGGAATTAATAGGGACGAAGAAAACCAAAAAAAGAAGTCTTAAAGATCTTAAAAATATAGACAGCTTAGAAGCCCTATTTAGTTCTTCATCGCTTATATCTGATTATTATGGAATCGAGAATTGCGTTGATTCTATTAATTTAGAAGTTACTCCAAGCGATAAATTATCAAATGGAGATACCATTACTGTAAACATAACTTATGATAATAAATTAGCAAAAGAGCTTAAGATAAAATTTACAGGGAAGAAAGTATCAGAAAAAGTCGAGAATCTTGAAGCTGTAACAAAGATTGATCCTTTTGAGGACATAATAGTATCATTTTCAGGTACCTCTCCATATGGATATATGGATTATTACTATGAAGGCGATAACCAATATATTAATTCACTTTACTTTAATATAGACCACAGAGATAACTTAAAAAATGGAGATACTGTAACACTTTCATTAGATGCTTCAGATGAAAACACCTTACGCAGAGGATATGTTTTTACTACAAAGGAAAAACAGTATGTAGTCGAAGGACTTGAAGAGTACATAGAAAATTATGCTGATTTATCTTCTGATTTCATAGAAAATCTAAAAGCTGAGGCTGTTGATACCATATATGCATATTCTGCAAACGAATATAATAAAGAGTCCAGCTTAAGCGACTTGACTTATTCTGGATATATATTTAATAGGGTCAAGTCAGATTCCGGCTATTATAATAACCATAATGAAATCTATATAATTTACAGCAGCATAGCAACTCACTCTGAAGGGAAATATAGTTCATCAAAGGTATATTTTCCGGTTAAGTTCAGCAATATCTTAAAAAATGGAGATAACATCTACTACACTAGCAATGACAACATCTTTGGAAAATCATATTTTGATAACTCTTGGTCATATTATACAAAAGGATATATTAATCCTTTGATTTGCTATCAAGAACTGGTCGAAGCAAACCGTGAAAATTACGTAATAGAATGTGGAGACGGTTTCGAAGACTACGCCGAGCAGAAAACAATTTCATCACTAAATGATCTAAGCAAGGATTTTAGAGATAAACTTGCAGAAGATACTAAGGACTTTATTGAAAGTTATGCAGCTAAGGATTATAGCGATGATTCTCACATGAAAGACCTGTCTCTGATGGGCGAATATTTATTGATTGCAAAAAACCAAGGAATGGATTTTGTGAAAAACAACAAATATATTCTTGTTTATTCTGCAACCGTTTACAATGATAATGACCGTTTTGAGCCCTCTACAATTTATTTCCCTGTAGAATATGACGGTATCGTAAAACTGCCAAATGAGGAATATATGATTACCGCTAACATAGGTATGTTAGGATATACATATATAGGAAACTCAAGTTACAGAAGCAAGGGATATAGTGATGGAGTGGAAATGTTCAAAAAATTAGTTACCGCCAATCGTGATTTATATACCTATGAAGTATCTGATGGACTTAAAGAATTTGGCGAGTAGTTACAAGCAAATACAAGAATAAATACTATACACTAGAAAAAACCCGTAAATAATTTGTCATCATATGATGATAATTATTTACGGGTAAGTTATATATTCAGATGCTATTGTGAATTGATAATCCTATCCAGTGCACTTTCTATTTCTTCCTGGGATACAGCACCAGCAAGAGAGTACTTTTCATTAATTATTAGAGTTGGTACCACGTTAATACCATACCTTTCGGCAAGTTCTAAGTCCGCTAATACAGCTTTTTCTGTTTCATTATCTTCAAATTTTGCTTTCCAATCTGAGAAGTTGATATTCGTTTCTTTTACCGCTTCTTCCAATACGGTTATATCTTCAATATTCTTGCTTTCAACAAACAATTTGTGCTGTATTCGGTCAAACACATCCCAGTACATAGCCTCTCCAGCAACAAGACCTGCAGCCTTCGCTACCTTAAGGGCCGGTTTGGATATAGGAAAATTGAAATCTGTTTTGTACATTCCTTCAATATTAAACCGGTGTTCATCATCATTCTTATTTGCCGCAGCCCAATGATTTAATACTTCAGGTTTTACAGCTTCCCGTGAACCAAAGTCTCTTATAAAACTCTCTTCTTCCCATGCCAAGGCAAATGAACGATGGATTATATCAAGATTGTTATANTTCTTCGAAATACGACGCATTCTTGCTGACATAGGAAAACAAAAACTACATATAGCATCATGGAAAAACTCTATTTTAATCATTTCTATTTCCTCCATATTATATTTTAGTCAATAGTATATACCTAGGATGCTCTTGTAGTCTCTTCTGCTATCTAAGGCAATACATTCCCAGCTGCACGATAAATATCATACCATTCTTTACGTGTCAAATAGACCTCTGCCGCCTTAATGCAGTCTTTTAAGCGCTCAATGTTCATGGTTCCAGTTACAGGTTGCATCTTTGCGGGATGACGAAGTATCCAGGCCAACGCAATAGTGGTATTGCTAACTCCATAGTTATTAGCAATTTCATTTATTTTAGCATTTAGCTGTGGAAACTTATCATTATCCAAAAACACTCCTTCAAAGAATCCATATTGGAAAGGCGACCACGGTTGTATAGTGATATCCTTCAGTCGGCAGAAATCTAATACACTGCCATCACGATTGATGGCGGCCTCATCCTGCATATTTACATGGATTCCTGAGGAAATCATATTAGCGTTAGTAATACTAAACTGTAACTGATTAGCAACAATTGGCTGATTCAACAATTTTTCAAGTAGTTGAATTTGCATGGGGTTCTGATTTGATACACCAAAATTACGTACTTTTCCACTATTAAAAAGCTCGTCAAATGCCTCTGCAACCTCCTCAGGTTCAACTAGTGCATCCGGACGGTGCAGGAGTAGCACATCCAAATAATCGGTCTTTAACCGTTTCAGAATACCATCCACCGATTTCAAAATATGTTCTTTAGAGAAGTCAAACATACCCTCCCTGATACCACATTTGGATTGTAGGATTATTTTCTCACGTACTGTACTGTTCATCTGTATTGCTTCTGAAAATATTTCCTCACATACTCCTCCGCCATAGATATCAGCATGGTCGAAGAAATTAGCTCCTCCTTCTAAAGCCGTCTGAATAAAGCGCTCAGCCTCCTGCTTACTTAATCCATTTATACGCATGCAACCAACCGCTATAACCGGCACCTGTAAGTCTGATTGACCCAATTTAATATATTTCATCTTATTCATCCTCCTTGATAGTGTAATGCTATTAAATGTGACAATTAATCTAATTTCTCTGAAATAATATCAGAATATGTTGCCTGATTCTTTTTTAGCCAGGTATTGGCATATGAACAGGATGCAGTAGCCTTTAAACCTTTTTGTCTTAAATGTTCAGCAAGTAGCTTTAACATAACTCCTGCTATACCCTGTCCCCTTAATACGGGATTAACATAAGTATGATTAATATCTACTTCATCATCTCCTATAAAAGCAAAGGTTACCTCAGCCATTAATTCATTTTCATTGTTAATGCTATATATACGTTCATCCTCATAATTCCACTTCATAATAATTACCTCACT
>JGI24710J26742_10002962_pt1 | contig 14677 bp, 15 predicted proteins | sample BioPla2DNA2_FD_26742 | JGI IMG/M metagenome (IMG submission 26742) | reverse complement strand
TTTAGTTGCAAAAGCCATTGCTGTTTCATTTAAGCTTTCAGTTTTAGCTTTAATGTCTTCAATATCATCTTTTTCTAAAGCTTCTTTAAGCTCTTTAATTTTATCTTCAGCTTCTTTTTTCTCATCATCGGTTAGTTTATCATCTAAGTCTTTAATAGCTTTTTCAGTAGCAAAGATAGCACTATCTGCTTCATTTCTTGTTTCAGCTTCAGCTTTTCTTTTTTCATCAGCTTCTTTATTAGCTTCTGCTTCCTTCATCATTTTATCAATTTCTTCATCACTTAAATTAGTGCTTGCGGTGATAGTTATTGATTGTTCTTTGTTGGTTCCTAGATCTTTTGCTTTAACATTAACAATACCATTTGCATCAATATCAAAGGTTACTTCAATTTGAGGTATTCCTCTTGGTGCTGGAGGTATGTTAGTTAGTTGAAAGCGTCCTAGAGTTTTATTGTCAGCTGCCATTGGTCTTTCACCTTGAAGAACATGGATATCAACTGCTGGCTGGTTATCAGCTGCGGTTGAGAAGATTTGGCTTTTACTTGCTGGAATAGTTGTGTTTCTTTCAATTAAAACAGTCATTACATCTCCTAGAGTTTCAATACCTAGAGAAAGTGGTGTTACATCTAAAAGTACTAAGTCACTTACATCTCCTGATAAAACTCCACCTTGAATAGCTGCTCCCATTGCAACAACTTCATCAGGGTTAACTGATTTATTAGGTTCTTTACCTAATTCTTTTTTAACAAGCTCTTGAATGTAAGGGATTCTTGTCGATCCACCTACTAAAATTACTTCACTGATATCACTTGCTTTTAATTTAGCATCTTTTAAGGTTTTTCTAACCTCATTTAAAGTTGAATCAAATAGTTCTCTATTTAAATCTTCAAATTTAGCTTTTGTTAAATTTAAATCCATATGAACTGGACCATCTGCTGTTTGACTTAAGAATGGTAGGTTAATATTTGTACTTGCCACTCCACTTAAATCTTTTTTAGCTTTTTCAGCAGCATCTCTAACTCTTTGCATTGCCATATTATCTTTAGATAGGTCAATTCCAGTTTCTTTTTTAAATTCTGCAACTAAATAATCAACTACATTTTGATCAAAGTCATCGCCACCTAGTTTATTATTACCAGATGTTGCTTTTACTTCAAAGACTCCGTCTCCTAGTTCTAAAATAGATACGTCAAATGTACCGCCACCTAAGTCATATACAAGTACGGTTTGGTTTTGGTCTTGTTTTTCAAGTCCATATGCAAGTGCGGCAGCAGTTGGCTCATTTATTATTCTTTCAACTTCAAGCCCGGCTATTTTACCTGCATTTTTAGTTGCTTGTCTTTCAGCATCATTAAAGTATGCTGGAACAGTAATAACTGCTTTTTCTACTTTTTCGCCTAAGTATTCTTCAGCATCTTTTTTAAGTTTCATAAGTATTTTTGCACTTATCTCTTCTGGGGTATATTCTTTTCCGTCCATTTTTACTTTTTTATTTGTCCCCATTAATCTTTTAATTGAAGAAATAGTATTATCTGAATTAGTTACCGCTTGTCTTTTAGCAGTAACTCCGACTAATTCTTCATTATTTTTAGAAGATACAACTGATGGAGTTGTTCGGTCTCCCTCTGGAGTAACAATTATTTTTGCTTCTCCACCTTCTACTACAGATACAACACTATTGGTTGTACCTAAATCAATTCCTATAATTTTTGCCATTTAATTCACTCTCCTATTCATTAACTTTGACCATGGCTGGTCTAATTACTCTTTCTTTATATTTATATCCTTTTTGAAGGACTTCTAAAATTACTCCCCCTGGTTTACTCTTATCTTTTTCAGTAATTACTGCTTGATGCACAGTTGGATCAAATTCTAGTCCAGATGCGGGTATTTCAGTTACATCATTATTTATTAATATATTAGTAAGTTCACTATATATTAATTTAAAACCACTTAAGAATTTACTTAATTCATCAGTTAAATCATTATCATCAAGTTTAATAGCTCTTTCAAAGTTATCGATGACTGGAAGGAGTGATTTAATCAAATCCTCACTTGCATACTTTCTAATCGTATTTACTTCCTCATCTTTTCTTTTTTTAAAATTAAGCATTTCTGCCTGAGCTCTTAATGCTTTTTCTTTCTCTTTAAGAAGCTCTTCTTCTAAGCTTTTTATAATATCTTTCTTTTTTGGTTTTTTCTCTTTTTTTATTTCTTCAGGTGTTTCTTCTTTAATCTCTTCTTTTACTTCTTTTTTTTCTTCTTTTTTAATTTCGGTCATTCTTCTTCCCTTTCTAAGTAGTTTTTAATGTAATTAAGAAGTGTAACTACTTTACCATATTCCATTCTTTTAGGTCCAATTATAGCCATTGTACCTTCTTCATTTCCTAGTTTATAACTAGTTTTAATTATGGTTACATCTTCATCAAACTCATTTTCTTCACCAATAAATATATTAATACCTTCATCATCAGTTTCTATTTTTTTAACTAATTCAACATTTTCAAGTTTAGATATAATTCCCTTTATCTTTTTAGGTTCNTTATATTCTGGTTGTTTTAATATATTGGTTTTACCAGAGAAGAAAACATCACTTTGCTTAACAGTAAAATCATTAAATGCTTCTTGAAAGAAACTCATTACAGTTTCATATTGTTTAATCTTAGTTGCTATAATTGGTTTTATTTCATATTCAAGCTTTGCACTTACTTCAGATAACTTAGTACCAGATAGGTTTTTATTAATAATTTCACATGACTTTACTACTTCATTTATACTGATAGTACTTGGAATGCTTGCGTGTTTATTTTCAACATGACCAGAGTTAGTTACTACAAGAGCAACAACTTTAGAATCATCNATNGGTATNATACTTACTTGTTTTAAAAGTTCATTACCACTATCCTTACCAAGAACAACACTTGTATAATTGGTAATTTCACTAATGATCTCCATGCATTTTAAGATTGCATCGCTTACTACTAAATCCTTATTACTTAAAATCGTTTGAAGTTTTAAAACCGTATCTCCTGATATCTCTTTAGGTTTCATTAAATGCTCNGTATAGTACCTATAACCTTCTTCACTAGGAATTCTTCCACTTGATGAATGAGTTTTTTCAAGGTAACCTAGGGTTTCTAAAAAAGCCATATCATTTCTTATTGTCGCACTAGAGCAGTTTAATCTTTTAACTAAAGATTTACTACCTACTGGTTTTACATTCTTAACATACTCTTCAACAACTATTCTTAAGAGGTCTTTTTGTCTAGTATTCATAAACACCACCGCTTCTAATTAGCACTTCTTTTTTTTAAGTGCCAGGTCTATTATATTATTATATTTAGCACTTGTCAATATATGAGTGCTAATTTACTAAATTTTATTATTTTACATAAAAAAAGGACTTTTTGTCCTTTAAAACTCAAAATCTCCTTGATTTGAGAAATCATCTTGAGGATTTTCTTCTAATCCCATTATTGCTTTTACCCCTGGATTATTTGAAAAGTTTATCATCATACTTTCAAAATCTTCATTAGTTATATCACTGAAGAATATTCGATCAGTTAAATTTGGTTTTTCTATATTAGGTGCTATATTTTTATTTAAATTATATTCTAGCTGAAACTCTATATCATCAACTATATATGTCATTATTAATTTAAAAGTATTAATATCAGATGTTATATTTAAATTAATAGATGTAGGCTCTTCTACAAAAAAGTTATCAAAATAATCTATCTTATAATTTTCATTATCAATTTTAGTTACTTTTAGNTCTTGCTCTCTTTCATTTCTTTTAGCTTCTATTATAAATTTATTAAAATCATGAAGAATTCCTTTAGTATGTATAACAATCGTTATATGATCATCTTCTTTAAATTTATTTTCATAGCTTAATAAAACATCATCAAATTCTTTTATTATTTCTTCGTTAGTATAACTTGTAAATTCAGTTATATTTGAAATAAAGTCATCACTATTTTTTAAATAAATAATTATATCTTTAAAAATCTTTTCATTGTTACTTTGATTAATTACAAAGGTACTTACTACATAATCATCTATTATTTCTTTATTAAAATATTCTTCTTTAAGTACTTCTTCTAAAGCTTTTTTTAACTCTCTTGTTAAGGTTTCATAATATTTATTTAAATTACTTTGAATAAATAATTCATCATAATCGACCATATGATAACTTAAATATTTATCATAGATATTATTTAAATATATATTAAGGTGCTCATCATTTAAATAAACATTTGCCTTTATTACTTCTAAATCTTTATAAGAAGCATCAAAAGATAAAAATCCTTCTTTATCGATATAATCCATTTTAAAATCTAGTTTAAAAATTATATCTTTAAATATTTCGATTATTTCATCATCTGCTACAGCCGATGCATCAATAATTTTATTAGTTAAAGTTCCATCAAGAAAGTTATTTTCTTCTTTAAAGATATTTCCAGGTTTAAATAATACTTCATCAAGAGCAGTAATAAATATTTCTTTAGGAGTAACTTCACTTGATTTATTATTAAAATAAAACCATGTTGATAATCCCGCAATTAAAACTAAAATTCCGATAACTAAATATACTGGTAGATTATTTCTTTTTTGAATATGATTATCAATTTCAAGTACTTCAATCTTTTCTTTGTTTATTTGTCTTTGTATTTCTAAAATAGATGTTCCACAGTTATGACAGTTATTTTCATTTGATTTAATTATAGTACCGCAGTTAATACATTTGATTTCCATCACCTTCTACTCTCTAAGAGTACCACAATTACTTATATTAGTAAAAAGAAATTTCAGCTACTTTACACAATAATTATAAACATAATAAAAGAAACTGAATTAAACAGTCATTAATTCAGTTTCTTTTTCTTTTAATATATCTTCAATTATTTTATTATATTTTTGAGTAAGCTCTTGAATGTCATCNTTATAACGAACTTCTTCATCTTCTGGAAGATCCGCTTTTTTAATTAAGTTTCTTGCTTCTTCTCTTGCTTGTCTTACTCCTACTTTAGCTTCCTCAGCCATGCGTGAAGCTTGCTTTACATAATCACGGCGGCGCTCTTCATTAAGTTCTGGTATAGTTAAAATAATTACTTCACCATTATTAACTGGAGCAAGCCCTAGATTTGCTTCATTAATTGCTCTTTCAATATCTTTTAAAGCATTTTTATCAAATGGTTTAATAAATAACTGTCTTGCCTCAGGTACGGTAATATTAGAAATGTTATTCAAAGGTGTTGGAGCTCCATAATAATTTACCATAATGCCACTAAGCATTGCTGGATTTGCTCTCCCTGCTCTAATATTTGAGTATCTTGTTTTTAGATTTTCAGTTGCAAGCTGCATATTTAATTCAGCTTCATTTAATATATTTTCCATCTTTCTCTCCCTAATTTTATTATACTTATATTTTATTTATTTGCAAGTGCTAGAACACTTATTAAAATTCCAAGAAGCACGGTTACTTCAAGAATTATTACTGAAACAATTCCACCTCTAGTATTATTAGCAAGGTTAGTTAGTTTTAATTTTTTAATTTCAGCCTTTTCTAAAAGAGCTTCTTCCTCTCTTAAGATTCTATTTCTCTCATCAATTATATTATCATATTTATCTAATACTTTTACTTCTTCTGGAAATAAAGTTTCATTTAATTTTTTATCTTTTAAATAATATATATAAGTATCAACAGAATTTTGCTTATCATAAGAAATAATTCCTTCTTCCATTTCTAAAAGAGCATCATTTATAAAAACATTTAAATCTTTTACGCTTTCACCCTCTAAAGGAAATCCACTATACATAAGTGATAATAAACGGTTAAATTCATTGATACTAATTTTATTTTCCATATTATACTCCTATCTTATCGCTATAGAGGCAAAATTTATTTGCTCGGTTGGATAGTCTCCTTCTTTAAACTTAACTACAAAATTAGACTTACCTTGCTCATAATCATCCCACTGATCAAAGAAGACTATGCTTGATCCATCTAAAGGGGCAAGAGTAATATTTGGAGTCGAAGTGCTTCCAGTAAAAACATAAATTTTATTTATATTAAAGTCTCTCATTATGTTATTCAGTGCAGTGGGAACACCAGTGCCATTATATTTATAAGTTGTGTTACTTGATACACCAATCTTTTCCTTAATATAATTTCCAACCATATATGCTTTATAAATATATTCAACATTTTCATAAGTATTCTTTACTTGAGCCCTTGATATTAATGTTGAATATGATACATAGATTGATACAAGTCCGATTGTAAGAACAGTTATAACTATAATTGTTTCAATCATTACAAAACCTTTTCTTTTCATAATCAATCCTTCACAAACACATAGGGCTCTCTTATTTGTCCCCTACCTGCCTGTACCTTAGCAGTGTTATTTATAGTTACCTTTATTCTTAAATTATAGGGAATAGACGCAACTTCCGGATCAGGATCTGGATCAGGTGGTATATTAGCAATTTGGCAAGGGTCTGTGCAAGTTTCCTCATCACAATCTTTATTAGTAAAACATTCTGATATTAATTGAAATTTATTAGTCGAAGTATTATAAATGAGTGATGGAGCTTCAGATGTAAGAAGTGCTCTTCTTACTACTAAAGGATTACCTGTTCTAAATGAATTATAATCAGTTATTCTCAAATAAGTAGCCTCAACATTCATACTTGATACCGATATGTTTTCAGTTAGAGCAAGATCTGCATTTAAAGTTGCTATTCTAGTCGGAGTATTATAATAATAGGTCTCAAATAAATCTGTTTGACTTACTAAAATAGTTTTACTTGCTTCTTGCTTAGCAACAACAAAAGATATTCCGTATCTATATCCTTTTTCTTTTTCTGGTTCTTTACCTAAATGAGCAAGATAAAGATCCATTTCTACATAATCTCCAACTTTAAAGTCAGCTGCTGTTCTACTTTTTATTACTGATAATTCATCTTTAATATCGTTTGTTAATTTAGCTAAAAGTAATCTATTATGAAGAAATGTTGCTAGTAAACTAATTACTAAAGTACAAAACACTAAAAAGAAAGAATATAAAAGTGACGTTGCAATAAATCCTTTTTCCTTCATATCTATTACTCTCCTACTTTAATTATAATACATATTTATAATAAAAAAAAGGTTTACTTTTAATATGTTCATAAAAAAACGAAGATAACTTTGTATTATCCCCGCCGGTCGTGAGAACGACCCATAAAGAAACAAACTTAAAAATCGTTTTTGTTGTTTCTATAGCACGACAATATCATATTATAAATATCGTGTCAATATAATTGATTTTAAAAGAATTTAAAATTTAAATATTAAATAGAATTCATTTAAACCTCTGTTATTACCTTAATTTAATTTAAACATATATTATACTAGGTGATATTTATGTGTCCTAGACCTGGTCCTTTTAAAGGTTTCTTTGGTGTTCTTGCTATATTTATTCTATGTGGATTAATATTTTATCAAGCATTACTTACCTTTTTACTTCCCTTTAGATTTAATTTACTAATATTATTAATAGAGATATTTATATTATTTTATATTTTGTGGCGAATAGTATGGCCTTATTAGGTTTTCAGTTTTATATATATAGGTGAGTAGTTCATTAGTTTCTCTAGTATTATCAAATTCATTTTGATTTAATTTAATGGGATTTGGTAGAGATATTACTATAAAAAATAATTTTCTTTCTTCATCACTTAATTTAAAAGCATTGTTATAATTTTCAAGGAAATTACTAAATTCATATTTATTATAATCATTTTTATATAAATTAATTAAATCTAGTACAGGTGAATCAATAGTATAATTATCCCATGATATTAAATAATCTTTATTTCCTTTTAAATAATGATCAATAGTTAAGTTATTATGACAGTATGCTACTCTTTCTTTGGTTTTATCAACCATTAGTTTAAACCAGTTATCAAGTTCATGTTTTATATATTTAAAATTAGATATGAGTTTACTACTATTTCTAATCAGTAAATAATTAGAAGGACTCATAACAACATCTTTAGATATTTCATCAAAAAGGTTAGTATAGTAATTTTCAATATAATTTATGTTTCCCTCAATAGTTTCATGTATTTCTTTAATATAATCAGCAGTTATTGGTTTATAATAAGAGGTTTTTTCATGTAGTGAACCTAGTAAAAAAGCCATATCTGCTGATTTTTGATTAATTGGAATACTTACGTGATCTATATATTCATATATATATTTAGAATCTTCCTGGTCTATAATCTCGGGATAATTATTAAAGCCTCTTGTATTTAAATAAGTATGAAGTTCTTTTATGTCTTGAGTTTTTTCTTTAACTACACATTTACCATTATCAGTACAAAGAATTTTACTTTTACCATTAATAGTTATTTTATTTGGCTTTAACTTTTTATTAATCTTCTTCATCAGGGATAATTAATTTCATATTTAAAGTAAGTTCTTCAAACTCATTAAACTTTTTTAAATCATTTAAATTAATTTTATAAGCTTCGCAAATATTATCTATTGTATCTGATGCAGTTACAGTATGAACATTATAAGTAACAAAACTTTCTTCTGAATTAATACTATCTACAATAGTGTTTTTATCAATATGATGTCTTTTATCTTCTTCAATTACTTCTTCTTCCTCTTCTTCTTTAATTTCTTCTCTCTCTTCTATTATTTCTTCTCTCTCTTCTTCAATCTCTTCTACTTCCGGTTTTAATATTACCACCGGCTTTTCCTCTTCTCTTTCATCTTCAACTTCTTCACTTGATAAGTCAATTATTTCAGCCTCATTGTTTTGAAGGAATTCATCTAAGTCTGTTTCCTCAGCAAATTCGATTAAACTTTGCTCTCCTTCAACTAAATATTCTACATTAATACTAAGAGTATCTTCTTTTAAATCATAAGAAAAATCATTAATAGTAACTTCGACACTATCTAAATTAACATTACTTCTAATATCATTTTGAAATGGCACCTTAAAGTTAAAATCTTCTTTATTAATACTTACCTCATGAAGGCGATAATCTCCTGATATTATGAATTCCCCTTGGCAAATAGAACCAGCTACATCATAGTTATGCTCGATTGATATACTAGTAATTTCATAGATGTTATTATTAAACACAAATTCTTTTTCAATAGTAAATACTTCTTTCATGTAATCACCCTTTCTAAAAAAGTATATGAGTTTATAAGATTTTTAATACAAAAAAACAAGTGTTATTTTTTACTTGTTTTTGTTTTAAACAATTTGTTTATTACTTCATCAAAATTATTTATAAATATTATTTTTAAATCATCTCTTATAAATAAAGGAACATCTTCTAAATCATCTTTATTTTCTTTAGGTAAATAAATTGTTTTTATATTATTATTATAAGCAGTAATAATCTTTTCTTTAATCGAAGAAACTTTTAAAACATTCCCATTTAAATCAAGCTTACCACTAAAAGCAATATCATTTTTAATTTTCTTTTCTTTTATTAAACTTACAATAGAGGCTGCTATACCAAGAGAACCACTTTTACCATCAAGTTTAATATCTTGGTTAAAATTAATATGAAGATGTTCATTAGTTAAGTTAAGNAGCTTTTTACTTTTTAAATAACTAATAACAACTAATATATCATCTTTAGTTTGATCAAGAATATTACCAGTAATAATCGTTTCACCTTCACCTGGCACTAATGCACATTCTAAGGTTACAATTAAACCACCTAAGGGACTTACCCCTAAAATATTACTTCTTCCCTCTTTTAATAGAGAGGTAGTTTTTTCATTTATCTTTCTTCCCAGAACTTCTTTTACATACTTTTTTGTTATTTTAGATGTAGTAATTTTATTAATAATTATATTTCTAATTAGTTTATCCATTACTCTTTCAAGTTCTCTAACGCCACTTTCTAAAGTGTAATCACTGATTATATCAAGTACAATTTCTTCCTTAATCGTAACTTTTCTAGAATTATATTTTTCATAAATATTAGGTATTAAATAATTAATTGCGATATCTTTTTTATCATAAATAGAATAACTATCAAGATAAATAATCTCAAGGCGGTCTTTTAAAGCAGGAGGAATATTTTCTTCATCATTAGCGGTTAATATAAAGAAAACTGGTGATAGATCAATTGGCTCTTCGATATAATTATCAACAAAGTTTTTATTTTGATTAACATCTAATATATCAAGAAGCACACTTGCGGGATCTCCCTTGTAATCTTTAACCATTTTATCAACTTCATCAATTAGAATAACCGGATTATTGTATTTACATTTCTTGATACCATTTACTATTTTACCAGGCGATGCTCCAATATAAGTTCGGCGGTGNCCAGTAAGCTCACTTGAATCATTTAATCCACCAACATTTATTTTAATAAATTCTCTTTTTAAAGATTTACTTATACTCATGGCAATAGTAGTTTTACCAACACCTGGAGGACCAATTAAACAAATAACGGGACTATTTAACTCAGGATTTAATTTNTTTAAAGAGGCATACTCAATAATTCTTGATTTAACTTTATCCATNCCATGATGAGTTTTATTTAATTTACTTTTTATACTTCTGATATTTAAGTCTTCAGGTGATTTTTTATTAAAAGGAAGACTTATTACGGTATCTAGATAATTTCTGATAACCGAGCCTTCCGGACTATTATCAGATGTATATTCATATTTACCAAGTTCAGTATAAAGTTTTTCTTTAATAGATGAAGGGGCATCTAAGTTTTTTATTTTTTCTCTATATTTAATTACTTCTTTTTCTTTGGAATTATTTATTCCTAGTTCCTGATTTAATTTATTTATTTTAGCTTTAAGTAAATATTCTTTTTGTTCTTTTTCAAATTCTTTTCTAATATCATTATCTAGTTTATTATTTAATTTAATTACTTCAAGTTCGATTGATAAATCATTAATTAAATTTCTTGCTCTTTTAATTTCATCAAATTCATTAATATAATTTTTTCTTTTATTTAAAGATAAATTTATAAACGAAACAATTATATCAGTTAAATAATCAAGAGATTCATTTTCATTTATTTTAGGAAAAATACTATTTGATGATTCAGAATTTAATTTTATATAAGTTTTAGTTAAACTAATTAATTTTCTTTTTAAAGCAATTTCTTCAGTACTCTCTTCTTTTTTTATATATAATCTTTTAATATTAGCAATTAAAATACTTTTGTTTTTATTATAATTAGCATACTTTAATATATTTACTCGATTAAGTCCCTTAATAACTACTCTATAATTACCACTAGGAAGTTTAATGCATGACTTTATTAAAGCAAGAACACCTAACTCTGGTAAATCTTTTAAAGAAGGTGATACCTCTAGAGTATTTCTAGGTAGAATAACAAGTACTTTTTTATTATAAGAACTACTACTTAGATCCATTATTTTTTTTGAAAGTTCATTATTAAGTTCAAGTCTAACTTCTTGAAGAGGCAATAAAGATAATTTCTTAAGTAATAACACCGGGATATCTTCTCTCATATGCGCACCTCCAAATATGAGTTTTATTATAGTATCTAAAGTTTAGTTTGTAAAGGCGAAAAGTCAATTTTTAAAATTTTCATTATAAAACACTTTAAATAACTAAAGTGTTTATAGATTATAAGACTAAAATATAACAGTAAAATTATTTTATAACAAATAACTCTAAGTCTTCTGGATTAAGTTTGATATCAAAGTCTTTTACATAGATTTCAGCAAGTGGCTCTCCTTTTTTTACTTTAGAGCCTACGGAATGAAGTATTTTTATTCCGACTCCATGGTCAATTTTGGAATCTTTGGTAAGTTTACCAGCACCAAGTTTGGTTGCTAGTTTTCCACAGTTAATCGCACTTATTGATTGAATTGTTCCAGTTACATTACTTTTTAAGAAGAAAACATTTTTACTTACCTTAATTTTATTAAGGTCTCCCCCTTGGGCTTCAATCCATTTTTCAAACATTTTATAGGCACTACCTTTTTTAAGAGCGTTGTTTGATAAAATCTTAGCATCATCAACAGAGATTCCTTTTGCCATTGAAACTATATGAGCAGCAAGCAGTACACTTGTTTCTTTTAATTTATTATTTTTTCCTTTTAGCACTTCAATTGCTTCTAGTACTTCAAGTGAATTACCAATTGAAAGTGATAATGGATTATCCATTGGTGATATTATTGTTTTAACTTTTCTTTTATAAGCATCGCCAATTTTAATTACCCACTCGCTGAATATTTCTGCCTCAGCTTTGGTTTTAATTAAAGCTCCGCTTCCTACTTTAATATCAATAACAATATAATAAGCCCCACTAGCAATCTTTTTACTCATAATCGAGCAGGCTATTAAAGGAATTGATTCAGTTGTACCACTGACATCTCTTAGAGCATAAATAACTTTATCAAGAGGTACTAAATTATCAGTTTGACTACATATTGCTAGTCCCAATTTATTTATTTGATTATAAAATTCTTCTTTAGTCAGCTCAACTTTATAGCCAGGAATACTTTCAAGTTTATCTACTGTTCCGCCAGTGTGACCAAGACTTCTGCCACTCATTTTAGCCATCGGAATATTCATGCTTGCTACAATTGGAGCTACGATTAAAGAAGTAGTATCACCTACTCCACCTGTTGAGTGTTTATCTGATACTTTCTTTTTAAATTCATAAGTCTCGCCACTTTTAATAAATATATCTGTAAGAGATAAAGTCTCTTTTAAACTCATTCCATTTATAGTTATAGCCATCAAAAGTGAGCTCATCTGATAATCTTTAACCTCACCTTTATTATATCCATTAAAGGCAAAAGAAAGTTCTTCATAAGTAAGCTCTTCATTATTCTTTTTCTTTGTTATAATATCTAATATATTCATAATACCCTCATATTCTCTTTATATTGTACTAAAGAAATAAAGAAAAGTAAAATTTTTAAAATATAAAAAAGCGTTTTTTAACGCTCTCTTTCTTTAACTTTGTATTCTCCAGCCATTTTATCTAAGAAGTTTAATTTAGCTCTACGGACATAACCTTTTTTAATAACGGTTATTTTATCAACCAGCGGGCTATTTACTGGGAATGTTCTTTTAACAACAACACTTCCACTTTTCTTTCTAACGGTAAACATCTTTGATACAGAGCCACCTTTTATTGAAGTAACTAAGCCTTCAAATGCTTGAATACGTTCTTTCTTTCCTTCCCTAATCCAGACATCTACTCTTACAGTATCTCCAACTCTAAAATCAGGAATATCCTTTTTAATTTGCTTTTCATCAATTTTAGCTATTAAAGGATTCATAAGTATCATTTCCTTTCTATAATATATATTTTATAATCATTTATTAAAAAGCGGATTATAAAAGTTTTCCTTGAAAACAAATTGATTATAGCATACTAAACTAAAGTATTCAACCAATTTACAAATTATTTTTTTTACTTATCTCTTTATTAAATAATTCGTTATATTCTTCTTTGGCTTCTTTCCAAACTTCATTTTTTACATCTGAATTATATAAATATTCAGTGCTTCTTCCACTTCTTACTTTAGCATATTTATGCCAAGATAAACAATTTTGCTCAAAAAAGTACTTTACCTGAGCTTCATCAAATTCATATCCAGCTGGATCATGGATGTAAAAATGATTATAATTTTCACAAAAGGCATCGCTTTCTTTTAAATAAATACCATAAATATATTCTTTTGGCAGTCTAGCTACAATGGTATCATTATTCTCTTTTTTATTAATTGGTAGCCATATCGGAATTGGCCTTTCTTCTATTTGACTATTTTTAATTACTGGATATAAATAACATCTAGGTATTTTAATAACATAGATTGCTTCATAACCAGCTTCATAACCATTTATTTCTTTTAACTTTTCTAAAGAAAATTCATCTGCTCTTACCATTAAAGAATCAATACTACAACCCTTATAAGATATAATTCCTTCTTCAAAGATAGACTCAAGTTCTTTTGAGTTATACTTTTCTACTTTGTACAAATAATAGCAATATTCAATATTTTCCACAAATGCCCCTCCAGACGATTGTATCTTAACAAAAGATTCAAATTATGTCTAGGATTTTTTATTTATAATAAACTTTATTAATAGAATATATTACACCAGTTAACAAAACATAACAAAATATATTATAAAATTTTAAATATAAAAATAACAATAATATTAATATTAAAATTAATGTTGCGATAAAATTCTTAATAAGTAAATATATTATAATTAATATAATACTAAATATAATAAGATCAAGGGTTAAATAAGTTTCTTTAAAATGAATTATAAAAACTATCTTTTCATAGAAAATTACTATAGTATAAAATACTATAGAATAAACTAAAGTATAAAAGATAAAATCTAAAAACTTATTTGCTTTAACCTTCATATTAGTCCTTTTTATTCTATGTTCCTTTACAAAGATAAACTTATTTCTTTTGTATTTTCTTTATTAAATAAACTTATCTTTAAAATTCTTACTTTTTCATTTATATCAGCAGAGTTTTTAATTTTTAATAAAAGCTCTTCATCGCTTTTTATATAATTGTTTATTTTATCTAGACCTTATAGGAGATTTTTCTAAAGATAAATTTCTTAATTTTTTTTGAAGATTAAGAGCTAAAAACCTAATATTTTTCATATACTCT
>JGI24710J26742_10002956_pt1 | contig 14708 bp, 14 predicted proteins | sample BioPla2DNA2_FD_26742 | JGI IMG/M metagenome (IMG submission 26742) | reverse complement strand
AGAGAGGTTGAGGACTCGATATGCAGACTTGCACAGATGGCGAGAGCGGCGGGTCTGCATCTGGTGATAGCAACACAGCGCCCGTCGGTGGATGTCATAACGGGAGTCATCAAAGCAAACATATCTTCACGAATAGCATTGTCGGTTTCCTCACAGGTAGACAGCAGAACGATAATCGACACCGTGGGAGCGGAAAAACTGATAGGCAACGGCGATATGCTGTTTATGCCGATGGATCTTCCTAAACCGGTCAGGATTCAGGGGGCGTTTGTATCCGACGAAGAGATAGACAGGGTGGTAAAAGACCTCAAAAAGAATTTTGAGACGGAATACAACGAGGAAGTTTTGGAGGAAATCGAACGTCAGGCCAAAGAACAGGGCACAAAACAGGGAGCCTCCGCATCCTCTGCTTCCGATGACGACGAGATGCTCGACAGCGCTATTGAACTTGTGATTGAGATAAAGCAGGCCTCCACATCCATGCTGCAACGGCGCCTAAAACTGGGTTATGCGAGAGCGGCACGGATTATGGATGAGATGGAGGCTATGGGAATAGTAGGACCTCAGGACGGAGCAAAACCGAGAACGGTAAATATGACGAAAGAGCAATGGTATGAGATGAAACTGGCGAGGGGTGAAGAGTGAGCGATAAATCCGCCAAATCGAAAACACTTAAAAAAGCAATTGCAATCGTCGCGGCGGTTTTGTTGATACTTCTCTCTCCGATATCCACCGTTATATTTGACGGGATAGAAGAATTAGTTTTCAACCTCACGGGAAGCGCCTTTTCCATGAAAATTCAGCTTGAAGACGGAGAGGCAATGGTTGCCGTACTCGATGTGGGGCAGGCGGAGAGTATTTTTATTAAAGACGGGGATATCAGTGTTCTGATAGATGCCGGCGACACTCGGTCGGAAGAAAAAATTGTCAAGTTTTTAAAAGCAAACGGCATAAAAAAACTGGACTACCTTATAAATACCCACCCCCACGCCGACCACATCGGAGGTATGCGGAAGGTGATCGAAAGTTTCGAAGTGGGAAATGTAATATTTCCCGAGGTGCCTAAGAAATTGATTCCCACCAACGAGCTGTACACAAACCTTCTTAAGACTATGGAAAAAGAGGGAACTCCTCTGAGAATTGCAAAAAGAAATGAAGAAATCCCTCTCGGCAACGGCATGCTTGAAGTAATCTACACCGGTCCCGCAGACAATTTGAATGACTGTTCGACGGTTATGATTTACAGATTTGAAGAGACCTCCTTTATGCTTACGGGAGATATAGAAAAGGCTGCCGAAAGAGAAATTTTATCCTATAAAACCGACCTCGGCTGCAATGTGTTGAAGTTGGGGCATCACGGAAGTTCGACATCGACCGGAAAGAAGTTTCTCGACGCCGTCAATCCGGAATATGCCGTTACCAGTGTCGGAGCCGATAACAGCTACAACCATCCCCACAAGGAGGTTATCGGACTGCTAAGAGACAAAGGAATACAACTTTATCGAACCGACAACGACGGCGATGTGGTTTTTGTGACAAACGGCGAAGAAATTGAAATATTTACATCTAAGGAGGGAAAATGACTGCTTTTTATGTTGACAGGATAGAAGAGGGTTATGCGGTTTTGTTGTTTGAAGTGAAACAGGAGGTTGTGCTTCCGGTATCCTCCTTTGATTTTGAGATATCGGAGGGTTCGGTTTTGCTGTTTGACGGTGAAAACTTTACGCTTTCGATTGAAAAAGAAGAAGAAAAGCGAAATGAAAATGCCGATCTTCTTGAAAAACTGCTCAACAGAAACTGACAGAACACCGACCGGGAACTTTTTCGGTTAATCTGGCAATCAAACAGAAATATAAGGCGGATGTTAAACCCATCCGCCTTTTTCGGTTATCAGATTTGAATATAAACAGATATCGTCAATTTTAAAATAACGCACAATAGGTGAAGTGAAACGGGGTTCAATGCAAATCTTTAATCTATCTGTCTGCCGATACATAGGGAATTTGTGTCATCGAAACTTTCGATATAAACCGTGACCGCTTCTCCTCTTTTTGCGCTTCCCGAAAAGTTGACGGGGATATACCTTGCATCATATCCCGAAATGAGACCGTCAGCGCTCTTTGTCTCGGCTATTACCTTAGTCGCAGAACCGATTTTTGAAGAGAGAATTTTTTTTCGGGATTCTTCCCCCGCATCCCTCATAGCGAGCGCTCTGGCAGTCTTTATGTCATTTTTAATCTGTGGCATCCTATCCGCCGGAGTTCCCGGTCGTCTGGAGTATGGGAAAACGTGACATTTCAAAAAATCAAAATTCCGTACAAACTCGAGACTCTCTGAAAACTCCTCATCCGATTCACAGGGAAACCCGACGATGACGTCGGTTGTGAATGTCGGATCGCAAAACAGTTCTCTTATCCTGCGTGTAACTTTGAGAAACAGACCGGTGTCATAATTTCTCGACATTCGTGCGAGTGTGGCATCGCTGCCGCTCTGAAGCGAGAGGTGAAAATGCGGACAGAGTTTTTCTGTTTTCGACAGGCGAATCAGAAGTTCCTCGTCAAGCGAATCGACATCAAGCGAGGAGAGGCGAACCCTCTCTATCCCCTCGGGAAGAGCTGCCGCTTCAACGGCATCCGCAAGACTTTTGCCTGTGTCTTTACCGTATCTCGAGATATTAATGCCGGTCAGGACAATCTCCTTGTGGCCGATACCTGCGAGCCTTTCGGCATCCTTTAAAATCAGTCCGGGAGAAAGTGAACGTACTCTCCCCCTCGCGTGGGGTATTATGCAGTAACTGCAAAACCTGTCGCAACCGTCTTCGATTTTTAAAAACGCTCTGGTGTGTGAGCCGAAAGAAAAAATTTCCAGCCTTTCGATCTCCCGCCCATGGGGTTTTATCAGGATTTGTCTTTCCCTGCTTTCGAGATAGCCTTCAATCGCCTTCGCAATATCGTTTCGATTGCTGTTTCCCATAATGATATCGACCGAATCAAGTTCTTTTGCGGCGTCCGGAGACACCTGCGGTAGGCAGCCCGTCAGTATGGTGATGACATCGGGGTTTTTTCTCTTAGATCTTTTTACGAGGTTTCTCGTTTTTTTATCGCTGACGGCGGTAACGGTGCAGGAATTGACAACAACAATATCGGCGCAATCCGCGCTGTCGACGATATGGTAGCCTTTGGAAGATAAAAGGTCGGACATCGCCTGTGTTTCGAAGCTGTTGGATTTACATCCGAGTGTTTGAAAAAAGACCTTCACTGTGACCCTCCGAATCGCTTTATCTGCAGTCATCAAATTATAACATCGACGGTCGAAAATTCACATACCGGACAGTTTATGACGGAAGTTACAAAATTGTCGACAAAAATTTGTGAGCCCAAATTTTGTTTTATCGACTTTGCTCCTTGCCTTTAAAACTTGGGTATAATATCATTAAATAATAACATTTTACAGTTGCCGAAGACGATAAAAAATGGATGTCGCAGAGAATCCCGTACAAACAATAGATCATTTCGAAAGAGGTGTTTTATGTCGCTGAAGCTAAACAAAACTTATCTTGAGGGGTTTATTTCCGAAGACGAGTATTCGGGGGTGGAGGAAAAAGTAAAAAACGCCGTATCCGAGCTTGAAAAAGAGATTGTGAAAAAAGACGGTTTTGCCGGTTGGGCCACTCTGCCTGATAATTATGACAGGGAGGAATTCCGCAGAATAAAAGAAGCCGCAAAAAAAATCAGGTCGGACAGCGATATTCTTGTAGTTGTCGGCATAGGCGGTTCCTATTTGGGGGCGAGAGCCGTTATTGAACTCCTCGGCGGAGAATTTGTAAACGAAGGTGCGGATTTGAAGGTGCTGTATGCCGGAAACAACATATCCGGTGACTACCTTCTGAAGATAATCGAAATGTGTGAAGGCAAAAGGTTGTCGGTAAATGTTATCTCCAAATCCGGAGTGACTCTTGAACCTGCGGTTGCTTTCAGAGCATTCAAAAAACTGATGGAAGACAGATACGGAGAGGAAGAGGCTGCAAAGAGAATATATGTAACAACCGATGCAAAAAAGGGCGCACTCAAAGGACTCTCGGATGTTGCCGGATATGAAACATTTGTGGTCCCCGATGACATCGGCGGGAGATATTCCGTTTTGACGGCAGTCGGCCTACTTCCGATAGCCGCTGCGGGATTTGATATCGATGCGCTTATGTCAGGGGCGAAAAATGCGATGGAATTATTCGCTGAACCCGAACTCGAAAAAAATCCCTGTTACGAATATGCGTCAATCCGATATTTGCTGGAAAAACAGGGTAAGAAGATAGAACTGCTGACCTGTTTCGAGCCTGCTTTCAACATGTTCGGAGAGTGGTATAAACAGCTTTACGGAGAGAGTGAAGGAAAAGACGGCAAAGGTCTCTTCCCGGCCACGCTCAATTATTCGGCGGATCTCCATTCCATGGGACAGTATGTTCAGGACGGACAGAGAATACTTTTTGAAACTTTACTGAGGTTTGAAAAATCCAACAAAGAGTTTACCGTGGAATACATCGACGGCGATTTTGACGGACTGAACTACATAGCGGGCAAGACTATGAGCTACATCAATCACCAGGCCTCGGAGGGCGTGATGCTCGCCCACAACGAAGGCAAAGTGCCGGTAATGATAATCGAGTCGGAGAAGAGAGACGAGTTCAATGTGGGAGAACTTATCTATTTCTTTGAAAAGGCGTGTGCGATATCCGGATACATGCTTGGGGTCTATCCTTTTGACCAGCCGGGTGTTGAACAGTACAAGAGAAATATGTTTGCCCTGCTGGGAAAACCCGGTTACAGCATATAAACCGCAAGAGCGCCGGCAACGGTGCGAAATCCGTGCCGAGATATTTGATTGAGAGCGGCACTGTTTAGGAGGATGCTATAGATATGGTAAAACTTATAGTCGGAGGGAAGGGAACCGGAAAAACGAAAACCATGGTGGACATGATAAACCAGTCGGCTGATGTGACGAAGGGGAATATTGTTTGCATCGAAAAGAATATGAATCTCACCTACAGCTTGAAGTATACGGTAAGACTGATTGATGTTGATGAATATAAAGTGGACGGATACGAAGAATTTTACGGTTTCGTAGCAGGAGTTCTCGCTGGAGACTATGACATACTTGAAGTTTATATAGACGGAATCCTGAAAATCGGACATGGCGACCTGGAGGGACTGGTAAAACTGATAGAGAGATTAACGGTACTGTGTGGGGGGGAAAAGACGATAATTATAACCGTTTCCTGTGACCCCGGGGATTTGCCCGAAGCTATCAAGCACCTTGAGCTGGAATGTCTGCCGCATCATTATCATTGTTGACAGATGTCGGGATTGTGATATAATCATTTGGCGATTATTGAAATAATATCGGCGGCGATGTGAAATAAGCTTTTCCGATAAGAGGAGGTGCTAAAGTGGCAGTACCGAAAAGAAGAGTTTCCAAGGCCAGGCGTGACAAAAGGCGCTCCTCGGTTTGGAAGTTGGCGGTGCCGAACTTTTCCAGATGCTCACAGTGCGGACAACTGATGGTCCCGCACAGAGTCTGCAAAAACTGCGGATTTTATAAGAGCAGAGAAGTCATCAGCAAAGAAGCGTAATTAAAAGAAGAGGGGCAAAGCCCCTCTTCTTCATTTGATGATTTTTAAGATTCGCTCGAACACCGTTTGATGTCGCGAACGCGCATTAAATTATAAAATAAGATAAGCAGGAAAAGAGAGGACAACTGCCTCTCTTTTTCACGTTCGGTGCGCTTTAAGTCCGATTTTTTTGTGAAAGTTCAATTTTTTTCGGATCGATTTTTAACATTCGATTTGATTGTAGATTGACGATAATGTATTATAAATTTATATATATTTTATCTACACTTTCTTATATAAAAAGTGTAAAATATTATAGATATATAAAATAGCGGTAAAACGGATTGGTGCCGTTCGAATATGAGCGGATTAAAATAAAAAAGAGGAGTACAATAATGGCAAATCAGAAAGGTAAAATCGACAAACTTTCCCTGTTCTTAATTCCTATCGGCATCGCCGTAAACTTTATCGGCGGACAGATAGCGATTCTTCTCAAACTTCCCCTGTATCTTGATGCCATTGGCACGATAGTTGTAGCAGCTCTCTGCGGCTACTGGCCGGGCATTGTCGTCGGTCTCGTCTCCAACATACTGAACGCAATATCTTCTCCGACCACGCTGTTCTATGCGCCTCTCAACATGGCTTTTGCGGTAGTGGCGGTAATCCTTTCAAAAAGAAAATGGTTTAAAAACTTCTTCAAGACCGTTTTGAGTGCACTCTTCTTTGCACTTATTGGCGGAGGAATAGGCGCCTGCATTACCTGGCTGGTCTACGGCTTCGACTTCGGAAGCGGTGTTTCCGCCATGTTCTCGATACCCCTGCACCAAACGCTCGGGTTGCCCAAGTTTGTGGCTCAGTTTATTGCCGAGACATCCATAGACGTTCTCGACAAGGTAATCACGGTAATAGCAGTCTTCGGAGTACTGAAAGCCATACCCATGCGCTTCCTCGCAAAGCTTCCTCTCGGACGCATATATATTAAAGATGCCGAAATGTATGAGGATGACGAGGACTAACCCCTCCCAGTCTGAACACGTAGGGGCGCAGGCGTGTATCCGCGCCGGCGTCCTTTAATCATTTAAGGAGTCCAAATATGCATGTGGAATTCGGAAATTCCTTTAAAAAATTTTACAAAACCGGAAACTTCTGGTGCGATCTCTATCCGACGACAAAACTCATATTGTGCTTCACCGTGGCAATGTCCACAATTGTGATGAATAACTGGATATACGGTTTTTCCGTATGTCTTTTTTACTTTATTTTCGCTTTTTTTACCGGACACGGCAAACAATTTACAAAAACCTTTTTGATATTGTTTGTGATAATCGGTTTGTTTCTGGTGGTGATACGACAGGTGGGAATGCGCACGGGAAATGTGACGCCGATGTTTGAAATATTCGGATGGATATGGTACCGCGAATCCTTTATCACGTCGCTTGACGTATCCTCTTACATGCTCGGATTTGCCGGAGGAATTCTCCTGTTTTTTGATACCACCCCCATGAGAGATTTGATGTATGCGTTTGAACATATGGGAGTGTCTCACGTCACTTCCTTTATCATGTTGTCCTCAATGCAGAATATAATCGATCTCAGGAAAACATCCGTTGCAATACTTGAAAGCCAGAAATCGAGGGGCATAGAAACCGACGGAAATATCCTTGTTCGGTCTAAGGCGTTCTTCCCCACGATCAGTCCGCTCATACTGGGTGCATTTTCGAGCACGGAAGAAAAATCAATAGCCATGGATGCCCGGGCGTTTTCGGTAAAACGAAAACACACCTTCCTTCGAGAGCTTAAGCCGATGTCGCAAATCGAAAAAATTCTTTGTCTGCTGTTTTCGCTCGCTCTGATTTCTCTGACAGTCTGGAAGATAGCGGCTGCTCTTATAAAATAAAAGAAAAGGTGAATGAATATGGCTTATATTGAACTCAAAGATGTATCCTACAGATATCCCTACACAAAGGAACAGGCGTTGAAAAACGTCACATATTCCTTTGAAAGGGGCAAGTTTTACGGAATAATAGGCGAAAACGGCGGGGGCAAAACGACACTTTGCAACCTTATAAGAGGGCTTATACCGCATTTTTATCTGGGCAGGCTCAAGGGCGAAGCGCTTGTCGACGGAGTTGACGTGCGCGATTGGGACACGGGGGAGATATCTGCGAAAATAGGATATGTTTTCCAGAATCCCTTCACCCAGATAAGCGGGATAAAAGAGACGGTTTTTGAGGAGGTCGCAATAGGGCTTGAAAACCTCGGGGTACCGAAAGATGAGATGATCGAGAGGGTGATTAATGTCTGTGAAATGCTCAATATCGAAGATCTGGTAAAGAATAACCCCAACGAACTTTCGAGAGGGCAACGCCAGAGAGTCGCTTTTGCATCGATAATCGTGATGGATACCGACACGCTTGTCATAGACGAACCTACTTCCCAGCTCGATCCCGAAGGAACTGAAAGCGTATTTGAAATAATCCGCTCTCTCAAGGAGTCCGGCAAAACGATTATACTCGTAGAACATAAAATCGATCTTATAGCGGAACATTGTGAGGAGATACTTGTCATGCAGGGTGGAAAAATTGCCATGAGCGGACCGACAAAGGCAATATTGAGCGACTTCGGCACACTTGATCTCGGCACCATGATTCCTGCAACCGCAGTTTTCGGACATGCAATGAAGGAGGCGGGAAAACCCCTCGCTGATATTCCAATAACGCTGGATGAAGCGGTGGAACTTGTAGAGAGGAGGGGCGAGTGATATGGCGATAGAAGTAAAAAATGCGAGTTTTGTTTATCCCAACGGATTTAAGGCGCTGGAAAATATAAATATTGTAATAAACGAAGGTGAACGCGTCGCCATTGTCGGTCAAAACGGAGCAGGCAAGACGACCTGCGTGAAGATGATGAACGGATTGAACAAGCCCACCGAGGGCGATGTAATAGTCGACGGAATGAACACAAAGGACAAGACAACCGCTTTTATCGCCAAGAGTGTCGGATATGTATTCCAAAATCCTGACGAACAGATATTCAACAGCACAGTTCGCGCCGAGGTGGAGTATGTGTTGAGATATTTCAAGCTTCCCGAAAAAGAGATAAAAGAGAGGGTAAAGAGAGCGGTTCAGCTCACCGATATAGCAGGCTACCTCGATATAAACCCGCTCGACCTCCCCTATCCTATAAGGAAGTTTGTTGCAATAGCGGCGGTAATCGCCTCGAAGCCGAAATATATCATATTGGATGAACCAACCGCGGGACAGGACAAGCACGGAACGGAAACGCTTTCCATGATGATATCCGAACTCGAGAAAGACGGGGTTACGGTCATAACGATAACTCATGATATGGACTTTGCCGTGGCAAATTTCGACCGGATAGTAGCCATGTCTCAGAAGAAGATAATCGCTGACGGCAATGCCAAGGAGATTTTCTGGAATGAAGATATAGTGAGCAGGGCGAGAATTAAAAAGACACAAATAGGAGAACTTGCGAAGAGATTGAATGTCCCCGGAGAGGTGCTGTTTTGTGAAGAGCTGGTGGAGAAACTGTAAAAGAACATCATAATATCGGTTTTTAATCCGACAGAGATTTACGATAAAGGAGAAGAAGATGTTTCTAGAAATATTTCCTGAAAAGAAACCCATACTTGCGATGCTCCACCTCAAAGGAGAAACGAGAGAGCAGAGACTTGATACGGCTTTGCGCGAATCCGATATCTATATTGAAAACGGAGTTGACGCGTTGATAGTTGAGGATTATTACGGCGATGAGAAGGATGTCGAAGCCGTACTGAAACTTTTAAGGCAAAAACGCCCCGAATACATTCTCGGGGTGAATGTTCTTGACAATTTTCCCTTGAGCTACGAATTTTCCGTCGAATACGGAGCGCCTTTTATGCAGGTCGATTCGGTCTGCGGACACCTCCCCGTCGAAGAAGACAAGGCATATGCCGATATGATAGAGTGGTACCGTTCCAAAGGCAACGTTGCGGTAATAGGAGGAGTGCGGTTTAAATATCAAAAATACCTCTCGGGACGAAGCCTCGAGGAAGACCTGAACTTAGGCATGTTGCGATGTGATGCCATAGCCGTTACGGGTGACGGCACCGGACAGGAAACGGAAGACGATAAAATAAAAGAATTTCGAAGAATCTGTAAAGATTTTCCCTTGGTGGTGGGTGCGGGAATGACCAAAGAGACAGTACCCTCCAAACTGGGTATTTGCGATGCCGCCATAGTCGGAAGCTATTTCAAGGATACCCGAAAAGATACGGGCGACGTTTTCGGCCCTCACGTAAAAGAATTTATGGATGAGGTAAAAAAGCTTCGCTGATAAACGGGATTTTATATGTACAATCGCGAATTTAATAATAAATCAAACCCTCTCGAATTCGAATACCCAAGCGAAAAAGGACGTCTGATACTGAAAGGCGGCAGAGTAGTTGATCCGAAAAACAAGGTTGACGGGATATTTGACGTCGAGGTAGTAGGGGACAGAGTAGTCGGATTAGGAGCTGAAATTGTTCCTGCTTCGGCAGACAGGACGGTTGACTGCACCGGTCTTGTCGTGATGCCCGGAATTATCGATATCCACCTGCATATCGGTGATCTTTTTGATATTTCAAACAATCCGCTCATGAAGGCGGCAAAAGAAGGTGTCACCACCGCCCTTTCTCCCGGGGCAGGTAACACCTTCATGTCGCCGTCCCTTCTCGGGGCCGAATCCGACAGAGGGCTGCCTATAAATACCGGAGTTTACATCGGAGCGGCTGCCGCTTTGGCAACCCGGCTCACAAACGACGAACTCGTCGCGTTGATTGAGGGAGGGCTTGATTCCGAAACCGCCTCATTAAAACTTTCCGGCAACACGATTACCAATTCGACTGCGGGCAATATGATAGGCATAAAGGAACACAAGGGCCATTTTATTCTCCCCGACGAGGCGATAGAGAGACTGTTTGACATCACTTCTCGCGGGAAAACAATTTTTATGACGCACACCCAGCAGGCCGAGCACGCAGAACATCTTGCAAGACTCTCAAAAGGGAGACCGTTTCATTTGGGACATGCCACCGCCGCAGGATGCGGATCTTTCGGTGATGCGGTGTCGGAATTTGAAAGGGTGCTATCTCTTGTGGATTCGAATATAACGGCGGAATTTGTCAGCTCCATGCTGCTCGAAAATTACGGTCGACATGACGGGCTCAAAATCAATCCGCGCGTTCAGGAATCCGCATTTAAAGCTCTTTCCGATAAAAAGGTGAAGTTGCTGGTGTCGGACGGACAGAGTGCGGCGGTCATGAAGGGATTCGGGAACTCGGCGGACAATATTCCCGCCATATTCAGACTTTCATCCCTCGGGGTTTTGTCGTTGACGGATGCGGTTGCGACCATGACGAGCGAAGCTGCCGGGTTTTTGTCTTTGAGAACGGGAAATGAAATCTTTTCCGAAAAATTCGGACATCTCGGAAAAGGCGCCTATGCCAACATAACCGTCGCCGATCCGAATGTTAAGCGCTGTGTATACACGGTGGTAAACGGCAAAATCGTTTCCTTTGACGAAAATGTCATTCATTCGGGATTTTCAGCGGGAAGATTTATCTGCAAATACGGAGCTTTGAAAAAAACGGGAGCGGGAGATATAAATCTCTATGGAAAACACAGTGAAATCTGACATATCGACCGAAAAATGCATCTGCCTTATTAAGAAACTCATCTCAACCGATACCGCCCAGCCGTTTGGAAATGAAGCCGCGCTCTGCGACTTTATCGCGAAGAGATATGAAGGTTTCGACGTCAGGGTGGTTAGATTCCGGCACGATGACCTCCGGGCATCGGTAGTAGTGGAAATAGCCGGCGGGAATATGAGCGGCATCGCCTTTTTCGGCCATCTCGATACCGTTGCAACGGGCGATCTCTCTGCATGGACGGTAAATCCCTTTGCGGCGGAGATTAGTGGGGATACCGTTTACGGCAGAGGCGCGGCGGATATGAAGGGCGGAATAGCTTCGATGCTGATGGCGCTGGACAAACTGCTTGCCGAGGGCATCAGACCGGACAGGCGGGTGCTGTTCTGTTTTACCGCAGACGAAGAGAAAGGCGGAACGGGTGCGTCCGCAATTGCGGAAAGCGGAATTCTCGACGGTATTGAGGAGATGATTTTTTGCGAACCTTCCGGAGGAAAGCTCGGTCTTTGCGAAAAAGGAGCTGTTTGGCTTGAACTTTCAGCCGTCGGAAAGAGCTGCCATGCTTCCCGGCCCGAACTCGGGGAAAATGCTGCGGAAAAACTCATGGATGCCGTTTTGCGGATAAAAAAACTGGATGCGGGTGGAGAAACTTTGTTGTTGCCTGCCGGAACAATAAGCCTGACGGCGTTTAATTCGGGAGTAATGACAAATATCCTGCCGGATACCGCAACTGCAAAAATGGATATCAGGACTACGCCTCCCCGCAACAACCGCGATGTCATAAAAGAGATAGAGGAAATCGCGCGTGAAACGGGAATTGCGGTCGAAATAATTAATGACAGGCCTGCGGTTGAAACGGATAATGAGGAACCGTTTGTTCAAAGAATCAGGGAAACGGCGAAACATTTCGGAAGAAATCCCGGAGAAAAGGGAATTTCTTTTTACACAGATGCGTCCATAGTTGTTTCCAGGTATCCGTTTCCCTTCGTGATTTTCGGACCGGGAGACGATGCCGAGTGTCATACCATAGATGAAAAATCATCAATTTCTGAGATGGTCTCCTACGCAAAAATGTATTTTCGCTATATAGACGAATACTGCAAAAGAAAGGATGTCGAATATGGTTTTGAATGACAGCGCCAATCCTGAAATAGTTAAAAATAAAAAGGCACAGCAGGCTGCAAAAAAGACGATGAAGGAGCTGTGTGAGACTATCCGTCCGGGAATGAGCGAAAAAGAAATAGAAACAATGGCGATAAGGAGCCTCGAAAAAAACGGCTCGAACAGTTGGTGGTATCACGGAGTGGGGGCGCTTGTGCTCCTCGGAGACCGTTCGACGGTGTCGGTATCCGGCAGGGAATATTACGCAAGCGAAGAGAATATTCTCAAAGAAACCGACGTGGTGACGATTGACCTTGCTCCCACGATAGACGGCTACTGGGGCGATTATGCTCGCACGCTCTTCGTCGAAGAGGGGAGGGTTTATATGGACAATCCCGTCTCGGCCGAGTTTAATCAAGGAGTATCCGCTGAAATTTCACTGCACAAACTGCTGATGGAAACCGCAACTCCGGATATGACATTTCAGGATATATTCGAGATGATCAATGCGGAAATAGACAGACTGGGGTTTGTAAATCTCGACTACAGAAAAAACCTCGGGCACACGATAGAGGAGCACGAATGGCAGCGGTTATATATCGAAGAGGAGAATAACTCCGTCATAGGATATATAGCAAAACCTTTTACATTCGAACCCCATATAAAAGCTGTCGGCGGAAAATTCGGGTTTAAGAGAGAGGACATATATTACTTTGACGGGGACAGACTGGTAATACTCTAATATGCGAAATCCCTGAAGGAGATAAAATGGAAAAATACGGAGTGTTTCTGGGAGAGGTTGCGTTAGACGAATACTACGACATCGGGAGATGGCCCGGTGCGGGAGAAAAGGTATATATAAATCCGATTGAGTCAATACCCGGAGGCATGGTTGCCAACGCCGCGTGCGTCTCTTCATCCCTCGGATTTAAAACATACTTTTCATATGTTCTCAATCGTGGCGATGTCTCAAAATTGTTAATCGGGGATCTTAATAAATACGGCGTCGACACGTCGTTTGTGGCCTATGACGACAACCTGCCGGATTCAAAGGTCATGCTTTTCATGTCGGGATCGGATCACACCATTCTGATACCTTTTTATGAAATCTCTCAGATTGACATCGGTGAAAAAGGTCTCGAGCTTCTCAAATCCGCCGAGTTTGTCTATACAACGCCGTCGGCAATAAAACTCCTTCGCTGCGGAAATACGGACAGCGACGAGATAATCGACGCATTTCGCTCTTCCGGCACAAAACTTGTGTTTGACTTTGATGTGGACTATCTGCAGGACAAAAATGAAGATATCTATAAAAACCTCGACATAGGATTTTTCAACGAGGCGGGCTTCCGCAGTGTAATGGGCGGCAGGGAAGCCGACGAAACGGCCGGACACCTTATCAACCTCGGAATGGAGCTTGTAGTCGTGACTTACGGCTCGAGGGGCTGTATCGTATACGGTAAGGATAAAAAAGAGTCAGTGAATGCAAAAAAGGTCGATGTAGTGGATGTCACCGGCGCCGGAGACACATTTTGCGCTTCCTTTATGGTGGAACTGACATCGGGGAAAAGCCCAAGGGAAGCGGCTTTGTTTGCCACCTCCGCAGCTGCCGTCTGCATCTCCGGTTTCGGCGCAAGGAGCGGAGCGGTCGGCAGAAAAACGGTTTTGGAAATGCTTGGAAAATAATTCGTTTAAAATAAAAATGTTTGTTGATTATAATTAACAGGAAACGCTCACAAATAATTGTTTACATTTAAGACTTTTATTGTGGGCGTTTGCGGTGTATCATATTTATCAGTGGAGATTATATGTCGGTTTTGATTTCGTCTGTAAAAAAAGGCTCCCTGTCCGACATCAGCGGCATCAGGGAAGGGGATTTTCTGGTTTCCGTCAACGGCTGTGAAATCAGGGATATGCTGGACTACGGCTTCAGGACGTCGGAGGAAAAGCTCGAGATCATCTTTGAGAGAGACGGGGAGCTGCATCGCCGAAAGATATTCAAAAACCCCTATGAAGATCTGGGGCTTTGTTTTGACGAGTTTCTCATGGACGGGCAGCACAGCTGCAAGAACAAGTGTATATTCTGCTTTATCGATCAGCTCCCTAAGGGAATGAGACCGACCCTTTATTTTAAGGACGACGACGAGAGACTTTCCTTTCTGTTCGGAAACTACATTACCCTGACTAACCTCGAGGACGAAGATGTTGACAGAGTTATCGAGATGAAAATATCTCCAATAAATATTTCGGTACACACACTTGACCCTCTGCTCAGATGCAAAATGATGAATAACCGCTTTGCCGGGGAAAAAC
>JGI24710J26742_10002953_pt1 | contig 14715 bp, 13 predicted proteins | sample BioPla2DNA2_FD_26742 | JGI IMG/M metagenome (IMG submission 26742) | reverse complement strand
TCGGCGCCTTCAATTCTTGACAGAGCGTCAAAGATATCAATCCCATCGGGGGCTACAGTGTCAAGCTCATCCCAGAAAATTGGCATTGAAACTTTACCACCTTTTCTTGCCCTTAACGAGTATGGGGCAATACTGGTAGCTCCTCTGGCATTTCTGATCCAGTCAATAAAGATTTTGTTTTTTCTTTTATTCTTTCTGATATTGCTTGTATATTGATTAGGCCATTTATTCTCCATAACATGAGCAACACTGCGTGCAAAGTCATGAAACACTTCCCAGCTAACACCGGGCTTCAAAGGTACAACCACATGATAGCCTTTTACAATGTCTTCAGCTTTAATTTCCTTGCCGCAATGAGAGCAGGTCTTTTTATACCGTATGCGGCTGTTGTCCTCCTTGTGAAGCTGGTTAAAACGAATGTCATTGTCCTGTGTGGCAGTGTACATTGAAATTGGAATCGCAACCATACCGAAAGTGATTATTGATTTACGAGATATCATGCTGAAAAACACCTCCGGCATTATTGTTTCTCTATTCATTTATTTAATACCTGAAAGCAAAAGAACCGGTGGTTTTTTGTGTTAATTTAATTTCTTAACATGGTTTTCTGCTTCTATAATTAAGCCATCTTTACATCTTATCTCGCCAAGGGGAAAGGGGCATTGGGAGCATTTATAATCGCAGGCTTCATTCTGGCAGTATCGCTTGATAACCTCCACTGCATTTCTGAAATCCTCAGGCATCTTTGCGTAAAAAGCACTCATGAATCATTTCCCCTTTACTAATTTTTTCATCTTATACTATATATATTCAAATCAAGGGGAAAACTTTCCTGTAATAACATAATCTTTATCTGTGATAATTATCGTTCAAGTTTTTAGTCTCATCATCCGGACCATAGATTCTTATCCCTGACTCGCTTTGTGCCGGTTCAGGGATTTTGGCGCCAAAACCACCAGCAGCGTTGCGTCCCAAACCTATATCCTTAAAGCGATATAAAAAATTTGTCGCAAAATCGGAGCATCCTCGGCCCTCTATGGCCTGAAATGATATTCCAATTTTGCGACAAGCTAATTATTCTAACCTTTTTTCATATTATATAAGCACTTATTTTATAGGGTTTCTTTCTAGCTTGATACTTATCAGATCGCCGAGGCTATTTAGAGCACTGGTGTCGGATATCAAATTATCATAAAGATTAATTGCTCTTAATTGAGATAAGCTGGCTAAAGAAGAAATATCCTGAATGCTATTAACTGATAAGTCAAGGGAGGTCAGGCCGGTTAAATAACCTAAACTGCTGATGTCGCCTATATTATTATCGCTGAGGTTTAATTCCCTCAGGCTTGTAAGAGTGCTGATAGCAGTGATATCAACAACTTGGTTATCAAAGATCTCAAGCTTGCTGAGCGAAGAGAGACCTGATAATCCATTAATATCAACAATCCTGTTACTACCAATGGTAAGAGTTTCAAGGCTGGATAAGCCTGATAAAGGAGTAACATCACTTATGTAATTATAATTGAGATTCAATGTCTTAAGATTTGTCAAGGAAGCAATCTCATTCAGACTTACTATATGGTTGCTAGACAAATCAAGGTAGGTTAACTTTGTTAATCCCTTTATTGGGCCGAGATTAGCAATTTTATTCCCCGAAAGATCCAGTTCAGTAAGACCAGTCATAAACTGAATTCCGTCTAAATTAGTTAAATTCTTATTACTGGCAGAGAGGAAGGTTATTTTGTTAATATCCTCTTCAAATATCAGTCCTGTTTCCTTACCGATTTCTGCACGAATTATGCTTCCAGATTAGGATCCGAAAAATCTACAATTCCAGCTCTTCTTCTGATGATTTTCGACTCATCCTGTGGGAAAAACTCAGAAACTTCCTCAATATCAACCTTTCCGGTCTTGATCTGGAATGCTATGAAATCATAGTATTTCTCTTCGTCTTGGGATTTGACGGGTTCGTTAACAACGTTAGCATTAAAGCTGTTATCATCAAAAAACCATAGGTTATAGTACCATAAATAGAAGGTACCGCCAGCTAAAATCCCTAATATCAATATAATCAGCAGAATAATAAGCGGAGCTTTTGATCTGGTTTTCGAGGGCTCAGCCTTCTTTTTCAGCTCTTCTACATAGCCATTTATTGTGTTATCTGATTCACTCAAATAATCCCCTCCCACAAAAATATATAAAAGGTGTCACTTTATCCGAATAATATCATATAACACAATTTATGGCAATATTTATATTATTCTCACAGTTGAGTAAATAATCTTTTCAAAGACTAATATCTGTTATCAAATACTCTTGTGGACTTTTTCTCACTTCTTGGTAACTCAAACATTTTTACAGCCTTGGCAATAGGAGTGATGCCAATCTTGTTTTTAAACTCACTCTCTACGGTTTTTTCCAGCTCCTTCGATGCCTCGCCAATTTCTACTGATGTCTCGAAGAACAATGTAAGGATGTCTTTACCATACAAATGATCTATCATTATCTGGTATTCGCTGCTTACACCTTCAATACTGGCCAGAAGCTCATCGACATTGCTCGGATAAATGATTGTGCCCTTTACCTTTACCATATCATCTGAACGACCTAAAATCGTATCGATTCTCGGATAATCAAGACCGCACTCACACCTGCCCGGCATGAGCCTTGTAAGGTCATGGGTGCGATAGCGGATAAGAGGAGCACCTTCCTTGCAAAGGGTTGTAATAACNAGCTCACCAACTTCACCTTCTTGAACCAATTCACCGGTTTTTGGATTGATGATCTCAAAGTATACATAATCGGTCCACATATGCATTCCACACTCATATTTACAGCTCATGCCAATACCNGGTCCGTAAATCTCGGTCAGGCCATAAATATCATAGAGCTTAACCCCCAGCTCGTCGGCTATACGCTTACGCATTTTCTCTCCCCAGCGTTCAGAGCCTATTACACCCTTTGTAAGATGTATTTGATCCCTGCAGCCCCTTTTTGTTATCTCCTCAGCAAGCAAAAGAGCATATGAGGATGTGGCACATAACACTGTTGATTTCATGTCTATCATCATTTTGATCTGTTTTTCTGTATTGCCGGGCCCCATGGGGATACTCATGGCTCCTAAAAGCTCAGCTCCGGCCTGAAAGCCGATTCCGGCTGTCCATAATCCATATCCGGGGGTAATATGTATGCGATCTAAGTTGGTTATTTCAGCAGTTTCGTAGCAGCGCTTAAACATTACTGCCCAATCTTCCACGTCCTTCTTTGTATAAGGAATGATCACAGGGGTTCCCGTTGTTCCTGATGATGAGTGAATTCTGACAATTTCCTCATCCGGTACAGCCTGTAGTCCAAGGGGATATGCCTCTCTAAGGTCCCCCTTGTCAGTAAAGGGAAGCTTTTCAAAATCCTCTTTTGAATTAATACTATTTATGTCAATACCTTCGAAGCGTTTTTTGTAGAAGTCACCTTTCATTGCATTATTAATTGCATTTTTAATTTTAGCCAGCATTTCGGGTTTCATTATACATTCTCCTTCCAATTTCGAATGAATTCAGATTAATGTCCAAGTAACGCTGTGGCAGCGTATCCCTCAAAGCATCCTTCATTTCATCTACATTAAAAGGAAATACACCGCTTTCTGATGCTGCGCCTAAAAGTGCTACATTTAAAGTTTTTGCATTAATGCATTCTGACATAAGCTTTTCGCCATCTATTACAACAAGCTTTTTTACATGCTTTTTCAGATAATCTATCATTTCGTACACCTTGTAGGTATCCCCCTTAAGGGAGCTCGTAACCGGCTTCATTGCCTTATCACAAACTATCATGAGACCATCGGCGGAAAGGTAAGGAAGAACCCTTACAGCCTCGGCTGGTTCAAACCCTATTACAGCATGGGCAGCCCTTTGAGGTATAAGTGGAGAATTAATGTTCTGACCAATACGCACATGACTTACCACGCTGCCTCCGCGCTGTGCCATCCCTATAGTCTCGGTTGTACGNACATCAAGTTCCTTTGCCATAGCCGCTGCAGCAATCAGCTTTGAAGCAAGAACTGTGCCTTGGCCTCCAACTCCTGAAATTAAAACATTAGTCATTGCACTTACCTCCAATTGCCCCAAATTTACACAAGGGAGCACATATCCCGCACCCTGTACAGAGAGTAGGATTAATCTTGGCTTTTCTCCCATCCATCTCAATTGCAGGGCATCCCAGTTTATTTATACAAACCTTGCATCCAGTACATTTTTCTGTGTCAACAACATAGGGTTCCTCACTTTCTGTAACAAAAATGCAGGGAGCTTCGTACAGAATTACACGCACTCCTTTTTCATTAATAACAGCATTTACAGNAGCCTTTGCAGCCTCGGTATCAAAGGGGTTTGCTCGTACAATTTTACTGACCTTTAATGCCGATACAACTTCATATATACTAATGACGTCTGAAACATTACCCATCATTGTCTTTCCCAGGCCCGGATGGGGCTGATGTCCCGTCATCGCTGTTGTTGAGTTGTCAAGAATGACTACGATTATATCTGTCTGATTATAAACAGCATTAATTATTCCCGGTATTCCTGTGTGGAAAAATGTCGAATCTCCGATGAACGCAAAGTTTATCCTGTCTGGCTCAACTCTGTGAAGGCCTTGAGCAACTGTTATTCCGGCTCCCATACACAAGCATGTGTCCACCATGTTAAGGGGCATGGCATTTCCTAAGGTGTAACAGCCGATATCTCCTGAATAAACGGCGTTCATCCCTCTTGTTGCCTCCTTCACCGCAAAGAATGACGCTCTGTGGGGGCATCCTGCACAAAGAACCGGAGGACGGACAGGAAGCTCGGGCGGCTCACTGGTTACTGAGTTCCCGATAGAATTTGAGAATTCATTATTATCAGCCGAATCCCGGCCAGAAGAGCCTTGGTCTGTACCAAGAAAGGCATCAACTGCTGCAGATACACTGTCAACAGTATTCTCCCCTGCATTCTTTATATGACCGGTAAGCTTTCCATATATTTTGATATTAAGGTTATATAATCCGCAAAGATAAATAAGCTCATTTTCTATTACCGGATCAAGTTCCTCTACAACAAGCACTTCATCCAGTTCCTTTAAAAACTCCAGGGCAAGCTTTCGAGGGAAGGGCATTGTCGAAACCTTCAATAGTTTACAGTCGGCCTGGCTATTTTGAACAGTCTCGCTGACATAAGAATAGCTCACACCTCCTGTTGCTATGCCCTTTTTGCCATTACCGGCAATAAAGTTCCTTTCGTATTCGGAAAAGTCGTCGCTCATAATCTTGAGCGATTCTTCAATTTTTATTTTATTCTCATAGGACAGTTTGGGAAAGATAACCCATCTGCTGCTCTTTTCAAAGCCCTCGGCTTCTTTTACAGGCAAATCATCCAACATCTCAACAGAAGAGCAACTGTGACATACCCTAGTCGTAGGTCTTAATATTACCGGACGCCCATACTTTTCAGAATAGTCAAATGCATCGGCAATCATTGTATAAGCTTCCTCGGGGGTAGACGGGTCAAAAACAGCAATTTTTGCATATTTCCCAAAATGTCTGGTATCCTGTTCTGTTTGCGATGAAATAGGTCCTGGATCATCTGCTACAAGAACAACCATACCGCCCTTTACACCAATATAATTAAGGCTCATCATTGGATCAGATGCCACGTTCAGGCCAACCTGCTTCATGGTTACCATAGCTCTTGCACCGGCATAAGCCGCTCCGGCAGCTACCTCAAGCGCCGCCTTCTCGTTTACTGACCATTCAACATAAATGCTGCCATCATTATGCTTTGCCACCGTTTCAAGAACCTCAGTCGATGGCGTACCCGGATATCCGGTTACAACACTGACTCCGGCGCGTATCGCACCTAAAGCAATAGCCTCGTTTCCCATTAATAGTTTCTTTTCCATAAAACTTTTCATCGCCTTTCCACAACAAATCCCAAATAAACAAAAACACCCATCCAACAGACATCAAAATAATGTCAAGGACGAGCGTTAAAACCCGTGGTGCCACCTTGCTTTACAGGATAAACCTGCCTCAGGAAAGGAATACTACCATATTCCTCAGCTTTCACGCAGCTGGTACGTCGCAGAATACTCAGATTATCAGATAATCCTTTGACTGCGCCCTCAGTGGCCCATTTAATGTACTGCTTGCTATGGGGCTCCCACCTTCCCCCACTCTCTTTGAGCGCATATTACATTTTTATCTCCACTTCAACGGTTTGATGGACTTTATTTAATTGAGACGATTATACCATTAGAGCTTTACTAAAGTCAAATAAATCTAAAAATTAACACTGTGCCCTAAATTATCTTTTTTTATTTCTATGATTATGGTATATTTATTAGGAAAATTATACACTTAATAAAAACAATAGTAATTATCTCAATAGGAGCACATAATGAAATTTATAATCGAAAACCTTTCAAAAAGCTTTGGTGACAAAAAAGTATTGAAGGATATCAATTTTACCTTTGAGGAAGGTAAAATCTACGGTCTGCTCGGCAGGAACGGGGCGGGTAAAACTACATTCTTCAATTGCATTAATAGCGACATACCGGCCGACAAGGGTAAGTTCCTTCTGGAGACAGATGGGCAACGTCGTGAAATAAAGGCTGAGGACATCGGCTATGTACTTACCACTCCGACAGTTCCCGAATTCCTGACAGGGCGTGAATTCTTAAAGTTTTTTCTTGATATAAATGAGGACTCAATTAAGAATCCTAAATCAATCGACGACTATTTTAACATCATAAGCATTGATACTGAGGACAGAGATAAGCTTATGAAGGATTATTCCCATGGTATGAAGAATAAGATGCAAATGCTTATTAATCTTATAATTGAACCTAATATCCTACTCCTAGACGAACCCCTTACTTCACTTGATGTTGTTGTTGCAGAAGAGATGAAGCAGGTATTACGTCAAATGAAAGCTGAAAGAATCACTATTTTTTCCACCCATATTCTTGATCTGGCACTGGATATGTGTGATGTAATTGTGCTTCTCAGCCATGGTGTTCTCGAGATAGTTGATAAACAGGATTTAAACAGTCAGGCCTTCAAGGATAAAATATTATCGGCCTTGAGGGAGGATGCTCATGTATAAGACTCTCAGAATATCCTTTTCACTCCGGAATGCCTACAGAGTTAATGGGATTCTCTATTCTCTCAAGCAAATCCCCATCATTAAAAAGCTGTTGCCTGAAAAGATTTACGGGGTTTGGGGGCTTAAAATCTTTGCAAACATTGTCTCGGTAATCATTGAGATAATTTCTGCTTTTTTAGGTAAGTTTTTATATTTTTATTTAATGATTTTTTTACCAACATTCTTAATTACTGATGTAGTTGGCGGAAACATTGTTTCTTCAGGGCAGATATTTGTTCATATACTATTTTTTCTAAGTATAATAGGTTCCTATATGAACACCTTTTTATTTGATCCAACCAGAGATAAGTACTATGGAATTATTATAATGCGCATGAATGCAAAACGCTACGCGCTTGTAAACTATGGNTATTCACTCATTAAACTGATAATAGGTTTTTTAATATTCGGGCTTCTTTTCGGAAAGGCTTATGGAGTGCCACTATGGATATCCCTCATTACGCCCTTGTTTGTAACCGGTTTGAANCTGACCGTTGCGGTATATGATTTATTTAAGTATGAAAAGACCAGAAATGCAACAAATGAAAATAAACCAGGGGTAATAAAATGGGTCATTGTTTTTGTTTTATTAGGTGTTGCATATGCCCTCCCTTTGCTTAATACATACATTCCCCTTAACATAGCAGCTTATCTTATGTTTATCCCTATAATAACGGGAGCCTTATCTTTACGAAAAATTTGTACNTTCGGTTACTACAGGGAGTACTATAAGCAGATACTGCAACCTGAGGCATACCAGAAGGATCTGACCAGAAAAGTCATGAACGAATATAGTAAAAAACTAATATCTGCTGATACCAGTATTACCAGCAAACGCAAAGGCTTTGAATACATGAATGAGTTATTTGTCAAAAGGCATCATAAAGTATTATGGAAGCCTTCTAGAATANTTACCTTTGTTTTAATTGGTCTGATACTTCTTGCTGTGCTGGTGCTTCAGGTTGCACCCGATTCTCATGCAAAGATTAACGAGGGATTATTGAACTACATTCCACTCTTAACAATTTGGGTATATTCTATGAACCGTGGACCCAATTATACACAGGCCTTGTTTATGAATTGCGATCATAGCCTGTTATCCTATTCTTTTTATAAGCAACCTAAATTTGTGCTGAAGCTTTTTAGTATTCGCTTACGAGAAATAATTAAGATCAATCTTCTACCGGCATCAGTATTAGGAATTGGTTTATCATTACTGCTCTTTTTAAGCGGGGGAACTGATAATTACATGAATTATCTGGTATTGCTTACTAGCATACCTGCAATGAGCATATTTTTCTCGGTGCACTATTTGACTATGTATTATTTACTTCAGCCTTATAACAGAGATACCGAAATGAAGAGCGGCACTTTACAGATTATAAACCTTGTAGTTTATTTTGCTTGTTTCTATATCATGTATCTTGAAATTCCGACAATGCTCTTTGGAGCAATGACAATCCTGTTTTCATTAATCTACTGCATAGTAGCCTGTATNTTGGTATATAAGGTTGNCCCAAAGACATTCAAGTTAAGAATGTGAGTACGATACAAAGATGCATCTTTTCTATTAAGATGCATCTTTGTTTATTCTGTTCTGCTAGTCAAACAGTCGTNTATATGTTTTTCAGCATATTTTAATAATCAAAACTTAGCTGCATATCAATTGGAAATGTCACCTGCCAATCTCCGGTCACTAGTGTATCGCAGGTCCAGAAATTGCCGTATGCCTTATATTCGCTGATTTCATCGGGGGAAACATCGAAAATATACTCTTCGTAGCTTCCCTTTTTCTCAGAATCCCAGAAGGACATGGAACCCAGGCATCTGATCATGTTACCCTCTGCATCCATTAATTCTAAATAACCGTGATTGTCTGTTTCAAGAATGTTCTCATAATATGCCTGAATGTGAAGCCTTTGGTTAATAAAGCCTGTAGCTGTTATTGTTACACCATTAACAGGTGAAAATGATTTTTCAGGATCCGGCACCAAAAAGGGATCCTCCTTAAGGGCTTCTGCTTCGTTAGATAGTCCCCTGATTCTTACATTGGTCTGAGTCTGTGGGGATAATGGAACATCACTTAAATTAATCAGAGGGAGTACATCATGGAATTCCTTCTTGTCGCTAAGAAATTTATCGATTTTAAATGTGATCTTCTTACCAACAATATCTTTGTCCTCGGCATTAGTAATATGGATCATAAATTCAGAGGTTGTTGTTTCATCATTAAAACCTACAAGTTCGCAGGTTGCATTACCAGGGAAAGGCTGGTTGATGGTGTAGCTGTCAAAGAGATCAGTTGTCTCATCAATTCTATCACCAGCCAGGTCCTGCATACTNATCAATATTTGAGCTTTATTATCTCTAAAATCAGCAGCAATCACCTCCATCCTGATGCCGTTATCTTCACAGGCCATTCTTACAGGCTTAAGGCCCTGTGCAGTTTGTGGAGAAACTGCATACAGAATGTCATAAGCTAAATCTACATCTGCTGCGGCTAAAACTGGTATTGCGATGGCAAAACAAAGCACAAGGGTTGCAACCAGTGCAATCATTCTCTTTATAGAAAACTTCCTGTGCTTATAAGAATTTATTCGCGGCCAATTGCTATATGCTTCCTGTACATGTCGCGGGCTTATATTGCCAACTGCTTCAGATATTTCTTCACGTTTCATAATTCAAAACCTTCCTCTCTTAAATATTTTTTAAGTTTTTCCCTGATACGGAAAAGTCGAACAGTTACACTNTTTTTGCTAATTTGTAGCCCCGATGCAATGTCTGAAATTGAATCGGAGTACCAGTATCTACGCATGAACAGTATACGGTTTCCCTTATCTAAGGTATCCAAAAAGCTNTCTAACAGATCTGTTAATTCCTTTGCTGCTAATTCCTTTTCCACATTCACCGGGGAAGGGAGGCACTCTTCCAACTCATCCAGTGCAACATCATAAAAACTGTTTCTCTTCATTGATGTATTTGCATGATATTTTTTGATTGAAAGGTTGCGTACAATGCGGCAAATATATGTCCTCAAAGGGTTTGGCCTTTGGGGTGGTATAGTATTCCAAGCTCCTAAGAATGCGTCGTTTACGCATTCTTCTGCGTCAAGAACGTTGTTAAGTATATTTTGGGAGACCTTTCTGCATAGAGCTCCGTATTTTTTTGATAATTCAACTATTGCCTGGTCTGAGCGCTCAAAAAACAAGTCAATAATTTCACTGTCGTGCAATATTAATACACCACCTTTCTGCCTCATCTATATACTACTGATTTAAGCTGAAATATTACATGAACCTAAAGAATAGTTTAATAAGAAGTTAGACATATCACNTATAAGATGTGTTACAGATACTTGTCCTTTAGCTTTCCAACAATATCATCAGGAAGTTCCTTTATGCCATAACGCACATTATTGTATGCCTGGCCAATCAACTCATGGTTTTCCTGCCCATCAAACTCTTTGGTAATTCTTTGGACNGTCTCGGATGGAGTATCAGAAATCCTGAATTTATACCCGTTTTTAATATTACTTAATACAAATCTAGTGTATAGGAATCTGGTTCTGCTTGAATTATCCTTCATATCCTTCCACTGTTTTTGTTTTTCTCGTCTCCGTTTAAATGAAGGCTTATTTTTCTCTGCATGTATTAAGAATTCCTGCTTATCAGTATAGCTTTTCTCGATGTCACCCCATTTTTGAAAGCGATTGAAAACACGCGAAAAGAAGGCTATAAAATTCTTTATTAACTCTTTACCATTTTTGATAAAGTACCGAATAATTCGATACACCACAAAAATAAGAAATGTTGCTAATATAATATCGGAAANAATTCCTGCAACAGGGTTTTCTTCTATAAGATAAGAAGACTCATCAAGAGGAGGTTCAATGGAACCTTCAATACCTTGGAAAAAACTGCTTATTTCCTCGATTATATTCCAGATAAAATTANCTGAATAATCAAAGGCTTTGCGTAAATATTGTAAGCCTCTCAAGAGGAAGTGCCCAACAGATAGAATCCCAATAAGAATTGTAATTGCCGATACTATTATCCAGTTTCCGTGGATAACTGATTTCGGCATAGTATTCAAGCTATTCTTCTGCTGAGATTCGGTAATCAGATAATGCCTGTTTGCCACAGGCAAAGCAAANAGAACATAGAAAATTGCAAGGACAAGAGACAGATTAAATAATGGGTTTAATACAGGGCTACGACCTATAATAAGTAAAGACAATCCGTGAATAACCAGTCCTCCAGTATAGAAAAACATCGAACTTCCGCCTGCTATACCCCTTCGTATTCCCCAATAAAAGAAGAATGCCGTTCCCAGAATATACAGGAGCATATGCTCCGGAGTAACAGCCGATGTAATCAACCAGATACAGGATACTGCAAAAATATAGACAATTCCTAAAATTAAGAGAACAAGATTTTTAAATTTCTTAAGCAATACGGTTATCATAACAGCCAGCAAACTATGTAACGGCAGAGTAAAGGTATATATAAGTGCATTTTCAATTGGCAAAGTAAGCCCGGCAATTATTANAATTACAGGAACGAACATCAAATATTCTATTAAGCTCCAAAACCATCTTAATAAGATTTTTTTCATTATTCCCTCTTTATATTTCCAGAATTTCTACTGCGTTCCCCTTTTTTCTTAATCGCCGTATTCTGTCATGGGAATCCTTATTCAGTATAGCCGTCACAAAAAGATAATCTATGCAGCTTGGGTTTCTTTCCAACTCCCGATCAATAAGTCCGTTGAAGCTAATGCTTCTTTCAATTTCAAGTCTTGAAAGATTCTCCAGGATTTCAATCCTTTTGCTGTCGCTAAATCCCGGCTCTATATGAATATAGTTTTTGGGCATTTCTTTCAGGTAGCCATTACAGCTAAATCCGACTTCTATAGAATTTTTATAGGCAAACTCCAATATAGTAGCTATGACACTTATACCATACTCCACTCTTTGAGGTTCAAGGGTGGAACTCCATTGATCCAGACTGGTATCAACATTCAACAAAATCATCAGCCTGTGGTCGGCTGTGGGCTCATACTGGTTAACCTGGAGACTATTGGTCCGGGCAGTTGCTTTCCAATTAATATTCTTAATAGGATCATAGGATGTATACTCACGAACTCCCGCCTTNATAAAGGGGTCAAATAAAATCCAGCGCCGAACTACCAAATCACCCTGCCAGTTATGGGACGGAAGCTTCAATTCCTGTAAGGACAACGTTCTTGGAAGAACATATAATTCAGCATCGGTCTTTGCTTCGCCATTGGTAGAAGCACTTCCTGTGATTGATCTGGCAGTCAGAGAAGCAGTCTTTAAATGAAAATATCCCCGTTTATTGCACTTTACATTATGAGTCCTGATGATTCTTGTATAGGGAAGCAAGGAAAAAAGACTTACATGGAACATATTCTGTAGTATATTCAAATCCTCAAGGGTGCCAAACTGAAGACTACTGTCTATTCTGGACTCTACTTTGAGGCATGNTACAGGCAGAATCTTGTGATTGCTTATCTTTTCTATTAAATTTATCCGCTGGCCACACACGGCATGAGTGGTGTCAAAACTGCGCTCAAGACGAACCTTTGAAAGACCGAATCTTACAGTCAAAAAAGCTTCTGCCGTCAATATAACAAGGGCAGCCAGAATTAGCCTGTAAACCCACATCAGTCCTCTGCCTCCAGTTCACTTAGCTCATTCTCACTAGGTACAGGTATATTATTAACAATATCATCAATAATTCTGAATGCAATGGGACTCCCATTCTCGCTCCCAGAATGGCGGGTTATTAAGCGATGGGCCAAAACAGGCTTAACCATTGCCTTTACATCATCCGGCAACACATAGTCTCTTCCATTTATAGCAGCATAGGCCTGGCTTGTTCTTAACAGTGCTTGACTTGCCCGGGGACTGGCTCCCAATATTAGCTCGGGGTGTTTACGCGTTCCCTCTGCAATCTTAACTATGTAACAATATAAATCTTCACTTACAAAGGTATTCTTAAAGATATCTGAGACAGCTTCGAGATCAGCTCTATCTGCCACTGTTTTTAAGCCTGAAAGTGGACTTTCATATTGAAAGCGCTTCAGTATTTCGATTCCTTCATCTGTATCCGGATAATCCATATAAAGTTTCAACAGGAATCTGTCCAGTTGAGCTTCCGGCAACGGAAATGTACCGAGAGTTTCAACAGGATTCTGGGTGGCGATAACCATAAAGGGTTTTTCAAGAGAATATGTCTGCCCGTCAATAGAAACCTGTCTTTCCTCCATACACTCAAGAAGGCTGGATTGTGTTCTGGGAGTGGCTCTGTTAATCTCATCAGCAAGAAGAATATTAGTAAATACAGGCCCTTCTCTGAAAACAAATTCACCTTGCTTCTGATCGTAATAGTGAATACCTGTAACATCTGAGGGCAAAAGATCAGGAGTAAACTGGACACGACTGAAGTTCAAATCCAGTGACTTACTCAGGGTTTTAGCCAGGAGTGTCTTAGCTGTCCCGGGAACATCTTCCAGAAGAACATGTCCACCACATATTAGAGCAATTATGAGCCGCTGAATGGTCTCATTCTTTCCAACTATTACCTTATTAATGTTTTGAGTAAGCCTTTGAGTCAGGTCCTTAAGTTTCGTATTATTCATAACCGGAAACCTCCATGGGTAAGTCAAGGGGATGGTTTTCTGCGGTTTCTCTTTTTACAAACACAGGCAACATAGGGTGACGATCCTCCGCCAGCGCGATAGTTATTATGTGTTTTGTAAAAACACAGGAGGACCATCCCCCTGTGTTAAAACTCCTGTGTTAAATCCCTGTGTTAAGGCTGAATTAGTAGTTCTCAGCACGTACTTCAAAGAAACACTGAGAGTATTTGCAAACCGGACACACCTTTGGAGCCTTGTTACCCATTACAAGATGTCCGCAAATACGGCATTCCCACATGGCCATTTCTCCCTTTTCAAACACCTGCTGCATCTCAACATTATTTAATAGTTTGCGATAGCGCTCTTCATGTGACTTTTCAATTGCAGCAACTCTGCGGAATTTCTCGGCCAATTCTTTGAATCCTTCTTCTTCTGCATCCTTGGCAAAACGGTCATACATATCTGTCCACTCATAATTCTCACCCTCAGCGGCAGATAATAGGTTTGCAGCAGTATCACCAATTCCGCCTAACTCCTCAAACCAAATTCGTGCATGCTCCTGTTCATTTCTTGCAGTCTTTAAGAATATTTCGGCAAGCTGCTCATAGCCTTCTCTTTGGGCAATATGCGCAAAATAGGTATACTTGTTTCTTGCCATACTCTCGCCGGCAAAGCCCTCCTGAAGATTCTTCTCTGTCTTTGTACCTGCATACTTATTAACTTTTTTAACACTTTCCTCAACAGGAATGAACACTGATGCAGGTTGATTGCATCGAGGGCATTTAAAGTCTTCTGGCAAATCTCCTTCGTGGATATATCCACATACTGTACAACGATATTTTTTCATTTTTCTCTCCTCCATAGAATTATCATT